>CEPX01415045.1_pt1 | contig 11640 bp, 11 predicted proteins | sample 361361 | NCBI WGS metagenome assembly CEPX01 (sample SAMEA2619974, study PRJEB7988) | marine metagenome | biome: marine biome (ENVO:00000447); feature: mesopelagic zone (ENVO:00000213) & marine oxygen minimum zone (ENVO:01000065); material: "saline water (ENVO:00002010), including plankton...
AAGATAGAGAAAGTTTATTCTTCTACAGGAGAGATTGGAGGAAGAGAGAAAATTGTTTTTACTAATGGGGTATTTGATGTTCTGCATAAGGGACATGTTGAATTATTAAGATTTGCAAAAGAGCTAGGGGGAAAGTTAGTTGTGGGGATAAATTCTGATAGAGCTGTTAAAGAACTCAAAGGACCAGATAGGCCGATTAATAATGAAATTGATAGGAAGAGAATGTTGGAGTCTATTGGGGATGTTGATGAGGTTATAATCTTTGATGATGTGGATTCTATTGGAGTCATTAATCAGATTATGCCCGACATTGTTGTTAAAGGTGGGGAATGGGGTGCTGATGAAGTTCGGATGAGAGATAGGATTCCTCAAAATATTGATGTTAAGATTTTTCCAATGGTCAAAGATTATTCAACCAGTTCTACTCTAAAGAAAATTAAGGAGGGAGATACATGGGAAAAGAAAGAAGAAACACTGTTTTAGAAATGATTGATGGGTTTAAGGGGAAAGGGGTTTTGGTTATTGGAGATGCTATTTTGGATATTAACGAATACGCTCGCGTTGGAGGGCAGACATTAGAAGAGCCTAGGGCGCCGAAGGGGATTCATGAAAGAACAGAGGTTTCTTTTGGTGGTGCCGGGAATGTTGTTGAGAATTTGCTTGAGTTGGGAGCAAGGGTAAACTTTGTAACTGTTTTAGGAAATGATGAACATGCAGAAAGATATGAACGACGGGAACATGAGAAGTTAAAGATTATTCCGATTTATACTGATGGAAAGAATACTGTTAAAAGAACAACTTGGATTGGAGATAAGAAAGTTTTGAGATTAGATTATCTTGATAATAGAAGTTTAATTTCTGAAGTTAAGGAACAAGTTATAAGGTGTACTGAAGAGTTGGTTAATGAGTCAGATGTTACACTTTTGGTTGATTATAGACATGGAATGATGTCTCGTGATTTGATACAGATATTGAAAGATGTGGTTGCTGACAATGGGGGAAGAGCCATTGCAAGCTCGCAAAGAGGGAAGAATCTTATGGATTATAAAGGGGTTTATATGATTTGTATGAATGAAAATGAAGCTTCTCAAGTTTACCCAAGATTTGATGTTACTAAAGGTTTGAGAGATTTAAGTAAAAGGTTGGAGTCAAATGTTTGTGTGACTATGGGTGATATTGGAGCGAATCTTTATTTGCATGGAGGGGAAGAATATGAATCGAATCGAATCGAAGTTGAAGAAGTTGATTCGACAGGAGCAGGAGATTCGTTTTTAGCTGCTTTGTCGCTTGCTGATATTGAGGGGAGGCCAGAGGAGAGTTTGTATTTGGCAAATGTTTGGGCTGGGCTTTCTGTTGGGCAGAAAGGGACGCAAGTTCCTTCATTGGATGATTTAAAGAGGTATGTTGAGAGAAATGGTTGAAAATTTGAGGTTGAAAGACAAAGTGGCAGAAGTGAATAAAGATTTACTTAGAAAAGGACTTGTGATTCATACTTGGGGAAATGCTAGTTCTATTGATAGAGAAAGGAAAATGATCTTGATAAAATCATCTGGAGTGCCGTTTGAGAACTTGAAACCAGAGGATATATCAGAAGTGGATTTTGAAGGAAATGTTCTGAGTGCTTTTAAACCGAGTGTTGATACTCCAATTCATTTGGAGATTTACAAGGGGTTTGATGGGGTTGGGGGAATTGTTCATACCCATTCTCATTATGCAACTGTTTTTGCTCAGGCAAAAATGGATATTCCTTGTTTGGGAACGACGCACGCAGACCATTTTAATGGAGATATTCCTGTGATTCCTGAGTTGAGTGAGATTGAAGTTAAAGAAAATTATGAGGCAAATACTGGAAAGAGAGTTGTGCAACTTTTTAATGAGAAGGGGTTGAATCCTTTGGATATGCCTGCTGTTTTACTTCCTAATCATGGAGTTTTGGTTTGGGGTGAGACAATTGACAAAGCTTTAGAGAATGCAATGATTTTAGAAGAAGTTGCAAAGCTTGCTTTTGAGACTATTACTCTTTCCAGAGTGCAGGGAAAAGAGCCTATGATGACTCGGGATTTGCTTGGAAGGCATTATTCAAGGAAGCATGGGCCTGAAAGTTATTATGGGCAATCTGTGGGCTCTGGGGTTGGCGGGGGTTCTGGGGGAGAATTATGAGTTATGGATTTAGATTTGAAGATGTCTCAGAGGTAAGACATCCTTTGGTAGTCAAAGCGGAGTGGGGAGAACACTCTACATTAGTTGAGTGGCCTATTGATAATCCAAACTTATATCTTGGAAGGTTCACCTTGAACGGGGATGGAGATGAGATAAGATTAAATGAACTCCACACAAAAGTTTTGTATGTTGAAAAAGGAAAATTGAGAGTTAGTGAGGAAATACTTTGGAGTGAAAATGAAGATAAACAGATTCAGACTGGAGAAATATTGAAACCCTCTGCTGGAGGAAAGTGTGATATCTCTAGTGATGAAAGGAGTGAGATTTATGCCTTTTATTTCCCTGGAAGTCCAGAGATTAAAGTTCATGATAGTGGGAGAACATCTGATGTTAGAAATAAGTATTGGGGGAAGATAGAGACTATTTTTTCTGGTGATTATGTGGGTAAGAGAATGGAAATTATACCTGGTGTTATTGGGAGTATGGAATATCATCTGGAAAAGACAGAAGCTTATTACTTGCAATCAGGGAGATTAGCTGTTGTTTTAAGGACAGGAAGAGCTGAAGAGATGCCTGTGATTATGAATGCAGGAGATAGTTTTGTTATCCCAAGAGGATTGATGCATCGTCGGGTTGGATTGGAAGATTGTGTTTTGTTTGAAGTTTCAACAAGAGATTCAGATGGGGATTCGCATTTGGTTGAAGATGGACAGAGATATTTGGATAATAATAGATGTGAGGGTGCTAATTATTTGGAACAAATTGGATTGGATAAGTATTTTAGAGAGCAATAATGCTTAAATATTAGTTTTTAATTTTATTGGGATGGAAAGAAAAAGAAGAGTTCTTTTTATTGATAGTGCTGATCTTGAGGAAATTGAGAAAGCTTTAGATGTTGGTTTTCAAGGAATTACAACAAACCCTTCTTTAGTTGCCCAGACTCCTTCTGGAGACAAAGAAAAGCCATTAATGGAAAGGTATGTTGAGCATATGAGAAAGATTGCTGAGTTGGGTGAGAGATATCCACTTAGACATGGAGGTTTGCCTTCGTTAAGTGTTGAAGTTTTTAGTTTAGAGCCTGATGAAATGGTTGAGCAGGCAAGACATCTTAGGAAAGAGATATCTTATCGCAATCTTGCTATAAAAATTCCAATTTCTTTTGATGGAAAGAATTATTTAGATGTTGTGAAAAGAGTGTCTAAACAAATTGGGCTTGATGTTAATTGCACTTGTTGTGCTACTGCATCTCAGTTGGAGATGGCTGCTCAGGCAGAAGCAAGGTTTGTGTCTTTTTTTTATAGACGGACGATTGATCATTACAATAAGAAGATAGCTGACCCTGAAGGAGGAGGAGGAGAATATGCGTTGAGGCAATTAAGTTTGACTAGACAATACATAGATAATAATCCTTTCTTAAACTGTGAGATAATTTTAGGAAGTATTAGGAAGCCTGATGATATTGTGAAGGGGTGGGAATATGGAGCTGATATTGTTACAGCAGGATTGAAAGTTTTGCCTGGGCTTGTGGACCACCCCGGGACAGATGATTGGGTTAAAAAGTTTGATGAAGATTTGAAGGAATGGGCTAAAGGAGAGAGGTAATGTCTGATAGGAAGACAATTGTTTTTGACCTTGATGGAACTATTTGTCCTCAATTGACAGGCAAGAATCTTGATTATTCAACATTGGATCCTTTTCCTGGGGCTGTTGATGCAATTAATAGGCTTCATGATTCTGGGCATAGGATTGTTATTTATACTGCGAGATTTATGGGGAGATGTCATGGTATGATTGGACTCATTCATAGTGAAGGATTTTATGAGTCTACAGTTAAGCAGTTAGATGGTTGGGGAGTTAAATATGATAAATTGATTATGGGAAAGCCGCGAGCAGATTTGTATGTTGATGATAAGGGTGTGCGTTTTGATGGAGATTGGGAAAAAACGGAAGATAGAGTAAGAGAAAGGCTTGATTCTGCTGGATAAAGAAATCACTAAAGTGATTTCTAATTTTATTTTGGAGAAACTATAAGTCCAAAATAAAATAAAAACTTAAATAGTTCTTGCTTGAGGGAAAGATATGATAGATATTATCATAACGTCATTTAAAGAGCCAGAGACAATTGGGAAGGCAATAGAACAAACATTGAAGCAAGATATTAAGGAGAAATATAATGTTTGGGTTGTGGCTCCTGATAAGGAGACTCTTGATGTTGCTAGGGAACACAGAAAGAAAGACAAGAGAGTTAATATTTTTAAAGATCCTGGAAAAGGAAAGTTTTATGCATTACATCAGATTTTTCCCAAGTTGAAAGGAGAAGTTATTATTCTGACTGATGGAGATGTTTTTGTAAAGGAAAATAGTTTGAAGTTCTTATTAAAACATTTTGAAGATAAAAAAGTTGGATGTGTGGCTGGAAGGCCTGTAAGTATTGAATCCCGGAAGAATGTTTTTGGTTACTGGAGTCATTTGTTATTGGATGCTGGAGCACATGAAGCAAGACTGAGAAGATTCAAGAAAGGAAAATTCTTGGAATGCTCTGGATACTTGTGGGCAATGAGAAATCGTGTTGTTAAGAAGTTCCCTTTAGATATTGCAGAAGATGCTGTTGTTCCTTATCTGTTTAGAGAAAAAGGATATAAGATTGCTTATGCTCCCGAGGCAGAAGTTTATGTGACTTTTCCTAAGAATTTTAGAGAATTTATTGAGCAGAAGAAGAGAAATGCAAAAGCTCATGAGTCTCTTGGAAAGTATGTTAATGTTAAGAAATTACCGAGGACAAAATCGTTTAAGAATGAGATGTTTGAAGGTTATAGGGCCTTGTTCTATCCTGAGAATCCTGTGGAGATGATTTATACTTTATCACTGTTGCCCATAAGGATTTATATTTGGGCACTTGTGTTTTATCATATTAAAGTTAAGAAAGAACATTTCACAGATGCTTGGAAAAGAGTAGATAGTGCAAAATAGAAATCTATTTATATTGTTGATTTTGGATTGAATGATGGGTTGCTTGGAAAATCGAGTAGGAATTGTTACTGGGGCTTCTAAAGGTATAGGAGCTGCTGTTGCTTATGCTCTTGCAAGAGAAGGAGCTGATGTTGTTATTAATTACAATGAAAGCGAGAATGAGGCAAGACGTTTAAGGAAAGAGATTGCGAGATTTGGAAATAGGGTTGTAAGTATCAAAGCAGACGTTTCTAGTTTTAATGGAGCTCGGGACTTGATTGATGAATGTATTAATTATTGGGAAAGGATTGATATTCTTGTTAATAATGCAGGGATTTTTCCGAGGAGTGATTTTTTTGAAGTTTCAGAAGAAGAATGGGATAAAACAATGGATACAAATTTGAAAGGAACCTTTTTCTGTTCTCAGAAAGCTGGAGGGTATATGGCTAGAGCAGGAAGAGGAAGCATTGTTAATATTGCATCTAATTGTGTTCTTAGAGCTAAGAATGGAGTTGGAATACCTTATTCTGCGTCAAAGGCAGGAGTTATTAATCTTACGAGAGACCTTGCTAGGAGTCTTGGAAAGGATGGAATAAAAGTTAATTGTGTGGCTCCTGGTTTTACTAGTACAGATATGGCTAACTATGATAAAGGAGATGAAGTTTATTCTAGGATTGAAGGAGAGCTTCCTTTTGGAAGTGTTAATGATCCAGAAGATATAGCTCAGAGTGTTTTGTTTTTCGCTTCTGATGCCTCAAAAAATGTTACTGGGCAAGTTTTGTATGTTGACGGTGGATATAATCTTTAGAGAATTTTGAATTAGTCAAGTTCTATTCAAAATCTCTAAGAGAACTTTGCCGAAAACCACAATTATGCAAAGTCCTCTTTAGATAGAGTAATCGCCAGTTTCTTCTCCTGGTTGGAGTTCATCTAAAGCTCTGGGGCCATGTTGGACTACTTTTTCTATCATATCCTCAAACCACCAGTTTGGATCGCGATACATGCAAACCATCTTTCTGCATTTTTGGGAAACATCTAAATTCCTGATTCTTTCAGCGGTTCTTCTTCTTGTTTCTCTTAGATTTGATTCTGATGCGTAAGCCTCCATGTCTCCAATGTTTGCTTCTGGGTCTTTCCTATATGTTGGGCAAAGTGCTATCCCCCTGATTCCTAAAACTTGACGGAAGTAATTTATGTGACAGTTTTTTGGCTGGTCCTTATAGTGGTCTTCGTTACCCCTTAACATTGCTCTTAGATTGTTTGTGATTGCTATTTTGAAAGAATCTGTTTCTAGTTGTTTGACAGCGTCTATTCTTGTGCGTATTTGTTCAATTAGCCCCTCATAATGTGGGGATGACTTATCAATCGCTATGATTTCTGAGCCTGTTTCTGGGTCTCTGTCAAGAAGTGGCTTGATTGATAGATATGTTAGGCCGTGGTCGCGAGCTAGATGAGCTGCCTTTTCCATCTCGTCTAGATTTGTTACGATTGGTGAGTCATTTGAAGTTGCATTGTCCCAAGCTATTATGTAAGTATAACCAAGAGTGAGATCTGGATTTATTCCTCTTACTACTTTGGCACCTCTACATATGTCTTCTAAAGTTATTGGAATTCTTTGTGGTTTTTGTGCTTGAAGTACTGGAAGGGAAACAGAACCATCTGGATTAGCTGTTAATTGAACCATTTTTCCTTTTGGAAGATGGATTGCTTGGAATGTTTCATTTGTTCCTGCATCTAGAGAAAGGCGCACCCAATCATTTTCATCTAGAAATGGGGATATTCTGGCGATTTTTGCCATGCCTGTTCCATTTGTTACAGTTCCTGCTTGCATGCCTTTTCCTTTTACATATCGAACAAGGTCTTCGTAATGGGGGTAGAGAGTTGGTTCGCCGCCTCCGATTATTATTATGGATTGTAAACCACGAGAGTGCATTAAATCTATTGAGCCTCTTAGATTATCCCAGTCGTATTGTACTCCTGTATTTAGAACGTCTATGTCTACGCAGTAGGGACATCCAAAATTGCAAGCACTTGTTGGATCCATGTTTGCAGAGAGTGGAACTGCGTCTGGCATTTTGTCGTAAAAAACAGTTTCATCAGGGGCTTGCCTTAATTCTGCCTGCCAGAGGATGTAATCTTTGACATGTGGCAAGAACTTTGGCTGCATAAGCTTTGGAAGAAAATCATACTTCGAATCTAATTTATTATTGGCAACTGGAAGAGACACCTTCTTTTCCTTATCCATTAGGAGGGGTAAATTATGAGATATATAAAGATTTATATCTAAAAGAAGATAAATCTTTATCCCTCAAACTCTCACTAGATCTGAGTTATAAGGAGTTATGTTGTGGGGTAAATATAAAAAGTGTTAGTGGTATGAAAAATTATGGAAGATGACTTGGAAGAAAATGATCTTCTTGCTGAGAAAAAAGCGGAAGTCTTGAATAGGAAAGAAGGTGTTAGGAAATGGCTTGATGATAAATATAATCTTTGGGCTATTGGGATTGTTTTGTTAGCGTTTATTATTAGGATTTATTATTTTGTTGTTACTAAAGGACAAACTTTGTGGTGGGATGAGGCAGAGTATATGTCGACGGCAAAACTCTGGGCTTTGGGTATTCCATTTGAGATGAATCCACAGAGACCTCCGTTGTTTCAGTTCCTGGCTTCAATTGGTTTTAGGTTAGGGCTTGGAGAAGAAGTTATCAAATTCTTTTTAGTCTTGGTACCAGGTGTTGTTTTGGTTTTTGTTGTTTACCTACTTGGAAAAGAGATGTTCAATCGGCAGATTGGTTTGATGGCTGCTTTCTTAACTTCTATTAGCTGGACCTTATTATTTTGGGGAACTAGAGTACAGCCAGACTTTTTGTCTATGAGCTTTCAAGTTTTAGCAATCTTGTTTATGTGGAAGTTCTGGAAACAGGGAGGTAACAAGATGATTATCTTGGCAGGAGTTTTTGCTGCTTTAGGATTTTACTTTAAGGTTTCTGGGCTTTTAGTTCCGATAGCCTTTGCTGTCTTTATTTTGATTAAAGATAGATTAGAAGCGTTTAAGAAAAAGGAATATTATTATTTCTCTGGGGTATTCTTGCTTATGTTAGTTCCTTATTTTATTTGGAGCCAGATTACTTTTGGAACTGCTACTGCTTTTAGAACAGGTTATTCTGCAGGTGTTGCTGAGAAGATTCCTTTTGCATGGGAAAATCTGAATTTGTTTTTTGATTTGACAGGGATATTATTGTTTGTTTTGTTTTTGGCCGGGGCGGTGATGGCTTTGAAGTTCTTTTTGTATTTTGATGTTTTAATCAAAGAGAAAAAGAAAGTCTTTGATGCCGGATTGTTTTCTATTTTGATGTTGGTTGTAGTTGCATCATTCTATATATTTTATATTAGGGCTTGGCAAGACAGATGGGTTTTTCTTTGGTTGCCATTTATCTTCTTCTTTGTTGGAGGTTCATTAGAGTTTATTTATGATTCCCTCAAGAAATATGGGAAGCTTATTGCATTAGTTGTTGTTATTGGATTGCTGTTATGGGGTTCTTATTGGCAATATAATCAGGCAGATAATTTAATTAAAGTTAAGGTTGAGAGTTACAAGCCTGTTGAGTTGGCTGGGATTTGGATGAAAGAGAATTCAGAGAGAGGAGATATTATTCTTTCTATGTCTAGGACGCAGAACACTTATTATTCTGAGAGATTTACATATAAGAAATTTGAGGATGGGGAACCTGCAGGCTTAGACGCTTACATTTTTGAAAATGAGCCTAAATTCCTATCAGTTTCTATTTTTGAGCCCAATCCTTCATGGCTTCAAAAGTGGATTGCTCAGAATGAGGGGCGGTTGGAAGTCGTGCAAGCTTATTGGGCTGATGCTTCGCAACAGCAAGTTGTTTTGGTTGTTTATGAAATCAAGTATTAGGGAAGTGGCATAATATTTATTAATGAGGGAATTTATTTGAATAGATGGTAGGTATTGGGGGACTTTTATCGAAGGGATTTGAGAAGATTCCAGAGTATGCGTGGAAGAATGACCTTCGGTATTTTCTTGCTTTTAATTCTTTAATTCCTAATTTTGTTTCTGACATGTCTCCAGTAAAAGGATACGAGATGAAAAGGAAATTGAAAGAAGGAGATGTTGTGGTGGATGCTGGAGCTTATCCAGGAGATTATGCTGTTTATGCGTCTAGGAAAGTAGGGAAGGAAGGAAAAGTAATTTGTTTTGAGCCTGATAAGAAAAATGCTTCTATTCTTCGAAAGAATTTGGAGAAAGAAGGAGTTGATAATTTTGTAATAATTGAGAAAGGATTATGGAATAAGAATACTAAGTTGAAGATTAGGATGTCTGAGGGGCTGCATACTGCTTTGGGGGAGGAGGGGATTGAAGAGATTGAAGTTGTGAAGTTGGATGATGAGTTGAAGAATCTTGGGATTGAGAAGGTTGATGTTATCAAGATGGATATTGAGGGGGCGGAGATTCAGGCTGTTGAAGGTTGCAAGAAGACGTTGAAAGATAATAATGTTCATACAATGATTGCTTCTTATCATGTTGTTGATGGAGAGAAGACAGCTGTTTTTCTTGAGAAGTTTTTATCTGAGATTGGATATAAGGCTGAGTCTGGGTTTGAAAGGCATTTAACTACTTGGGGTTGGAAGGATTAACGAGATTTAAGAAAAGCAATCACATATGCAAAAGTTGTTCCGAACTTTAGGGGAGCGTGGAGGAGCCAAGCCTTTTGTTTTTGTGAGAGGGCGAGAGAAATTGATTGAAAGAAGGCAGGGAAGAAAAGGAAATTTCTAAGTACTTCGTATATGAAACGGACTTTTCCATGAACTCCGAAAAGTCCTTGGGACCAATTGAATTCACGCTGTAATTGTGGATTGTCAAAATAGAACTTGCTCCATTTTACTTTTTGTTTTAGAAATTTGGGGATTTTCTTAGCAATTTCGTGGTGGAGGTGGGCTTGCTTTGGGATTGCGAAAGTACCCATGCCTTTTTGTGCTAGGGAGAAGGCAACATCAACATCTCTTGAATAACCTCCGATCTCTTTTAGAGTTGATTTTCTCATTGTGAGATAGTATCCTCCAACAATTAGAAAGTTCTCTGGAGTTAGGGTGTAAGTGTAGTATTTTCCCTTGTCTTGGAGTTTTAGGTTCTTTAGAGAAATCTGGGGATCTACGGATGTGTAGATAGCAAATGGATCCGTTCCAACCATGCTTAGATATTGATTAATTAGAGGGTCGGAAGGAACAACAGCCATTCGAGAAATGCAAAAGTTAACTTCTTTATCAATTAGAAGAGGGTGAATCATCTTTCTAATCCAATCTTTCTCAACAAGAGCGTTGTCTGAATCCAAGGTGATAATTATCTCTCCTGATGCCTTTTCACAGCCCATTGATTTTGGCATTCCCTTTCCTTCCATATAACCTCGGATTTTTGTTAGGAGGAGAGTGGATTTGTATTCTTTTGCAACTTCTATTGTTCCATCTGTGGAGTAACTGTCAACTACTACAATCTCAACTTTGTTTTGAGGATAATCCTGAGCTCTGATGCTTTTGAGGCATCTCTCTAGATCTTGTTTACAGTTTAAAGTGCAGATTATAAAACTTACTTTTGGTGTTTTCATGTTATTTTTTTTGGAGAGTTCCGTATATAAAACCTATGCCGTACATCAAATGGATTGTGAAGAATATGAATGGTAGAATAGGGAAAGAGGAGAGGTTGTTGTTTTTTGAAGATTCGTATAGGGAAAAGAAAATGCTTAGAAGAATGTATAGTAGGATAGGGAGAATGAAGATTGGATGGATGATTGCGAGAATTGGGAATATTGATAGGTAGATTATGAAAAGAGCTGGGACAATGAATAGTGGTTTTTTTAGAGTTTGAGAAAGAGACTCTTTTTGTGGGCGTGTAATTCCGTAGTTAAATATTTGTTTTGATAAATCCTTTGTGTTTTTTCTCCGCAGGTGAAAGACTGGTATGTCAGGAGAGTATGCTACTTTGAATCCTGCTTTTTTGGAATCCGAGACAAACTTTGGATCTTCTCCAGGATAGATTGATTCGTCAAATTTTATTTTGTCAAAAACTTCTTTTCTGCAGATGAGATTTGCAGAAGTTAGGTATTTTTCATTTGCATCGAGGATTGTCTTTCTTGTTTTGTAACGGACGCTTGCTTCTGCTGCTCCAAAGATTGAACTTAGGGCATGACCGCTTGCCTTTCCAAAGAAGGATTCTTTTTGATAGTTTAATTGGGGGCCGCCAGCAATATCTATTTCTGGATGTTTTTTGAAGAAGGCAGATACTTTTTTGTGCCAATCTTTTGGGAGGATTGTGTGGGCGTTGATGAATGCTATTAATGGTGATTTTGATTTTGCAATCCCTCGATTTCTATTTCGAGGAGGATTTGTTCCTTTTTCTACAATTATATTTACATCTTTCTGAGACTTGAGGCTTTTTTCTGCCTCAAGAGTCTTGTTTGGGGCTATTGGGATGATTATATCTATATTCATTTTATTGTGGAATAAAACCAATGA
>CEPX01415046.1_pt1 | contig 11640 bp, 7 predicted proteins | sample 361361 | NCBI WGS metagenome assembly CEPX01 (sample SAMEA2619974, study PRJEB7988) | marine metagenome | biome: marine biome (ENVO:00000447); feature: mesopelagic zone (ENVO:00000213) & marine oxygen minimum zone (ENVO:01000065); material: "saline water (ENVO:00002010), including plankton...
GCTTTCATTTCTGAATCTAAGTCTCTTACCGGAGAATGTAGAAGCAACGAAGTTGATTCAGGATCGCTCAGTTTATGCATTTCCTCGCTTAAGTCCCCTGCCTCCGCAAAGAACGATGACGGCGAAACTTCACGCGACTTATCGCCGGACGTGAGCTCCTTCGGACACGTAAAGATAACCTCTTCTTTTGCACGCGTCATTGCAACATATGCAACCCTTCGCTCATCTTGATTCTTTTCATACGATTTTTGATCCTTTTCCCATCCAAACAAGAGATCTTCAGGGATAGAAACTGATGAAGGATTTCGGCGCTTATCCCAGTGTCCCTCGCGGAAGTTTGGGACTATCACAGTCTTAAACTCTAGTCCCTTGCTTTGATGCGCTGTCATTAGCTGTACGCCTGACTCCGTCAGATGCGGAAGACTGTAGCTGAGTCTAAGATCAGAATAGTCAGGATTTTCGTAATAGCTTAAGTCATCGAGGAAAGACTCGAATGAAAAACTATGCTCTTCGTATGCACGCTGTTTTATGCGATCAAAGAATTCCTGAAGGGCTGCAAATTCTATAGGGTCATCTAAATCACTAACAAATTTTAATAATCCTGACTCTTTTAACAAGGCCTCGAGAGTATCTATAACCGTTCTGCTTGCAAGCTTGTTATGAAGATCTAAAATTAAATAAAACGCGCTCATCAATTCATCTTTACGTACCAAAGGAGGAGGATCCGAATCTTCATCCATCAAAAGCAATACTTCAAAAAGGGTAAGCTCAGATTTAAATCTAATCATAAAAGCTCTGCCAAGATCAGCAGGATGGCATCCAAAACAATCACAACCCAAAGCACCTGCCAAACTCACGCTGTTCTTTGGTTTTTGTATTGCCCTGAGTATTGCAATCGCTTGGCTGACTGAAGGGTGACTAAGCAGATCCATTTTGCCTGTCATCTGTACCGGAATTTCCGATGAACTTAGAACATCCAAAATCGGCCGAAGCTCTTTGTTTGTCTGAACAAGAACTGCGATGTCTTCCGGTTTTATTCCTTCTTTAAGCTTAGTTTGAATTATTTCTGCAATGCACCAAGGTTCCGTCATATCGCTTTCGGAAAATACCAGATTAAGTGCAGGCCCTTTTTTGCTGCTCGCTGATTTCAGATCTTTACTAAGTCCCTCAATCTTTCCAACTAACCTCTCCGTATTCTTTTCTATAAGTGATCCTGCGGCATCCAAAATACTCTGAGTACATCTGAAACTTTCTGTGAGAGTAATTACAGGAGCTTGAGGGAATCGATCTCTGAACGAAAGAATGTTTGTAAGGTTTGCACCTTGAAATCTATAGATAGCCTGATCGTCGTCCCCAACGACAAACAGATTCGGTTCATGGTCCACATTGGAGTAGCTTGTAAGAAGTTCGACCAATCTATATTGAGCCCCGTTTGTATCCTGAAACTCATCAACCAAAACGTACATATATCTTTCCTGCAAACTACTAAGCAGCCAATCCTCTTCTTCAAGAGCTTTAATTACATACAAAATCATATCCTCGTAATCGTATCTTTGAGTTTTTTTGAGCATTTCCTGATATTTAAAAAACACTTCCAAAAACTCTCTGAACTTTCTGGCGGAAAGCAGATTCTTTTCGTGCGCCTTGGTTCCCTCTTTGCTTTTCGATGCCATCTGGGCTTCATATTCGTCTGCAACTTGAAGGAGTTCTTCTTTATTCGTTTTACCCTCCCGTTTAAGTTGAGATATTCTTCCTATTATCTGGCGCGTTCTTGAGTAAGGCGATTTGCGATTTATGAGTTTTATATCAGGCATAAGCTGATCTAATATTTTATTCACTTCTCTTGTTCTTTCTACATCGCTTATCTGTTCCAGTGCCGACCATTCATCAAATACTGCCGGATGTTCCTGGATTAACTCATTGCAGAAAGCATGGAAATTTTTGATGGTAACACCGTACGCATCAGGACCAATAAGAGATCTGAGCCTTTCCCTCATCTCCGTTGCAGCATTTACAGAAAATGTAAGGCAAATGATATTACTTGGCCTCATTTGCGTTTTCCTTAGGATATTTGCAGTCCTAAGTGCAACCGTATGTGTCTTTCCTGTTCCAGGTCCAGCCACAACCATCACAGGACCTTCGATTAAATCTACTGCTTCTTTCTGTGAAGAATTAAGGCGTGTATAAAGAGCATCAAAGAGTTTCGAGCTCTTTTTTTTGGAAGATTCCACTGATTTTTTCGATGTGGCAGCTGTCTTTGGCATTAGATTCAAAGTATACACTATGAATAAAGCAATATTTTTCGTCTTCATCAAGCCAAGTCTCCTTTTAAAATGATAGACTTGTAAGAAGTTCTTCTCTTTTTAACCTTCCCCCTTCATCTTATGAAAGGTCTAGGACCAATTGCTCGCATTCTACTCCTCGTTGGAGGCCTAAATTTGGGTCTTGTTGGAGTTGGAATGCTTGTAGACAACGACCTAAACGTAATAAACATGGTCGTCGGTGGATTACCGGTTTTGGAAGCAGTAGTTTATGTTCTCGTTGGACTATCTGCGTTGTTTGTAATTTTCAATAAGAAGGCTTAGTTAACTAACAACACGCCCTTCGGGCTTTCAACTAACAACTCACAACAAAGTATTGTTGTTGGTTGTTAGTTGTCAGTTGTAAGTTAAATCATCCCGCTAATTCATATGCACAATGATCGCACTTCATATACTTCCTTCCTTCGCGTACAAGTTCAATCATACTTCCACGCCTGCATTCCGGACACAGCTTGCCCTGGCTGAAAGCATGAACTGCAGAGAATCCAACTCGTTTTGGAACACCGCCCTGCTCTCTGATAGTCATTGAACGCGGATGATCCCTCATCTTTTGAAGTACCTTTGCTTCTATCTGTCGGATTCGCTCTCGTGTAACTCCAAATTCCTTTCCAACTTCTTCCAGCGTATGTCCGATTCCATCTTTAAGCCCAAATCGCATCTCGATAATCTTTCTTTCGCGAGGAGTTAGGAATTCCAGCATCGCATGGACATTCTCTTTCCTAAGCTGTCTATTTGTGGCATCAAACGGATTGATTGCTTCTTCATCCTCGATAAAGTCACCCAGTTTGCTGTCTTCTTCTGAACCTACGGGGGACTCGAGTGAAATAATATCCTGGCTGATCTTTTGTATATGCCTGACTTTCTTTATATCCATTTCCATTTCCACAGCCAACTCCTCGACAGTAGGCTCACGTCCAAGCTCCTGAACCAGACGGCGCTGAGTATGTGTGAGCTTATTAATTGTCTCCACCATGTGCACCGGAATTCTGATTGTTCGCGCTTGGTCCGCAATCGCTCTAGTGATTGCCTGCCTGATCCACCACGTCGCATAAGTAGAAAACTTAAATCCCCTCTCTGGATCAAACTTCTCAACCGCACGAAAGAGTCCTATGTTTCCCTCCTGAATTAGATCCAGGAAACTTAAGCCTCGTCCAATATATTTCTTTGCAATGGAAACAACCAACCTCAGGTTTGCCTCAGCTAATTGTTGCTTTGCAGACGCATCGCCCTTTCTTATTCTTCTTGCAAGCTCAACTTCTTTCTTCGCATCAATAAGAGGTACTCGTCCAATCTCGGATAAGTACATCCTGACCGAGTCGTTAGAGATTTCCAGAAGATCAACTTCTCTTTCTCGTCTTCTTTTTGTTTTCTCTTCCTCGGTTAAATCTTTTTCGTCGATTGCAATACCGGCAGTAGCAATAACATCCAAAGCTTCTTCATCGTCCTTCCCCACTTTCGATACGGCATTCTCTGTTGCCTTTCCGCTTTCTTCTTCCTCTTCCTCCTCCGCATCATCACCATCGCCAAAGGAAGCTACTTCCGTTAGATCCTGAGTTGGTTCCGGTATGTCCAGCGCCTGTTTTCCCTGCTTCTCCCATATTAGAGCATCTTTAACATCTATGACTTGGATACCCAGATCTACCAGAAGCGTATATATATCATCGAGCAAATCGATATTTTCTTCTGCTGTGGGAACCGCTCCCATCACCTCCTGATGCGTTACATATCTCTGTTCTCGGCCTTTCTTAATAAGATGTGTTACCGCCTCTGGGAATTTTTTTAGGTCATCATCTGTCGGTTGTACGATGAATTTGCGCGGATGTGAAGCCATACTGGAGGAGTATAGGCATATTTTAGCTAACAACAAGCGTTACTTTGAAAAAAAAGGTAAAAGAAACAGAAGAGTCAGAAGAAGCAGAAGAAACAGAGGACTATGTCAAAACAGAATCTGAAGATTTACTCTTCTGGTTCTTCTGCTTCTTCTGATTCCTCTGCTTCCTCTCAATTGGCCATTTTCGCAAGCTTAAGTATTTGGCTGTATTGATTCATGAGTGCCGCGGCATCGCTTTCCTTGCCTTCACGATTTGCAATTAGAAGCTGTGCAGTAATCTCCTTTTGTTTACGCTTTACGGTTTCCTGATTGGCTCTTATTAAATTCGAATGCAACTCGCGGGATGCCAGGCCATCCGACCACTCTGTAAGTCCGTGGTGCTCGCAAAAAAGCAGAAGTATTCCGGCTCTTTCTTTTTCTTCTTCAGGTAAATCCAAAGTTTCCAGAGAAATATCTTTTGTATTTTCCGGAATTTTTTTGATAGTTTCGTAAACCGATTTTGCGAAACCAGCATCTGGAGGTATTAGTTCGGAAAGATACTCACTATGTTCTGGGTAAATCAGAAACAATCCCAAGGCAATTTCCATTCTGGAAAATATTTCGGGCCTATGTTCACCGTGTTCTAACGGAACAGAAGCTTCTGTTAACTCATTTTGAGCTGAGAATTTTTCCAAATCTTCTTTGAAAGTTGAAGGAGTTGCACCCAAAGCATTTGCCGAACGCTTCATCTCATGCTCTTTCTCAACAGCGCTTTTTATAGAATCAAGCAGAGGCAAAAGCCTTTTAAGCCCCTCGTGCTTTCCTTCTGTTGAAGTTACATCCAGTTTTTTTATATCATCCAATACGGCATCCATGTATGGCACGCCTCCATTCGATAAAGACTTTTTAAGGCCCTTAGGATCCTTATTTGCTGCTTCGTCCGGATCTTTGTGATTAAGAATTACTGAATTAATCTGCAGTTCTTGCATTTTACAAAGCATGAAAGATCTCTCCGCCGCATCTTTACCAGCCTGATCTTGATCTAGGCACAAGATGATTTTTTCTGCGTAACGCCTGAGCATTTTTGCGTGTTCTTCGGTAAGCGCTGTGCCACTAACCGCTACAGTATTCTTTACTCCAATCTGATGACATGCAATCACATCGAAGTAGCCCTCTACGAGTACTACAGCCTTGGATTCTCTGATTGCTTCCTTGGCGTGATAAAGTCCATAAAGAACCCGGGATTTATTGTAAATGGGGCCTTCGGATGAATTTATATACTTGGCATCATCTTCACCGATAGTTCTGCCTCCAAATCCAACTATGTCTCCGCGATGGTCTATGATGGGAAACATAATTCTGTTTCTGAATCGATCGTAGATTTTTCCCTCCTTTAAATCTTTCTGTATTCCAAGCCCCGCATCCAGAATTTCTTTTCTACTGAATCCTTTTTTAAGCAGATGCTGGTAAGTATCGGAAAACGAGTCGGGGGCAAAGCCAAGCCCGAATTCTTTTGCAAGTTTAGGATCCATCTTGCGAGACTTAAGATATTCAACCGCAATTTTGGATTCCTTCAAATTTTTTATATAAAAGGCCTGAACTTCTTTCAGGCATTCCTTCAACCTATCTTTCTCGTCTTTCTTTACAGTCTCCCCTTTTTGGAAACCTTCTAATGTAACACCTGTTTTCTCGGCCAGGTCTTTGATAGCTTGTCTGAAGTCAACTCCCTCGATAGCCTGATAAAAACTGAAGATATCCCCTCCGGTCTGGCATGCGAAGCAATAAGCAATTCCTTTGTCCGGTGAAATCTGCAAACTTGGCTTTGTATCGTTGTGGAATGGACAAAGCGCAACAAACTGACGCCCTTTTTTCTTAACCTGGCAGTATTGGCCTACCAGTTCCTCGATGGGGAGACGAGCCTTTATATCTGTAACAGGGTCTAAAGCAGGAGTCATAATGGCGGATGTGGGCGACTATTATAAACCAATTGACCCATCAATGGTATTTATTATGCCGCTTGTTATAATATTTATTCTTGTAATTGACTATCTCTATTTTACTAGTATTATATACCAATGCGTCTTCGCCCCCCTGAAACATTAAAGCTTGATACTCCCGGCCTGCATAACAGTGCTCTTTGTAACCTTGAACAAATGTGGAACGATGTACTTGCGTTAATGAGACAAATCAGACATTCACTAATGATTCTTGATTTCGGAAGCGGTCATGAAGGAGTATCACGATCTCAGCTTCCTTATAAACTCCGTAATTTCGATAATCTTCATCTTTTTGACAAAGAACCTATTACAAAACCCCCCATTGATTTCGGAGTTAGTGTTGTTCAATCTTCCAACATCTATGGCCATACACGAGCAATATATGACCTGATCAATATTTCTTATGTTTTGTGCCTCATGGAACCAGAGCAGGCAACAGAAACTTTAGAGCGTCTAAGGCAGGAGCAGCATGAAGCAGTTGTAGCTGTAGCGGACTACACTCTTCAAACATTTCCACCTGGAGATTTTCTAGGTACATTCAATTGCAACCTAGAAAGAAAATGGTGCGAAGCACATGGTCACAATAAATTCTATCGTACGCGTGCACGCTTCTCACCGCAGTCTCTTGCAGAGTTAGTTCGTGATGCAGGTTACGTTGTTGCAGAAAAAGAAGCACAACCCTTGGATGCAAAAGGACACAGAGGCGCTGTCATTGCATACCCATCGCAAAGCATTAAAGACCAATATATTTCACCGGGTGCAAATGATAAACGATATCCGATTCCAGACTTATCTCAATTCATTAATCCCTAATTAAACAACAAAACTCACCAACTTCCCTTCGACGTAAATTTCTTTATTGATTTTGTTACCTTCAATAAACCTTTTAACGTTCTCTACTTCTTTTGCTTTAGAGATTGCATCTTTTTCGGACACACCTGAGTCAGCTTCGAAGTCACCTCTGAGTTTACCGTTAACCTGCACTGCGATAGTAACCGTGTCTGACTGAATCAACTTAGGATCAAACTTCGGCCACTCCTGCTCTACAACAAATCCTTTGCCACCTAAGCTTTCCCAGAGCTCTTCTGCCAGATGCGGAGCTAATGGTGCTAGAAGTTTTACAAAAGTTTCAGCTGACTCTTGTGAGGTCCCCTCTTTTTCAGTCAAATTCAAAAACTCCATAAGCGCTGATATTGCAGTATTGAATCTGAGTGCTTCCATCTCTTCTGTACATTTCTTGATAGTCCTGTTTAGCCCTACAGTAAGCGCCTTACTCTGTTCACCAAATTTACTCTGAGCAATTTTCTTATACGCCTTTTTGGCAAATCTATCCGGCCCCTTTATCCCTGTATCATTCCAGTCTCCTCCATCTGCAAACGGACCCATGAACATCATGTACAACCTGAAGACATCACTTCCGTATTTCTCCACAAACTCATCCGGACTCACAACGTTTCCTTTGCTCTTGCTCATCTTCGCACCTTTGTGGGTAATAAGTCCCTGATGGAATAGTCTCTGGAACGGCTCATCTACAGACACGTATCCAAAATCTTTTAGTGCCATCGTCACAAACCTTGCATATATCAAGTGCATGCACGCATGCTCCGGTCCGCCGATGTACATATCAACCGGCATCCACTTCTTTTCTATCGTCTTTGGAACAAATTCTTTTTGGCTGTTCTCTGCAAGGAATCTGAACTGATAAAAGCTCGAACATACAAATGTATCCATCGTATCTACTTCCGGAGTCCAGCCTTTTCCAAATATCTTTTCGACTCGCTTTTTAAGTTCTTTGGATTTTGCAATAGGCGAAGTACCCGTTGGCTTAAACTCTACATCAGTTGGAATTTTCCAAGGCAAGTGTTCCTCGGGAACAGGGTGTGCTTTTCCATCCGGATCATAAACAATTGGAATAAGGGAGCCCCAATATCTTTGGCGAGATACAAGCCAGTCACGGAGTCTGTAAGAAGTAACTCGCTTGCCCCATCCTTTTTCAACCATATGATCCATTACTTTCTGAGTAGCATCATGAATATTCATTCCATCCAAGAAACCTGAGTTAATCATAGTACCCTCAGCCTCTTGAACTTGTTCAAGCTTCGTAATTGGAGAGTCATCCCCGTCAGATGCAACAACAACCCTTATAACTTCTAGATCGTAAGTATCTGCAAATTCAAAATCTCTTACATCATGACCCGGAACTCCAACTACTGCTCCGGTCCCAAAACCCGCTAATACAAAGTCAGAAACCCATATTGGCATCTTCTTTCCGTTGAGATTATTTAATGCGTAATAGCCTGTGAAAGCTCCTGTTTTCTTTTTGCCTTCCTCCTGACGCTCCAATTCAGTTTTGTTCAGTGATTTCTTAATGTAATCAGCAACTTCCTTCTTATGGTCTGACTTCAGATCTCCATCAATTATCTTCTTTGCAAACTCGTGTTCAGGGGCAAGAACAATGAACGTAGCCCCAAAGTTTGTATCCGGTCGTGTTGTGAAACAAACAATTTCGTCTTCGCATCCCTCAATTTCATAATGAATATCAATCCCCTGTTTTTTTCCTATCCAGTTTTTTTGCATCATCTTAGTTTTTTCAGGCCATTCAATATTATCTAAACCCTCTAAGAGACGATCTGAATAATCTGTAATTTTCCAGTACCACTGAGCAAGAGGCTTCTGCGTAACTTCAGATTCGCATCTTTCACACTTTCCATCCCAAACTTGCTCATTTGCAAGAACTGTCTGGCAACCCGGGCAGAAGTTTACGTTGCCATCTTTTTTGTAAGCCAGATTCTTCTCGAACATTTTAAGGAACAACCATTGAGTCCATCTGTAATAATCAGGCTCGGAAGTATTTAGGGCTTTGCTCCAATCATACATGCATCCCATGCGCTTGAACTGTTCAATCATAACCCCAACATTTTCTTCGGTTGATTTTGCAGGAGGTGTTCCTGTACTGATTGCGAAATTCTCTGCAGGGAGTCCAAAAGCATCAAATCCCATTGGATGAAAAACATCCTTGCCCCTCATTTTCTGGAATCTGCTGAATGAATCCGGAACGCTGTACATATACCAATGCCCCACGTGAAGCCTCGCTCCGCTTGGATACGGGAACATAGTAAGACAGTAATAAGGATCCTTAGTTTTTTTGAAGTCTGTCTCGTACACCTTCTCCTCCTCCCATTTCTTCTGCCATTTGGCTTCGATTTCTGATGGGTTGAATTCGGCTTTCATGCGTAAATGGTACCTGTTTTCCTTTTAAAGTGCATCAAATGTGATATACTTTTCCTCTCGATGGCCAGACTACCAACAGTCGCAATAATCGGAAGACCCAATACAGGTAAATCTACGCTGTTCAATCGCCTTGTAGGACATAGAAAAGCGATTGTTTCTGACGTGCCGGGAACCACTAGAGATCAAGTAGCAGGCAAAGTTGAGACTGACCAGTTGGACTTTTTGCTTATTGATACCGGTGGAATGGGAGGAGGATCCAAAGATCATGAGTTTGAAGATGACGTTCAGGTTCAATCCACAATAGCTCTAGAGAATTCTGATTTGATTTTGTTTACAATCAATTCACGAGAAGATCTGACCTCAAGTGACTTTGAAATTATTGAAGATTTGAGGAAGAAAAGACAGTCGCATGTACCTGTGATTATTGTTCTGACCAAATGCGACGACACTTCGATCATTGACGAGATTCTTCCAGAGTATTACGCGCTTGATATTGCAGACGAAATAGTACCGGTTAGCGCAATGCATGCTATGGGAGTCGAGGAGCTTAATAATATTGTTGTAGATAAGCTAACTGACCTTAACTTTAATAAAGAGGATAACCTGAAACCTGAAACCTGTGACCTAAAACCTAGAATAGCAATAATCGGCAAACCCAATGTTGGCAAAAGTTCCCTGGTAAATGCCTTCATGTCCGAAAAGCAACAAACAACTTCTCAGCTTCTTGTATCGGAAGTGCCCGGTACAACACGTGACTCCGTTGATATTTCCATCAAGTACCATGATCAGGAATATATCTTTGTGGATACCGCAGGTATTAAAAGAAGTAAGAGTACAGATAAAGGAATAGAAACATATGCATATTTAAGAAGTATTCAGTCTTTAGAACATTCTGATATTGCTGTACTTGTAATTGAGGCAACTGAGCCAGTTAGCAAACAGGATAAAAGAATCGCTCGACTTGCGATTGAGGAGGGCAAAGGGTTGATTGTACTTCTTAATAAATCCGATAGGCTTTCCGGCTCCGAAAAAGAAATTGCTATGCAGAATGCCAGAAACTCCCTCGCCTTCTGCACCTTCGCACCCTTCCTTTGCGTTTCCGCTGAAACCAGGAAGGACCTCCTTAATATCTTTAATCTTATAGAAATGGTAAATCAGAGCAGAACCAGGAGAATCGCGACGAAGGCATTAAATGATTGGTTCAGAAAGGAGGCATCCAGTAAAAGCCTTTCTTCTTCCAAGCTTATTACGCAAGCAGAAGATGTGCCTCCAACATTTGTTCTGTTTTCCAAAAATCCGAAAAATATCCACTTAAATCAACTTAAGTCATTGGAAAAAAGCCTGAGAAGTACATTTGGGTTCGAGGGATCTCCTATTAGATGGGTAACTAAAAACAGTTAACAATTAACACGCTCATTCTCGCTTTGCGAGACTTCGCTTTTAACAATTAACAACTTCATTATTCTGAAAATATGAGAAGTTAATTGTCAAAAGTCCGCCGAAGGCGGACGTGTTAACTGTTAATTGTTATCCAAGCTGTTTAGGCTTATGTCTGTCCTTGACTCTTCCATCTTCATGGATTGGAAGAGGAAATTCTTTAATAACTTCTTCCAGCTTATCCAAAAGTTTCACAGGATCATCGTCCATAACCATATTAGGCGGAATTTTTCTTAGACATAACTCTTCTATAACATGCGGAACTGCATTGCTTATGCCCCCAGTATTAGTTAAAACTCCGAAAGGCCTTCCCTCATCATACGCAATTGTAAGTTCATTTAGAGTTCCTACTCCCCCTCCAACAAACACAACACCATCGGACGATCGGATGTTGATTATATCTCGCTCCATGAATCCCTGTCCCGTATAGATAATCATGTCATGCTCATGCGGAGAGTTGTACTCGTGCATGTGCTCATAAAATGAGAAAGCAGGAGATATTCCCATAGTGAAAGCACCTGTTTCTTTTGCTCCCAATAATGAATCATTTGGAAGTCCCGGACATGCTCCATTTATGAATATGTGTCCTCGCTTTCCAATCTCTATTCCAAGCTCACGAGCCATTTCACGTGCATGAGGATCTTCTATTTGAGGTCCGCCTGCACTTCCCATTACCCCGATTTTCAGCTTGTGATTATGCTTGTCTGTCATAGTAAGTATTGTAATCGAATTTGGTTTAACTATCACTCATCATCGCCCGCGTCATCCGAATCCATCACAGTCGAATCGTCATCATCGAATCTGCTCATATCCACCTCCATCTGCATGTATTGATCACCTGATT
>CEPX01146572.1_pt1 | contig 11636 bp, 11 predicted proteins | sample 361361 | NCBI WGS metagenome assembly CEPX01 (sample SAMEA2619974, study PRJEB7988) | marine metagenome | biome: marine biome (ENVO:00000447); feature: mesopelagic zone (ENVO:00000213) & marine oxygen minimum zone (ENVO:01000065); material: "saline water (ENVO:00002010), including plankton...
CTACACCGCCATTCTCATTTACACACCTTTTGAGGGTACCTCGCCGACTCAACGTCCACGGCAGTGTATGCGCTGGAGTTTCGGACCGCGTCCACAACCACGGGTTCGCGTGTTGAAGAGGATCAACATCGCCGATCAGGACGGCGCGGTGGTCACGAGAACCACGTTGCTGGAGAAGTTCACCGCGGTGGACTTCGGAGTCCTGACCGGAGAGGACACCGCCGACAGCAGGTCATTGGTATACCTGTCTAAAGAGCCCAAGGGGGTCGATCGGTTAACGGTGAGCGAGTTCCACAACTTCCTGTGGCTGTTCGAAAAGACGTCCTCAACCGCGGGCACCGATGACGGACGGAGAGTAGTGGTGTTCAGTTTGATTAAGGTCGAAGAGGATGAAGGCGCATCCGATCCCAAACCAGTCACGTTGACTTATGAGCAGACATTCTAAGCAAATAACCCGCCCTGAACACAACAAACCGGAGCTTCCGCAAGGATGAGCGGTTGATTCTCCCGAATTGCAATTCCCTTGGATGACCCATCGGACGCGATGACCGATAACTTAGTGAAGAATGAAAGAGGGTTGATGTGAAGAAGCATGTCAGTGGGCAGTCAGGTTTCACGCTGATCGAACTAATCGTGGTGATCGCAATCCTGGGAACCCTGGCCGCAATCGCCGTTCCCACGGTGAGCAACTACCTGAGCAGCTCGAAGGAACGTTCGTTCAACGCCGAGCAGGGCCGACTGCAGACCGCCGTCGACTCCTGGCTCAGCTCCACCAGCAATACCAGGTATCTCGGCAAACGGCAGTACCCGATCATTGGCCGAGCCCAGACAGACCAGGCTCTCGTCAACTCCACCAGCTCAGGGTCGCGGTTCGACGACCAGGACCCGTTCTCCGGCACTTCCACCGAGCTGTGGAACCCCCTGGGCGGCTTCCAGGGCGCCGACCTTAGCGCTGCATGGTCCGACGGCGACTCCGACGGGTTCCGGGATGTTGCCGCCAGCTCGACCGATACCTGGACCGACCAAGCGGTAGTCAAGGGAAGCACGACGTACTATGTGGACGCGCGGTACTACTTCATCGACTTCGAGGCGCTTGTCACAGGAGAGATAATCAACGAGGTTCCCGAGTCTGCCTCCGCCGACAACAAACCCGACGGCTCTTCGAGGACATACGATGGATCGTACATCTGGTACATCGACCATCAGGGCAACGTCCAGGGCCTCTATGCCTTCCTGCCCTCAAGCGCGGGATTCCAGAGCGGCGTCTACCCATAAGCGATACTAGCAACTTCTGATGCGTAAGGAGAATCCCGCCGGTTTGGCCGACGGGATTCTCTTGTATTTCGTGTGACGATCAGCACAGCCCAATGCCCATCGCCGGGCTCCGGCAAGCCGACACAAGCTAGGTCCGCCGCCATAGGCCCGTCTCCTCTTTTTGACAAGGTATGCCCGCCAATTTACAATGCGGCGTACGAACACCGGAGAGAGTGAAGGAGTGGCGGTAAATGGACAAAATGCACGTGGATGTCTATTTCGATTACGCTTGACCCTGGGTCTACAATGCAGCCGTGTGGCTGGATAGAGTGCAGAAAGCCTCTCCGGGGAAGCTGGACATCACCTGGAAGAACTTCTCCCTGGAACAGGTGAATAGCAAAGAAGGACCGGACTGGAAGGTCTGGGAACAGAAAGGACTCGACGAGGCCAGAGCGCTTTTGGCGTCGGTTGCAGGCGAGGCGGCAAAGCGGCAGGGCGGCGAGGCTTTCGATCGGTTCCATCTGGCGTTGCTAACTGCACGGCACGGCGGCGACCGTGTGTCGCTCAACGAAGTGGAGCCGTTGGCACAGGTCGCGGGCGATGCCGGACTCGACGTCGAAAAGTTCAAGCAAGACCTCAACGACCCTGAATTGGTCAAGATCGTCGCGCAGGACCATGAGAGTTCCACCGGGGACCTTGGCGCTTTTGGGACGCCAACGTTCGTCTTCGAGAACGGGCAGTCCGCCTACGTCAAGACATTCATTCCTCCCGAGGACGAATCGCTCTCAACCTTCGAGGACTTTGTAGGTCTGTTCTCACAGCGTTCCTACATCGGCGAGGTCAAGCGTCCACAGCCGCCGTGGCCAAAGGGCGCGGTCTAATCCTTTGCAGACGTTGGCCGGGCGAACATGGCCGCGACCTTTCGCCTCTCGCCCGGTCCACACTTCCCGTCAGCGGCGAAGGACTAATCGATCAGCACCGGATGGACGCACAGATCCCTTTCGCGTGAATCGAATGGCGCCCGCTGACCAAGCCGTTCGCTTGTACGAAAAGGTGTGATTCACCTCAACCGCGCCTGACAGGCCCGGTAGTCCAGCATGAAGACGCCATGACTTCCTCAACCCCTCGGTCCCTCGAAAACCTCCAGAGCTCCATTGGCGTGAGGTTCGAGAATCCGACGTTGCTCGAACTGGCGCTGGTGCACAGCTCTTTCGTCGCCGAAAGCCCGGAGGTACATCCTGAATCCAACGAAAGGCTGGAGTATCTCGGCGACGCGCTGGTGGGATTGGTCGTCGCCCACGAATTGTACCGACGCTTTCCGGACCATCCCGAAGGCCACCTCACTCAGATGCGGGCAGCACTGGTGAGCAAAGGGGCGCTAGCCCGAGTCGCCGAGACACTGGACCTGGGCGCGTCGTTGATCGTGGGCAAGGGCGAAGGCGAATCCGGCGGCACGGAGCGGGAGTCAAACTTGGCCGACGCTTTCGAAGCCGTCGTCGGCGCGGTCCTGCTGGACCAAGGCTACGAGGCGGCGAAAGAATTCACGCTCCGGGCGCTGGCCGATCCGATGCAAGCCGTTTCCGAAAGAGACGGCCCGCCCAGGCATCCGAAATCTCTGCTGCACGAAGTTGCGATGTCCCGAGGCTACACGCCGCCGTCTTACCGTGTCATCGCCACGGAAGGCGAAGACCACCTGCTCCAATTCACAGTTGAGGTCGAGGTCAACGGCGAAAAGATTGGGACAGGGATCGGGCGGCGCAAGGCCTATGCCGAACGCGACGCCGCCGCCGCCGCGCTGACGGCCCTGGGCGCCGAGGTCTGAAGCCCGGCTAGCGTCTGTGGTACTTGTGCCCCAGAGCCTCTTCCCACCTGAGGTAATTCACCATGTCCGCGTAGTTTCTGCCGGCGCCTGTAAGCAGCATGTCGGTGGGCGGATCCATGACGCCTGTTAAGCCGGCCTCGACCGGCAGGTCAGCAGCCCTCCACGCCTTCATGCCGTCCTCCAGAACCGATACGTTGCGGTATCCCAGTTTCGACAACGTGGCGCCGGCCAGCGTAGCCTGGATTCCATCAGCGCACGTCACCGTCAACGTGGCCCTCTTGTCGGCGACCACACCGTCGATTCGGGACTCAAGCCAACCACGTGGGATCCAGCGGGCGGAGGGCACGTGGCCTCGGGCGAAGTCCTGGCTGAGATCTACGAACAGGACCGTGGAATCGCCGGTCGAGTGGTGCTGCTCAGGGGACACTAGTGCAACCGCCTCCAGCGCCTGGGCGTAACCTGACGGCAATCGTCCGGAATCCCCTGTCTCCAAGGCGTGGCCAGCGGCACGCCAGGCTTCGGCGCCGCCCTCCACGGCGTACACCTCGTCGAAGCCCATCTGCCGATAGAGCGACGCGGTTATCGTCGCCCGAGCGCTCCGGTCGCAACAAAACACGACTGGGCAGTTGTGCACGACCGCCACTTCGTCAGAGCGCTGGACAGCCTGCCCTCCCGGATACCATTGAAAGCCAGGGATGTGGCCGCCTTCGTATTCGGAGCGAGTTCGTACGTCGATGAGATAGACGGTCTCGCTGTCGCGGCGCTGCATAATCTCAACCAGGCCTTCCATGTCGAGGCGCCGGACCACGTCTTCGGTGCCTACACGGGCAGCGTAGGATTCGGCTTCAGTCAAGCCTTTGGCCGAGGGCTCGGGCAGCTGGAGGCGATCTGCTCCCGCCTCCAGTTTCTGACCCGCCAGCACCCAACCCGCGGTTCCGTTTTCCAGGCCGTACAGATTGCGCAGCCCCATCCGCTGGAGTATCCACGTACCGACGATGCTGCGGGTGCGGCCGGCACAACTGACCACAATGATCGTATCCTCATCCAGGGCGTCGGCAATGTCGGTGATGCGCAGTGCCAGTTCCGCGCCCGGAACGCTGCGAGCGCCAGGGACACAGGACCGCTGATACTCTTCGGGCGTGCGTGAATCCAAAATGACCAGCTTCTCGCCGTTGTCCAGGCGCTCAAGAAACTCGGTCGCCGTCATCTCCGGCACACCATGCTCGACCTGCATCCGCTCGCCAAAATCCTTGCTGGGCACGTTCACGCCCCATTCGGTGGGGTGTCGTTCCACGACCCAGCGATTCATGCCGCCGTCAAGAACCGAGACGTCTGTGTACCCCATCTCGGTTAGCGTTTCGGCGGCGAGTGCCGCTCTCTGGCCGTCGTCGTCGCACACGACGATCCGTGCGCCCGAAAAAGGGACAGACTCATACATGCGAAACTCGAGCTCTCGCCTGGGAATCAGACTGGCGCCCGGGATATGGGAACTGTTGTACTCGCCCACGTCCCTCACGTCGATCAAGGCGAACGGCGCGTTGCCCGAAAGCAACAAGGCCAGCTCGCCGGCGGAGATCAGGTCGGTCATGCCTCAGCCCTCGATTCAAAAGCTTGCCAGGTCATGGCCGCGCGCCCGCACATACACAGGCAATCCGAACTACACGCTAGCAGTTGTCAAACCTGGTGGTGGTGAAGTTGGTCACCGTGCAGGCGTCCAGATCGAAACGGCTGCGTTCCAGGCCTCGAAGATCGTTCCCGTAGACGTGGATCTCCGCCGTTGGCCTATCGCTGAAGTTGTCCATCTGGTGAATCTCGTCCACGTCAGGTATCAACAAGCTCACGTCGCCGGGCTTGACCAGGTTCACGCGGTCTCGCTCCAGTTGGGCGAACCCCTCGCGGGAGCGATCGTCCTGGCGCCGGAAGCGGGTTTCGGTGATGAAATTGTCCATCACCCCGATGAGGCCCCACGTACGGTGATCGTGGGGTCCAATATGGTCGCCCGGGCCCCAAACGACCGAGGTGATCAGGAGTCCGTTGGACCCGTGATGCAGCAGATATGTACCGTGGTTGGCGTTTCTGCCGCGCGTTCCAGCCGGCATCCGGAACTCCTCGGGAATAGCTTCAGGGTTGTTGACCAGGCGTTCAAGGTAGGAAGAGCCTTTGTTGAGCAACCGCTCTTGGTCGGGCAGCTCGTCCACCAACTGGCTCATGTCGTGGACGAATTCCTCCAAGGAATACTTGACGATGGTCATCGCTCACCTCCTTCGATCTGATCGTGGCCGTTCAGGTCCGCCGGTCAAATCGCCCCACTTCCGATCCATCTGGGTCGTCCTTGTGAACTAACAGTCTACCTCATATCTCTCGACGGGTTGCGCCGGCTCACCGTCGCGATCCCGCCAACAACATTGTTCCGATTCCACCCGACATGAACGACTTGATCTTGCGGCGTTCACATCGCCCTGTCGCGAGCTCAACCGCCGGTCAGCACTTCGCGAAGTCGCCGCGCCAACTCGATCTCTTCTCCACGCCGCAGATTTACCGGAATGATCGCGATCTCGCCCTCGAAGCCGGATGCATTGACCCGTACCCCTGGATCGCCGTCCTCAAGCATCTGCAGCACCTGGTCGCGACTGGGACCTTTCCAGTCGTGTTCGAAGTAGATCAATGCCCTGGGCGCGTTGGACATCGATTCCAGCATCTCGGGCCTGGCCTCGCTCAGCGCCAGTCGCAAACCCGGGATGTCGCCGAGCGACTCGACGACGTGGGCGCACTGGTCGCGCCACCCCGACATGACGGCCTCGAAGTCGGTGTCGACAAAGATTTCGAGCGCGGTCACGAGACCCGCGATCTCCTCTTTGCAGACCTTCGCCGCGCGGCCGATGGAGTCGCTGTTGGGAGCGCCGTTGGCATACGCGGCCTCGATCAGGTCGGCCCGGCCAGCGAGGATGCCGGTGGACTGCGGGCCGAGCACGCCCTTGCCTCCGCTGAAGCTGACCATGTCCGCGCCCATGGCGATAAACTGGGTCAGGTTCTCCGGGGGCGGCAACATGGCCGCGGCGTCGACGATGACGGGCACTTCGCGTTTGTGCGCGATCTCGACGACCTTATCCAGCGGCAACGCGCCTCCGCGTCTCGGTCCGAAGATGTAGGCGACGGCGGCCGTGTTCTCGTTGATCGCGTCCTCTAGCTCCCATTCGGCCGTGCTGCCGCTGTTTCCGATCTCGACCAGCGTGGCGCCCGCGGCTCGGAAGTTGTGGTCGTAGTTGACCCTGTGGGCGCGATGAAGGATGATCTCGTTCTTCATCCCAGTCGTGTCCGGCAAGCGCCAGACTTTGGCCGGGTCCGAGCCGGCCATGCACGCTGCGGCCTCAAGGACCATTCCGGCTGCCGAACCGGCGGTGACCAGCCCAGCCTCGGCCCCGGTGAGATTGGCGATGACCTGGCCTGCCTTCGCGTTGAGCTCGTGCATGTCAACGAACCATCGCGAGGCGTCCTCCATGGCCGTCACGACCGCGGGCGGCATGATGCTGCCGCCGTACACGGTGATCCACGACGCCGCGTTAATCAACCGTTTCACGCCGAGTCTCTCGTAGAACTCCACACCCTGGCTCGTCATGCCTCATTCACCTCTTCTATCGCTGTTCAACCAAACCAGACGATGGCCGGCGGACTACTTGCCGCGAAACACGGGCGTGCGTTTCTCGGCGAAGGCGGTGAGTCCTTCCTGCGCGTCCTCGGTTCTCTGAAGCCGGCGGTTGACGATTCCGGCCAACCGGACGCGGTCTTCCAGGCGCATGCTCAGCCCCCGAACGGCCACTTCCTTGATGGCGCGCATAGCCAGCGGGGCGTTGTTCAGCAGCTTCTGCACCACCTCGTCGGTGGCGGATTCGAGTTCGTCGTGGGGCACGACTTTGTTGACGATGCCCAGTTCGAGCGCTCGCTCGGCGTTGACGAAATCGCCCGTGAACAGGAACTCGAACGCGAAGTTCAGAGGCACGCGGTGGGCGAGCATGCAAGGCCCGCTGACTGAGCCGATGCCTCTCTTCGCCTGGGGCCAGCCGAACTGCGCCTGGTCCGAGGCTATGCGGATGTCTGACGCCAACGCGATGCCGCCGCCCTGCGCGAGGCACAACCCGTTGACCGAGGCGATGATAGGCTTGAACACCTGCGTCTGGTAGACGTAGAGGTCTTCGGTGGATATCTCGTCAGAATACAGATCGTCGCCGCGCCCGGACATCGCGACGAGGTCGTGCCCGACGGAGAACGCCCGCCCCTTGCCGGTGATGACCGCTAACCAGACGTCGGGGTTGTCGTTCACGTCGTGGATGGCCGCCCATAGCTCGTCGCGCATGGCGACGTCGATGGCGTTCAGCTTATCTGGCCGGTTGAGCGTGATGTATCCGACCCTGTTCCGGACTTCGTAATCTACTGTGGTCATGTGGTCATCCTCCAATGCCGGGTTTCGTGCCCGTTACTAGTTGGACTGGGCTGCAAGGTTAGGTGCCGTCGGGTGTCGTTGAGACGCGCTGGGCGCTGCAGATGCATCGTCCAGCCACCAGATTCTTCCCTTCAATCAGAGTGACACTGATGGGATTCGAGCGCGGTCTTAGTCTACGCCTGTCACGGTGCGCCGACAAGAGCGAAAACCTCGCGACGGCAGGGTGGCTAGGCTGCACTTGGCGCGCCCTGCGTCTCCGGTGCACCTAGCGGATCTGGGTTGGCTCCGCAAGCCTCCGACAGCTCCTGACAATGCCGGGATCGCGATCCGCCTGGATTCAGGCCGAATGGGGCCATAAGCCGGTCACGCATCCGGGAAGCGCGATGGACATGGATCCGCTAGTGGCAACTCGCCTCGGCCGAGGTTACGGCTTCCGGCATGACGCGTCGGCACGCCCCTTGCGTTGTACTCCAGCGCATCGTTAGCATGTGCACCAACCTGCCATGATGCGCCGAACGACTCCCCGACTGACCGGCCTGATGCTGACGCTGCTCGTCATCGAGTTCATTGACGAGTTCATTTACGGCGCTCGCGAGGCCGCGTGGCCGTTGATCCGGGACGACCTGAGTCTGTCGTACATCCAGGTCGGCGTATTGCTCAGCGCACCGAACCTGGTGGCGAACGTCGTCGAGCCGTTCTTTGGCATATTGGGCGACGTGTGGCGTCGACGGGCGCTGATACTTGGAGGCGGGGTCGTGTTCGCCGCGGCTCTGGCTCTCACGGCCGTCAGCAACAGCTTCAGTCTCATCCTGGCCGCGTTCATCCTGTTCCATCCGGCCTCCGGCGCGTTCGTGAGCCTTTCTCAGGCCACGCTGATGGACGCTAACCCGGATCGGCACGAGCACAACATGGCGCGGTGGACGCTGGCAGGATCGATCGGGGTCGTAACGGGAGCGCTGGCGCTCGGGGCCGGCGCCGCGGCCGGCATCGGATGGCGGTGGGTGTTCGTCGCAACGGCTGCGGCGACTGTCGTCGCCGTCGTCGCTGCGGCGCGCATGCCGTTGGACGGCGCGTCCGGCCCTCGTCGGACAGAGCCGTTCATGGCGGCGTTCCGGCGCGGCCTGATGGACGCTCTGCGAACCTTCAAGCGTCTGCCGGTGCTCCGCTGGCTGATCCTTCTGGAGTTCTCCGACCTGATGCTCGACGGCCTCCACGGCTACCTAGCTCTCTACTTCGTCGATGTCGTGGGCGCCGGCGAGGCGAAGGCCGCGCTGGGCGTTGCCGTCTGGACCGGAGTCGGTTTGGTCGGCGACGTCCTGCTGATTCCGCTGCTGGAACGAGTCAGAGGATTAACCTACCTTCGATTCAGCGTCGTCGCCGAGCTCGTCCTGTTTCCAACTTTCCTGCTCGTGCCGGGCTTAGGCCCGAAGCTCGTGATCGTGGCGCTCCTCGGATTCGCCAACGCGGGCTGGTACTCGATCCTCCAGGGGCAACTCTACTCGGCCATGCCCGGCCAGAGCGGAACTGCGCTCGCGGTCAAGAACATCTCAGGGCTGGCCGGCAGCCTCATGCCGCTCGGCATCGGCGCCGCCGCCCGAGCCTGGGGTCTGGGCACGGCGCTCTGGCTGATGCTGGCCGGGCCGATCGTGCTGTTGGTGGGGATGCCGCGGGGGAGCGAAGAGACGGCGGCATCGTAACGCCGGTCAGTGCACCGCGTCCAGGGTGACGCGCTTGGGGCGGATTTTGCAGATGATGCGTGTCTCTTTCGCTTGTTGCTCGGCCTGGATGATGCCGTCGTAATAGTGTTGGCGGCTCGTGTATTGACAGGTGAGTTCGTCGAGGTGCTCGAGGGCTCCCGTCTCGGTGATTTCAGCCTCGCCGCGCACTTCGATCCAGCGGCCAGGGTCTTGCGGATCAACGACGAGCAGGGTGACTTTCGGATTGGCTTGCATGTTGCGGCCTTTCTGGCTCTCGCGCGTCGTGGCCACGCGCACGGTCATGCCGTCGTAGTCGCACCAGACGACGCTGTTTTGCGGCTGTCCGTCTGGCATAATTGTCGTGAAGACGGCGTGGATTGGCTGATCGAGCAGGTCCCGATGAGACTCTGGGATAGTCGGTTCCAAATTGAACACACTCCTGCGGTTGGGATGCTCAGCGACCGGAGTCCGCCGGACACGTCCCTCTCGCGCGACTTAATTCCTGCGACGCCCCAGACCCTTCACTCCGTTCCGGATGACAAAGGGAGCGTTGAGGATGACTGTCTGGGGATTCGTGAGGCGCCAGCCTTCATCGACAGGCTCCGATTTCGGCAGGGCGACAGCTTGCTGTTGTTCAGAACGATGCCGCGACCACGTGTGTCGGGGCGATCTTACAGAGCGTCGGCGTTTCTCGGTCCTTGAGTTCGGCGGGCACGACCCCACCGAAGTACAACGAATTGCCAGTGTACAGTTCGGCGAGCTCGTCAAGGTGTTCATGCGCCCGGTCCTCGGCCATCTCGACGACCTGGCCCCGCACTTCGATGTAGCGAAACGGGTCGCTGTGTTCGAACACGAGCAGATTCACTTTTGGGTTGGCCCGCATGTTCTTTTCTTTGCGGAATCCGCGCATCGTGTTTACGAGGACGTGCGTGCCGTCGAAGCTGCACCACACGACGGTCGTCTGCGGCTGACCGTCGGGCATCACTGTCGTGAACGCCGCGCAGATCGGGCGGTCCAGCAGGTCTCGGTGCGAATCAGGTATCGTGACGATCGACGTCAACCGACTCTCCCACAGTTGCCTTAATCTTGGGTTCGGACAGCGAGCTACGTTCGGTTTCGTCCGGATATGTGCTCGTCCCGCACTCAACTAACGCTCGTGCTAGTCCTTCAACCTGAAGCTCGCCGGAACCTCGTCGACTGTGCCGTCGTTGACCAGCTTGTCGAGGTGGGTGGATACGTTGCGTTCGGCTGAACGCCAGAGACCTTTTTTGAGGTTTTTCGGGTAGATGTCGCGGGCGATGTCAGGAGCGTTGCCGTGCCCTTTTTCGAGTGCGGCTAGGACTTCGCGCTCTCGCTGGAGCCGGTGCTCCATCTGCCAGCGGACCAAGCCCTTGCCCTTTGGCGGCGGGACAACCGGGCCGTGCGCGGGGCACACCGTGTCGTGCCTGAACTTCATGATCAACTCCAGCGATTTCATGTAGTCGCCTAGGTTGCCCACCGAGGTCGACGACGCGCCGAGCACGGTGTCACCGGTGAACATGACCCGGTCCTCACGCAGGTGGTAACACACGTGGTCAACTTCGTGGCCAGGAGTGAACAGCGCACGCAACGTGGCGCCGCCGCCAGTCTTGATCAACTCTCGGGACTTCAGGGGCGTCACCGCATCCTCGTCGTCGAGCATCTCCTGGAGCCTCTTGACCAGCTTCGGGTGGCATCGGACCGGCGCTTCAAGCGCTTCGTGGATGCGATCCAACCCGCCGATGTGGTCAACGTGCCCGTGTGTGATGACGATGGCGCCGATCTTCGGCTTGCCGAGCTCGGCGTGGTAGTCGAGGATCGCCTTGATCCATTTTCGGTGATGGTCGCCCGTGTCGATCAACACCATCTCCTGGGATGGATCGCCGACGAAGTAGTTGTTGCTGCCTCCGGGATGGGCCACGGCAACATCGGGGATGTGCATCGCATAGACGTGTGGTGTTACTTGCATGGTGTTTCCTTTCTGCGTTGGGTTTGGCTATGATCGCGCATTCGCGAGGAAATGGCTATAGCTGAGTGAGACGAGAAGCCCCGCCCCGAAGTCGTTTTTGCCCGCCCGCCCTCCCCGAACGCTGTTCGCATTTCCCCACCCAGCCATCACGGCGTCGCGCCGGGACTCGAACCGCAACTCGGTTTGGTCGTGATGGCGTTGAACAAGATGAGTGGCGTCGAGCAATTTGTGTCATTCTGAGGCCGCAGTCGAAGAATCTGGTCGCTGAACACACACTCTCGTCCGCAATACTCCAAAGGCTTCTCCGGGTTGGAAGGCTCTGCATCGCGGGGGGCGTTGAGCACAACGCAATTGGTTGATGACCACTGCGGCTTCAGCGACGATTGCATGTGGGCGGCCCTTCGACGTTGCTTCCAAGTAACGGCGTCGAAACACATC
>CEPX01018876.1_pt1 | contig 11634 bp, 10 predicted proteins | sample 361361 | NCBI WGS metagenome assembly CEPX01 (sample SAMEA2619974, study PRJEB7988) | marine metagenome | biome: marine biome (ENVO:00000447); feature: mesopelagic zone (ENVO:00000213) & marine oxygen minimum zone (ENVO:01000065); material: "saline water (ENVO:00002010), including plankton...
CTGGAGTACCCACGATACGCTCATAATTCAAGCCCGTTCGAGTTAGCATATCCTCTATAGGAGCAGTAGCCTGATCTGGGAAGACAGCACGAGCAACCGTACCGTCAATCGACGCCCTAACTTTATCTATTTCTCTCTGGCTTCCTCGCCTTAGTAGACTATTTATAGAATCGTCAAGCAATGCCTCTGATAGCGTGTTATTCCCGAACTCCTGATCAACCATACGAATAATTTGGACGAACGTCTCTTCACCAATAGGAAGACGCATATTACCAACAGGTCTCAATTTGACACCGTATTGACTCGTTATACGGCTATACAACGCTTCAATTTCGTCCACCCGCTTTGATTGAGCGTGTGCCATCCATTCGGCTCGTACTTCAGGTAACTCATTTTTCGATATTTGACGTACTTTTGTAATTTGCTTATTAATATCCGTCATGCCCCGGTTCAGGTCTTCTATCATGCGCTTACCGTAACTTGGAGCTACTTTACCCTGAGTTTTGAATCCTCGTTCTATTGAGGCATTCCATACCGACACCATCTCATCCCCAAGCAATTTGTCGCTGACCTCTCTGTATCTAAACAAGGTGCGGTTCATCAACTTGTCATGCTGTTCGCGGTATATCTCACCTGCGGCAGCAAAAGTATTCTTTTTGTCACGGCTATATTCTGCTGTAATCCTAACGATTTCTTCTCCCTTCCATTTGCGAATTTCATCGTACTCAGACTCAACTCGCTTCAGCAATTTTTGGATGGCAGCCGCCGCTTCTTCGTCATGACCGACACTCATTCGCTCACGAATAGCATCTAAAGTCCGCGCTTGCATCATCGCTATGTCTAGTTCGTGGCTCTGATAGCGTCCTAACACATCATACGTTCGCGCATTAATCTCACCCCCGGCATCACGAAACTGTTTTAATAGATCATACGCTTGATGGCCGGGTTGTCCGGGATACACTTCATAAAACCGCTCTATTGCTTCGTCTGTCTCTGTCTCTATCTCAGTGATAGCCCTTTCCATGGATTTCTTTATATCGGAACCTCTCGACCCCTCGGGAAGATTACGAAGATGCTTTCGAACGATGCGTTCTGTTCGTGGATTAGAGAACGGTGACATGACATCTTCTGGTTTAATATCCGGCTTAACCTTACGAGCCGTTGGATCAATACTTTTTCCTGTTTGTACTTCAGCAAGTCGCTTTGACCACCACGGCCCAACAAGCTCCGGTTGAAATATCCAATCATCACCGCGATTAAACGCATTAATAAGTTGATGCTTCATTACATCGGGCATATCGAGTGCCATGATGTCTTCTGCAAATACACGCTTTGCCGTTTGTTCAAAAATTAACTTTTGAATTCCCCGGTGTTGAGCAGACTCTGTAACACCAACCGAACCCTTAATAAATCCCATCAGTCCAGTATTAATATTAAACTCTGGACTACCCGTCAGATGTTCCATAGCGCTACCGAATTTTAGTTCGATATCAGTTTTCGGAATCTTAACGTCACGCAGTTTCACCGTTCCCTTTCCGACAAAGGGTATAAGTTGCTCCCCGACAATAGGCAGAAATCCGGGTAGAGGAGGCGGTACATCCCCTCGACCTATAGTACGTCCCCCCATTGCGAAGTCATCAATGAGTTCTTCAGTCTGTCCTAATACATTACCAATAATACCGGCCTGACCCTTTGCACCCGATATGGCTTTTGCTCCAAGTATGTTGTGCGGATCTACACCCGCTTTTATCGCCTTATCAATCCATCCAGCCGCAACCGGAAAACGCATCACGTTCAACCCCTGATGTTGCGCTACCGTGACCATTCCACCTACAAGATTTAATACAACAAAACCGGGGCGCATTAATAGCCACATCGAACCAAGCTGCGATTTAGCAACCATGGAGAGATACCGAACCGGATTTACATTGCCTCCTTTAATGCCGGGAATAATGACCCTCGGCCCATCCCATCCCAACGATTCTGCGTATTCAACACTTATCCTTCGAACAAAAGCATCTATCACTGCCGTTGATGATGCTGGCAGTCCTTCCTTCATCATCTGTTCAGCTATACCTAATTCATCAGCTACATTGAATGGCAGCGGAGGACGATCATCGATACTACCGTATGCGTCCAACGTGCTTTTCTTTGCCTTTACTCCGTTTTGCAGTAAATCGAGACGTTGATTTTTTACATACTCAAGATTCCTTATCGGACTTCCGCGCATTGATTCCAGTGTATCCAAGCTACGTTTATTTCGAAGTGCAGGATTTTTATCGTAATATTTCGTCTGCATCATTCGTTGCCAATCTTTTTCATTCATGGCAATATTGGTTATGTCTTTAAGCACATTCGAAATTTTCACCGCATCATGACCAGCATCGGCTGCGTTAAAAAATCCTTGGACTGTCGTTTCTAATTCGTGAGCAAAAATCTTCACCCGCTCATCGGCTGTTCTCGAAATCGCCTCCCAATTCCAATCCGCCAAAATCTTTTTATCCAGCTTTTCAATCCACGGCTTCAACGGGCGAGCCAAGAACTTAAATGGTCCTTTAATGGCTAATCCTAGACCCTTAGTCAAAATACCCAACGGAGGACCGGGGATCATGAAAAATTCAATGGGCCACCTGATATTTTGCGAAGCAAGACCTTCAAGACCCGTAGGCCATTCATTAGTATTAACATCATAAAAATCCCGTATATCTTGCGGGTCATCACTATCCAAGAGTTCTTGCAACCGCTCAGGGTCTAGAGCATCTGCATACACTTCAGGATTCCGTACATGGGATGGAATAAAATTAGGTACAATTGACCAGTGACCCGGATTATCCTGTCCAATACCGTGCCGAAGCTGATGTATCAGAAAGCTTCCAAGCTGGAATTTAGTTTCTGCCGCATGAGATTCAGCCACACGTCCTGCTACTCCCATTGCTACACCCAGATATCGTAGCGTGTTCCCTAAAGCACTGACAGGATTTGCCGCTATATTCTCGCTTTCTTGTTTTACAAAGTCTTCAACATATCTGCGTGCTTCTTCTTTTTCCTGAATAGCCATCGGAGCGTTGTGGTTTTCGGCGAACCCCGACATAAGAATACCGCTAGCGGCGTCTCCTACATCCTTAAATATTTTACCCACCCCGGATAAAAGCAATTCAGGTCCAGTTTTGCGTTCCAATTCCGAAGGTTTAGGAGGAGGAGGCGCTACTGGAAATGCCGCCTGACTACCGGGTATGCCCCCAAATTGTCTTTCTTCGTGCCTACGGCCTATCCCTATTCCAGCCGCTGTCTGAAACCGCTTAGCGAATTCAGGGACTTCAAGCCCGTATGCTTCTGCCTCTGATATATAGTCATCAACTTCTTGCGCGGTCTCTGTATAATCAAGACCTCGTTGTCCTAACGATGGAAACGCAGCGCTTATTTTTTGAGCGGAGTCAGCGTCAAAGATCTGGGCAAGCTGCTCTTGTGTCGCGCCCTCTGCCAACATAAAGTCAGCGATATCAGCCGCCGACACTTCTTCAGTAGTTTTTCCAGCCCGTGCTGCCGCTTTCTCGTGTAAAGACTTTACACTAAGATCTAGTAACCGTGTCGGATCGTGGGGTAAAAACGCATCTCTATCCTGCTCTTCAAGAGGATCAGGAAACCGTACACCGGGATCGGGGTAATTAAGACTCACGCAGTTTCAAACCCATTTTTTCGAGTTCGCGTCTGCGAGGACTTTGAAACACGCCAGCAACCGAACGACCTAATTCTTTAGCCTCGGTCATCGCTTCAGACACTAAAAGTGAGGGGTGTTCCTCTTTTGATGAAGTCCGCGCAATTTTACGTGTTAAGTAGTCTGAAAAGGTTCCCATTATCGAACTCGTTTCGTGACAGGCTGGAACCGCGCACCGAATACACCACGCGATGCAGGCGGAAGCCCGGAATAGAATTGATCAAGCCATTGTCCCGGCTGTTGGTTCTGATTGGTTTGACCGCCCCGTAAAAAGTCTACAAAGCTTGTTGGCGTTGCCATACCCTCGCGTCCGGGCATACGCGGACCAAGCCCCTGCAATCCTGATGCCGGACTCGCAGACAGAAGCTCACCCAGATACTGGGACCAGATCGGATCAAACTGTGCGCCCATATGACGAGCTTGAGGACTCATCATACCGCCCCAATCTCGATATTGATTACCGAGATACGCATTGAAAAGCGCCCGTGACCCTTCCTGACCCGTCTCAGTAACCCGCTTAAAGAGGTCTCCTGTTAAATAATCAGATAATGCCATTTAAACAATCCCCATCTTGCCAGCCGCAAATCGAAGGAAGTCAGCCTGACCTTTAACGTCTTCGATCTCGCCGCTCAACAGTTTTTGCTCGTATTCATTCCAATAATCTTGTCCCTGACTTGCTAGTGGATTTCTAATAGCCATAGGCGCATTTGCAAGAGGAGATCCAGCAAGCGCCAGATTAAACGCTGTACCAGCTTGCTTTTGCTGATCCAACGCATCCAGCATGTTTGTAAACCCAGTCGGAAATTTTATATCCGCACCCGGTTGACCGGATATTAGCATACGTAAATCTTCCGGTGACATACTCGCCCCACCGTATGACTGCTGCAGAAAATCGCTAATACCCAGAGGAGTCTGATCACGTACAGACCGCATACCTCCTTGTGCGCTAAACTGTGGAATCTGACTCTTTAAATACGATTCGGCGGCAGCTTCAAAAGGCGAGCCTGTCATTCCAGTTCTCTGCAACTCTTCCCAGACAGAAAAATCAGTATCTCTACCCTGTTCAATACCTGAAAAGGTGTTACCACCTTCGCGAATTGCTCCAAGAATACCGGAGCCAACACCCGGTGTCGCTGCTTGTTGTGCCGACGCTCGTTCCTCAGCAGCGTCCGTCTGAAAATCAGGCAGTCTATCTGTAGGAATCAACCGTCCGCCGCCTACTGTTCCATCATCCTTCACACCTACAAATGCTCTACCCTTAGCTTGCTCTCGTATTTTCCACTGGTTGTAAGCACCAATCGCTTCTTCTGGATTCTTCATCCACAAATCCATCGCGTTTGGATATTCTGCGATCATCGCTTCCTTAAACCAGCGATACATCTCGTTGGGGTTTCCGCCACCCGGCGCTACTCCCCCTTTCCCAAGTTGAAGCCCGTATTTCTCTTTATCACCGAAATATTGACCCTCCACAGCACCCGTTATAGGTCCGGTATTCTTGATATCTTGTTGAGTCGAAGGGATTGCAGGTATTGGCGGTAATTCCTCCGGTTTCGGTGGCGGCGGCGGCGGTGGCGGAGCCTGCTGCTGTGGCGGTGGCGGAGCCTGCTGCTGTGGCGGCGGCGGTGGCGGAGCCTGCTGCTGCGGTGGTGGCGGTGGATACTTATCATTCTCTTCTTGTAACCACCGCGCTCCAGCACCTTCCCTATAATGGAACCAAAACATATCTTGAATATGCGGAGGTTGGGTCGCCAGAGAATGACCTCCATGATGTCGTGGCGCGTTAGCCAGCATTGCAGCCTTCGCCTGAGCCTCTCCCTGCGGCGTTCCCGTCGGCGCTCCCGTCGGCGCTCCCCCATTCCCTCCCGTGGCTACATTTTCCTCTTGAATTGCCTGTCTAATCTGATGGAGGAACGTATTTTGTTGATCTGGAGTAGAAGGAAGCCAAGCCGACCCAAGTCCCGTCTCATTTGGATCTCCGGGCAGTGGGGCAGGAGGACGATACGTGCTTGTAGCTCCCTCATCGGAACCTTCAATAAATGTTTGGAAAGGGTTATATGCCATTACACACCACCAAACTGACTGGTATCAAAATTCGCCAAGTTCTGCCCCGGAGCTTGCATACCCGGACTTCCCATCATCCCGATGCCCGGAGGTGCGCCCGGTTGTCCGCCCATCATAGGCGAAGGAGAGCCACCCCCACCGGGACCGGCTAGAGGTGGAGCGCCAATGCCCATCGCTTGACCAAGCGCAGCAGCGGCCATGACTTCGTTGTTATTGATAAGTTCTTGATACGCCATTGCCATCACGACTTCAGGCATTCTAAGTGGAAGTTCTGCAATCACTCGGTTTCGCTCTTTCATCGGATCTTGGACAAGGAGAATCTTCTCACGCGCATACTGCATCGACACTACAGGGTTGGCCCCCTGTGTCAAACTTGCAGCAACCTGCGCTCGCATTAAATCGTCTTCAGGTAACGACAGCTTACGTGTACAGTATACACCATAATCACCGTCAATTTCTAAATATGAGAAATCAGGGAGTCGGAACGGGTTTCCCATCCCGTCAATCCCGCTATAATCCATGATAAGCTGCTCGCGTTCAATCCCTTTAAGGATGCGCCGCGCAGACTCCTGATCAAACATCTGCATACGCTTAAGATACGGTTCTAAGCGCAATCCAGCGTGATGTCCGGTTAGGGTAATCGCCAGTGCTGACATACCGGACTCACCGCCACCTCCGTACACTGTCTCTTGGAATGTCGCTCGATACATCGCCTGAAGGACCGATTGGAGCAACGGCACCATCTCAGGAGGAGCGCCCGGTACATCGAGAATCTGTACGATATCAGTTGCCAGCAGCGTATTAACCGCCCCGCTACCCAGTTCAAGTCTACGAACTGTGCCGTCACGGGTCTTGATGACTACCGTTGGCTTGGCATACTTCTTGACGATCAACCCCATCGTTTCGAGGAGTTCATTGTAATAGTTATGTAAATCACGATTCGCGTGGTTTAGGGCCATGCCCATATGCTCGACAAAATCCCGATCATCATTTACCAGACCACGAAAATTGTGTCCATTCACCGGACCCACTAACCACGGAACTTCACCCTGCTTGTGTTGATCACGCCAGACTTCCGTATTATCGATAACCGTGACAACATCCGTATCGTCGTAGAATTCTACAAGCTCATGCGTCTTGTACGGGTCATCAGGGTCAATATCATCATGAACCTTCGAGTATCGCTTATCCGCCAGAATACGCCCACCCGCAATCGGAAGCTGTGAGAAGACCCACAGGTAGCCATCGTCCGTCTGTGGACCCGGATACACATTCATCGGGTTATAATGGCGCGTAAATCGGAATGGACTCTTGCCCTCTTCCTGTGGAGCCACATACTGCCGCGAAGCGATCCACCCGTAATTTAACTGGTTAAAGGCATTCTCGTAATCGGGCGGCATATCGCCACGTCGAAACGCACGCATCTCCATATCAGAGCGAATACCAGAAAAGACCTGCTCAATGCGCGAGGACCGCTCCTGCTCTTCCGGGGTATCATCCCGTGGCGTAATTATCGTTTGCGGCTCCTGACGGGTAATAATAGCCGCTGCAAGTCCTACCGCCGTATGTGGCATATTATCGCGCACTGCGACACCACCGGGTTGCTGCGGACGCTCGGCCACTTCATACATGTCGAGCATCCGCAACATCATGTCATTGCGGGGCTTGTAATGGTCTACAGCCGCATTAACGAGGGAAACAATCTGTTCCTCGTCTCGGCCTCCACCTTCAAGTTCAGCCAACTAGTTCAACCTGCTCTGGAGTTAATTCCATTGAAATTTCATCCTCATCGACCGGAAACCATAGTAAAACCCCGCCAGTGAGCGGACGCTCATACGGGATCTGAAACGGGTTCCCTTCTTTATCTACAACCATAAATGAGCCATCCCGACCAAAAACCGGAAATAGCTCTGTAGCTCCATTGCCCTCCATTACATCTAAAACTTCTTGTCGTCGCATAGTAATCCCCCATATTCTATCATATTTGTACCCGATCAGGCAGTTGTTTGCCATACTTTTCGATTAACCGCATTCTTCGACTTCCAGAACGTACTGAATCCAGATACTCAAGATCAGCCATCGGGATCGCGTCAGCATAATACGGATCAGCAATGTTTTGGTTTCCATGCTCATAGTAATCACGCATCTGCCAGCAGATCAAGTCAGCTATCAGACAGTCATCAAAGGCACCTCGACGCGCTCCAGTACGCCCAGTTTTGTTTGAGATTTTCACATCTTGATCCTTAATCTCCTCGCGCACATACGTGAGATATTCACCCAGTAACAGTTCGTCGTATGAAATCATAGCACCTGTTGCCAAGGCTTCCTGCATGGTTGCAATCATTACAGGTTTGGTAGCTTTATTTGTGACCCATCCTTCCTTGATATTGACATTTTCCCCCGAAGCACCCGAAACGCGCAATTCATAGTAAATATTAGGATAACCCACGTCCGCAAGAGCCTCAAGCACAGCGAGTCCCGGCCCGTTTCGCTCCACACCAATAAAAGCGGAATTCCATCGCCACGCGAGGTCCGCGATTTTGGCAGCGAAAACACGTGGCTCCCATCGACCTCGGAGTGTTGCCACATGCAACCCCGTCCGCCAATCCCTAACAATCGCCGCTCCGTAGTCTCCATCAGACAATCCCTCCGAACAGTCTACACCAATAATATATTCACGACCCATGATTGGCTCCTGCCACTCACGGAGTTCCTGTGTCATCACGAGCGGCTTATGTCGAGCCGCTTCCTTCATCATCGCCATGATAATCGAGGCATCAAAGACCTGCGATCCTGACGCAACAAAGGCTTCTTCCCACGTGCGCGGGAATTCCTGCATCATGTCTCGTTTTCCGAGTTCAGGACCATTGGCTGCTGTCTTGTTCTTCAACATATTGACATACCAATGAGGATCTTCTGTACGATCAGGATGGCTGGACCACGGGATAAACCACGGTACAAAGTCGTTCTGTTTCCCGTGAGCGGATCGGAAGACATTGTAAAACGTCCCGGCAGCGCCTTTAGCCGTACTTAACCCGATAATCTGCCCCTCAATACCCAGTGAGTCAGAGATGGCTGCAAAGTTCTCGGAATCATACGGGTGCATGGCCCACTCATCGAGAACCGCCAGCGAGGTGGCTTCACCACGTCCGGCATCTTCAGTTGAGGCTAGCGACTCAATACGACTAAAAGCATTATCTGCCCCATCGAGATAGAACTCCAACACCTGCGTACTGCGATTCGGCTCAATGCCGGGAATCAACCCTTTAGGAATCTTACTAAACGTATCCTTCATCCGGCGAATCAGCATCTTCGCGGCCATCTCTTTATAAGAGAGCAGCAGCACATTCGAGCCGGGATGGAAGAGCGCGAGCCATAACGCATAAAAGCTCACCAACCAAGATACACCTAGCTGGCGAGCTTTTAATACAACGTGTCTGTTTTTATCTTCTACACCGTGTTGCCAGTGATAGACGAGGGCCAGTTGCCAATCCCATGGTATGAACTTTTGTAGACCCTTACGCGTCCCACGGGTTTCGGTGTACCATGCGTAATGCTGGACAAAATACGAACACGATTCGCGACATTTCGCGATTTCTTCTTCGGCATTAACTACACGGTTCTTTGTATCCACAATTCCTACAAATCGCTAGTGAACATCCGTTAACGAATGGAAGTTTGCCAACGCCACAACATGGGCAATCCTCCTCTTCGCAACGGGGTTCAGCCGGGGGCTTAACAGAAACAGGTATCGAGGGTGGCGATTGTACAGGGCGGGAAGAATGGAAATCTGGGGCCATGGAACACCTTTGTCGTAGCTAGACAATTTCCCAGCCCATCGTTTCTGCGGCAGTAGCGATAGTAGGATCATCCGACCACTTATCCGTGCCGTCGAGTAACTGCTCATACCGGACGGCTTTCGGAACGTCGGTTTGAGGGGAGCGAAACAGTCGAGGTTTTTTTCTGGGTTCCATTATACCATCTGAGTTAGCGTACGAATACAGATTATTGTCATGTGGGCGCGGTTGTTTTCGCTTTGATCGGCTGCTCATCCAAAAGTCCATAATCTCCTCATTCAACCATCAGTGGAACCCTGCGCGGAATTCTGCGCGGTGTTCGAATTTTCACTATTTTCTTGGTATCCGCCCATCCAAACTGCCTCCCGTGAAGCAGCCTCCGCTTCATGTTATGAAGCCGATGGCGGGTGCCGTTCGTCTCCGATCCATAGATGAACGATTCCCAAGTTTACGTCGTAAACGGGACAACAGCGCCGTTTCTTCCCAAGGTTGAAGCTCCACCCCGCAAGGCTCACACTCAGACCAAGGCCCATAAACCGCCAGACGTACACGTCGAGAGAAATCGTCCTCATCGTCACATTCAAAGAAATCGATGGTAACCGCGCTTCCAGCCATGTCATCGCTCCACATTCTCCGCGTACCCCGCCACGTCGATCATATTGTCGCGTTTCGGGAAATGGACATCTCTGTTAATTTTTAGTGCAATCATCAAATTTCCAACCACCCGTGGCGGAATGTTAGGAATCGTAGCTTCACCTTGCGTGCGTAGCCACCGATTCAGAAGGGTAGCCCAAAGGATTCCTAACGACTCAAAGTCTTCGCGTGCTGGCCCGTACTGGGGATCACGAGTTTCGTGAACTACGTTATACGCATCTAAAAGAACCGAGGGTTCTTCGCCCACTATTCCCTCCAATAAAATAGGCGCACCCCCGGTGGGGAGGGCAGCGCGGGGGTGCGCCAATGGTGTCATTATCTCCCTTGATACAAGCCCTCCAGATCACCTAGTAGCGCGTTCGCCTATAGATCTTGGACTTCTTTTTCTTCTTAGGCATTAGCGTCCCTTTTGAGATGGTCGCTTATCAGGACTCTTCTCAAGAGACGTTTTGCGAGGGCCATCGCGTTGAATCACGCGCCCCTTAGCTCCGTCGCCCATTGCGTCGCCTTTCTAAAACGGTTGGTAGCACGAGGGCTAAACCGCCTAATGTAATCATGGAAACTGTGACAGCGAATACTTCCATAAGAGATGCTCCAAAAGAGAGAACACCGTCGTTTACGAATGGCTTCGTTGCCAACCCCTAATTATAGCACAGGACTATTCGTCTGGGTTGTGGTAATACACTTCGGCTTCTTTATGAGCGATCTTATCGTCCTCGCTATAGAACTCCCTCTGCGGGATACGATTGAGTATCTCAACCGTGTTGCCCAGATGATACAGTGCCCCGATCTTAAGCCTGTGATTACGCGCAGCGTCGGTGCGGAGCAATTCGAGTTCTGTGGGTTGCCGTTGTCCGCTCGCTTCAAGAATTCTATCGGCATACGAATAGCCCTGATCCCGAAAACCGCCAGAAGAATTTCGTCCGGTGTTGTAATCGGCCAGCGCTTCCCTGTAGTCACCCTCACGATACGCCAGATGACTCGACATCAAGTTCGCAGCGTATTCAAGACTCAGGTACGGGTCGAAGGTCTTGCCTTCCATCTCCGGGTGGTATGCGGGGATAATTTGCGCGATACCCTCCGCACCAGCCCAACTCACGGCCTGTGGATCCCATCCCGATTCCATATTGATCTGATTTCGGAAAATAAGCGGATCGATCCCGGCCTCTTCAGCCATCGCGTCTGCGTGTGTAAGAAGTTCAGTTAGTACCATCAGCGCTACCACCATCATTTGGCCCACCTATACGTCCCTCCAAGTATAGCATCTGATAATATAGTAGCATACGAAATTCACGAACTGTACCTGCCCATAACATATCTAACGCTGCCGTCTTAAGTATCTCGTTGTACCGGGCAGACTACGCGCTATTTCCGCTTTAATCTCAGCCTCTTTCTCAGGAGAAATCG
>CEPX01196198.1_pt1 | contig 11632 bp, 17 predicted proteins | sample 361361 | NCBI WGS metagenome assembly CEPX01 (sample SAMEA2619974, study PRJEB7988) | marine metagenome | biome: marine biome (ENVO:00000447); feature: mesopelagic zone (ENVO:00000213) & marine oxygen minimum zone (ENVO:01000065); material: "saline water (ENVO:00002010), including plankton...
TATAATCAAATACTTCCCCACTTGGCTCGGAGACTTCTGAAGGTTTAGCTCCTAAAGCCTCTACTGTAACTTTAACATTACTCACTTCAGCATGCAATTGAATTTCAATGTTACTAACAGGAATACTCTCACTACTGACACTAACTTCTAATGGCTCAGTCGGTGAACCTCCTCCAATAACTTTTGTCACCTTATTACTTCTACTATCACTAGCAGCAGATGACCCTCCTCCTCCACTTCCGCCTCCCCCACCTCCAGAAGAAGAACTGGAGCTAGTAGCGCAAGTGCCACAATCACTACTACAAGAGCTACAACTTTCACTATCAGAACAAGTACCATCACCGCAACAGCTAGTCACTTCAAAGCTACTCGTATTATAGACAGCATCACCCTTAGTATCATTAGCCCAAACACTAAAACTATTAGTTCCACAAGTTGCAGCAGTAAAGTTGTAAGTGTAGTTATAATAGGTGTTGTTAGCCATAGTATAGTTAGTACCAGCTAAAGAAAATATGGCTGTATGAATACTAATATTATTCACAATATAACTTTGTATAAATTGCTCAGCGCCGGAAGTAAGAGAATCATCGAAGTTTAGATTAACCACTCTCGGTCCAGTAATATTATCTTGCGCTAGGAAAGTATTATTGGTAGCATTAAAATTCCCCGCAGTATCGTATGCATAAACAGTAAAGTTATTAGAACCATTCAAGTAGGTAGTAAAGTTATGGTAGAAATAACTAGCAGAACTGTTAGTCATAGTATAGTTAACTCCATCGTAAGAGAAATTTACATAAGTCAAATGAGTATCTGTAGCATCAATACTGTAAGATAAGTTATCACCTAGCTCAAACAAACTAGTAAAAGTTTGGTTAACAATATTAGGATTAGTAGTGTCTATAGTAAAATTGAGAGTGCTTGAATTCAAAGCTAAACCTTCTGAGTCATTACAACTGAAATACCAATTATGCGTAGCTTCTGCAATATTTTGAATCTGGAAAGTTGTAACTGTATTGTTCAATGTAGTAGTATTAGTTTGGTTGATCACTCCATCTAAGAAGACGCTACAATTGAACTGTGTATCCACATCATCTATCGCTGTAAGGTTAAACTCTAAGCTAGCATTGTTGCTGTAAAGGCTATTTGCAGGCGCGTGAACAGTTATGGTAGGTGCACCAGTCAATACATTAATTTCAAACCAATCGCTAGTATTTACATTATTTATAGTGTCATTGCTATGCACTCTCCACTGGAAAGTTTGTCCAGAGTCAAAACTATCATTACCTATAGTATAGTTAAACAAATCTCCAACATCATTAGCCATAGTATAATTCACTGCAGTACCAGACCAGTTAGCTTCTAAAGTCACAGCTTGCAAGTTAACATCGCTAGTATTGACAAGGAAAGTAATATTATTGTAAACATAATGAGTAGTCGAAGTAGTATTAGGGTTGCTCATGTTTGGAGCTAATTCATCAACTGCAGTCAAAGACGTTCTCACATTAAGCCTATAAAATATTTTTCCACTACCAGCAGAGTCATCAATCTCAGTACCATTACTGCCTAAAGTATTGTTAACTTCTGTTGCTGAAAGATTTCTACTTTCAACATCTTGCTTATACTGTTGCAACAAAGCTACTGCACCAGCAACGTGAGGTGCAGCCATAGAAGTACCAGAACAACTCTTAGACGTACTTGAAGAACTAGCACAATTACTACTGCCTGAAGTTGCCGTGGAAGTTATAGACGTGCCAGGGGCCATCATATCAGTTATAGAATTTCTATTAGAGAAAGTTGAGATATCATCATCTTTCTCAGTGCTACTAACTGAGATTGTATTTGTTATACAAGAAGGGGAAGCTATGCCCGAAGTACTAGCAGAGTTTCCAGTAGCAACTACCACACTTACGTTATTACTGAACGCACTATTTATGTCAGAAGCCAAAGAACTATAATTCGAATCACACTCAGCAGAGAAACTGCCTCCACCCAAACTCATACTGATAACTGAAATATTATATACATTCCTATTAGTAACACAAAACTCTACAGCTTGTTCTATATCTGAGAACAAAGCAGATCCAGACTCATTAGTAACTTTCACTGCAACAATGTTAGCTTCAGGTGCAACTCCAACTATAACAGAACCATTCCCAGCAGCAATACCTGAAACGTGCGTACCATGTCCATGATCATCTGAAGCATTAGTTTGTTCGTTAGTTTGATCTGGACAACAACCACCACCACCTAAATCAGTCACATCACAGTAACACTGTTGCGCTACTATCCTTCCGGCCAAACCTGGCTGCGTATAATTAATCCCAGAATCAATGATACAAATTCCTTGGTCTTTTCCTGTAATGTTTAAAGCACCATTCTGTAAGCTATGCACTATAGAAGCGTTCACTAAGGGTACTGAGTCAGATAGAAACAACTCAGCAAGACCGTCTTCTTTGACAGCAATGACATTAGGGTCTTCAATCAAATCTTCTAATCCTGCTTCATCAACTTCAGCAACATAGATACCTTCATCCAACTGTGAAAGCTCAACATCAGCCGCAAATCTTTTTTCTATCCAATTAAGATCTTCTGGGGCTTTCTCTACCTCAACTATAACACTAACTTTAGTAAGATCTTCAACTTGCTCAAAAACTATACTCTCAACTTCAGTATCTTCAGAAAGACTTCCAGTAATCAGTAATAGAAATAATACCAAAACTAATACACCTAGCTTTCTCCCCATATAAGAGAACATAATATTTAGTTATTTAACCTTTTGGGTTATTTTTAGGTATGATAAAATCTCATTAAACATTTTTTCTTGAAATTGTTCTTCGACTGTGCACAACTTTTTCCTAATAATATTTTTACTAACTGCAAATAAACGATGAGGTTTAACCCAACACTGGAATACTAATTCTCCTTTACTTATATCCTTATCTAGTATCTTTATTCCTTCTTTCTGTCTACGACTAGTAATTAGACAACAAATTCTATCATTTGTGTTATTTAGGTTCTTATTTGATACTATCAGTGCAGGTCTTTGCTTAAATCCAGTAAGATCTGTATATGGAAAAGGTATGAGCACTACATCCCCTTGATTAAAGGTCATTCCAGCACTCATCTTCCTCATTGTCCCAATCCTTTTTTAAGACATGTTCTGATGCAAGCATAGTAAGAATACTTTCTCTTCTATCTTCATCATTTTCTATCTTTTCCAAATCTTCAATCCTTTTCTTGATAGATTTTCTTACAAACTCACTCCATTTTATTTCAGAATGTTTTTTCATCTTCTTATAGACTGAGTCTTCGATTGATAATGTTATATTCGTCATATTCTACAATAAGTGAGCTCACTTAATAAGCTTTTCCCTGGAATTTATGAAAATCTTTCACTTATATTGATGTATATCTATTTCGCCAAAATGTTCTTCCTGCTCAAGGTGGATTTTCTTATCATTATAAAGATAAAGCAAAGGTAATATTGTAAGGATCTTATCCTCTTTCTTCTCGCTTGGCAAAACTTCACTAAAACTTATTTTGGGTTTACCTTGAAACAATCCCATTAGTTTAGAATGCAACTTATTCATCAAATCATGTATATCTATTTTCTTTTCTGGAATTTTAGGCTTATTGAAAGTCAAATATTTTTGTAGTCTTAGCTTTCTCCGTTTATCAACTTTCAAAGCTTTTTCTAAAGCATGTATCAAATCAGTCACAGAAACTTTACGCTTCCTAGCTTGCGGAGTTCTAACACCAAGCTTAGGTATCTCTACCTTATGCTCATGGTAAGGTAAATAATCATCCAACTCTTCAAAGACTTCATCATCTGTATGGAACAAGAAAGAATCAAAATTATTTATGTCTTCTTCTACTAATTGCTTAGACTTCATTTTCAAGAGAATGGCCGAAGCTAACAAAACTTTCCCAGAAAGTTGATAATTCATTTCTTGCATTTCTCTAACTGTTCGAATATACTTCTGCGTAAGCTTAGAAATATCAACATCCCAGGCTTTCATCTGTTCAGACTTAACCAAATCATAGATAATATCTTGCCAAGTGATCTCTCCTTCTTTTAGAAGCATATCATAAATTTGTTCTTGCATTGCTTAATTAAGAGAAATATCGTTTAAATAATTTTGCCTAAAAAATCATCCCATGACAAACCTTTTTCTTGCATTGAATCTAGTGTAACACTAAAACTTTTTCCTTTAGACTTAGCAATTTCTCTAGCTTCTATGAACCACCAACCTTTGTTATCAAACCTAACAGCTATCCAAGCTTCAGATCCAAACTGATCAGAGAATAATCTCAACTGTTCCAACTCTTCTACTGGAAAATACTTTTTCTCTCCTTTGATAGCCTTACATTCTATTGCCAAAACTCTTGAACCATTACTAGCAATTAGATCTGGTGCTGGCTTTGTAGTACTACCACTGCCTGCACTACGAACTGTAGAAAAACCTTGTTCCCACAACATATGAAAAAGTTCTCGCTCGCTCCGACTGCCTTTACGTTTCGACATAAAAAATTAAAAGAAATAAAACCTATTAAGGTTTTCTAAAAAATTAAAGATCTCTTGGTTGAATTGTGCTTCTTTTATTTGCTTTAGCTCTTGTGCAAGCTTTCTGAATTGTAGCTACTACTTCTTCGTTAAGTGCTTCAGCAAAATCTCCAGCAACATTCATACCTTCTGCAAGTTCTTTTATCTTGCTTCTTACTACTACCATATCTGCCATTTTTCTAAATACCTCCAAATTAATTGGGTATATGTACTGAGAAACCAGGTGTTTATAAACTTTTCTTATTGCTTGCACTACTTATTAAAAACAACAACACTATATTCTAAGTTACTTGTTGCAACAATTCTCTCGTCGACAAGAATAAACTTTTCATTCATTTCTTTCAACAAATCAACTTTAGGAGAAATAAAAACAACTTTTCCACCTTTCTTTACAATGTAATCTAACTGGTGCCACAACTCTTTGTACAATTTTATTATTTCATTTTCAGAAGTTTTTTTTGAAGAGTAAGGCACAGCACTAACAACACAATCAATTTCTTCTTTGCCCAATTTAGTATCAAACCATTCTAATTCTATCCTAGAAACTTTAATTTGTTTACGAACTCCTGCAAGCTTAGCATTAATTTCTACATTACGTACTTGCGGGAACACATCAGCAAAAGCAAACACTTTACCTTTTGCAAACAAAGCAGCTTCAACTGCAATAACTCCATCTTTAGGAAAAGGGTCTAACAAAGATTTAGTTTCATCAAACTCAGCCAAGCGTACTAAATCGTAAGCAATACAAGCATTAACTGACTGGTTATGATTCCTTACTCTATACTCTCTCTTAGATAATAAGTTTGGACTTAGATCTATACCAACTATAACATCCTTATCAACAATATCTACAAAGACTATCGTATCAGGGTTCTTTAGATCAACTTCATTACCTTCAGCATAAAACTTTTTTCCAATCTCTTGTTCAACATATATTGAATTGAATGCATGCTCACCCTTACGTGAACAAGAAACCTTAAAACTTCCTTTCACTGGAAAAAATTCAATCTTTTCAATATCATTACAAACTTGCTTCAACTCTAAAATTTTTATAATACTTCTTGTCTTAGTAATAACATTCTCAATCTCATTAGTTTCGAACACAACTCTGCCTGGTCTTAACTTTTCTGAATCAATATTAAAAATTTCTTTAAGTTCCAACTGGCTAATATCTTCCAAACCTTTTGCACACATTGCTACATACTTCATTCTGCTAAGTAAATGTTATTTTTAGTTTCTAATATAGTTACTGGAACAACATCCCCGACCTCCTTATTACAATTGTTAATTGAAATACATCTATTCTTTTCCTTCGCAATCATCTGATCTTCAAACCAGCCTTTAGCAACAATATCAACATACACTTTCTCTCCTTTTTTAAAAACTTCAGGCACACGTGGCGCTTTCTTAATTCTTAAATCTTTTGCTTTAACTTTCAAAAAGATATCAAACTCTTTCTCCCATTTCTCTAACTGACGATAAAACTTCCAATAATTTACAGCTTTAACTCCTTTAACTTTTCTAGAATGTTTATACACTTCATACTTTTGTATGCCCAACATAAAATCATTTTCTTTTGCATACTGAATAATTTTGGGCATTTCTTCATCATTAATTCCAGGTATCCATACTGGACACAAGCGAACTTTAACACCATTCGCTTTCCATTTCATTGCATTCTCTTTTAATTTATCTATAGAGAAGCAAGGCCCATCTGCTAACTTCTTACTCAACACTGGATCCAATGCATGCAAAGATAAGTTTAATACATCAACTTTAACATCTTTCCAAATTGTTCCATTAGTTTGTATAGAAATTTTATGCACATTAGGTATAGCTCTAATTTTTTCTATTAACTCTTCGAGCTTAGGATAACAGAAAGGTTCACCAACTGAGTCTATGTTAATCTCAATTTCCATTCCTTTCATTGCAACAACCTTCTCAATCTCTTCAACTAAGTAATCACATTCAACTTCATAGAAATTCTTGTGTCTAGTAGACTTTATTCCTCCATCCACTGAACAGAAAGTACAATTAATATTACACACCGAAGTAGCTCGCACTTGTAAAAGGTTCGTTCCTCTATCTATAATGCCGAACGCTATACAACCTATCAAAGGAGTGTCTCTGCCTATCTTGATTAACATATCTATTTCGCTCACCAAAAGCTATATAAAGATAACGTTTAGAATAGAGTTCAGCGAGGTAGGACAGTCAGGAGTGTCCGTCGGGCTCATAACCCGGAGGTCGGTGGAAGTTTGTCCTTCAGGATGAGCTGCCGAATTCAAATGGTCAATCCTTTTGGGGATTTATCTGAATGTCCACCCCTCGCTATCTTACATATATAATTCTATCTTCTCTTTGTGTTTAGGATTACTAAATCCAATAGACTTTAGCCATATCGACAGGTTCTTCCTTCCACTAATCTCTATCCTACTAATTATTGTAAACCCACAAGGGACTCTGTGGTCAAGTTTTTTATAATCATAAACTTCATAGAATTTTAAATCAATTTCTTTAAGACAACCTGATACTTCTCTAATTAGTCTTGCACTTTTAGATCCTAAACTGACTACAGGATAGTTTGGATAACTTTTTCCTCTTTTCTTAAAAGAGATACAACCATCTGTATCAAAGACACCTTTAATGAATGCTAAAAGGTAAGATCTGTTTTTCTTAAAGAGGTTTGGTATACATAATTTACCATATTTCTTACCTGATGGAAGACCAATCTTTTCTGTAAGATATAAGTAAAGTGATTTTGAATATATTCTAAATCCATAAGTTGTTTTATTACCTAATAGTTTCATCTCAGGTACAAATCCAAATACTTTCTCAAATAAAGGTCCAACAACTTTATGATAGAAAGAGACCTCTTCTTTTGGATCTCCACCACATTCAATAAGATAATCTTTCTTTTTCTCTCTATAAGCTATGCTTCCATCTCCTGCAAAGATTCCACATAGATAAGCTAGATCTTTACTTACTTTCCAAGGTAATATTAGACCTTTTTCTCTATCTTTTTTGTTCATTAACTATTTATCACTTTCAAACTTAAAAAGAGTTTACCAACAAAAATGAAAAATCTTCCCACTAAAATTGAAAATCTTTCCGAAAAACACTAAATTCCTGCAAATCCTTTATCGAACAGCAACGCTAACTATTCTTCCACCTGACACAACTCTGTCTAGCCTTGGGTTATGGTAAAGCACTTCTGCACCAAGATCCAAATCTCTCATTTCATATTTTTTCTTAGCATTAAGGCTAGTAACTATTCCATACCTTCTATCTTTAGCAGTAACTTTACGCACATAGAAAGCACTGTCAAACAAATGAAACATGAAGCGAGCATTATTCGTCTGCACTAAAAAACTACGCTCAGGTTCAAGCTCATATAATACACTTTCCTTCTTTCTTTTTTTTAAAAACATCTTACACTTTCTTAAAAATATCAGCAATAGCTTGAGTACTAGTCTCTTTATCTCTATGCTCTACAAATATTGGCACACCTCTGGTCAACTCTTGTCCTTCTCCAAAGCGCAGCACTTTACGCTTCTCACCTTTCTGGTTTCGTATTAACCACTCATTCTCTTTTACTGGAAACAACTCATACAACTTTCCATCCCTAGTTTTTACAAGATACATTTTTTAGCCTCTCAAGTAAAGAATATAATACACTTTAACTATATTATTGTTATGGATAACAATTTCCAAAATAATTAAGCATTAGCTTATTTTTCTAATCGACACAATTTTAGTAGTACGTCCAGCAGCGTCTTTTTCAGGATCCATAAACCAGATAGGTCTCCCAATAATATCTTTTAAATTATCATCTTTGATAGTAGAAGGGTTCTTGTCTCCAAAAAATAAGATTGGCTTAACACCATTCCTAAACAATACCCATTCTTTTTTATTTCTTTTTTCTACAATGTACTTAGACCCGCTTTGCGTTTTCACCATATATTCTTTCACCATTCTTCTTTCCTCCTATTTTTGCCAGATCAATCTCCAAACTTTACGAGCCCAATGTTCCTGGCTAGGCTCAACATAATTAGCACCAACTAAATTAGCAGCCAACTTAAGGTAACCTCTTGCAGCCTTTGTAGATGGGTGCGTATGCACAACAGCATCTTTCATAGACAATGCTTCACGCATAGTATAATCTTCTGGTATAACACCAAGCACAGGTCTCTCTAACAAAGCTTCAATGTTACGCACTGAAACATCAAGATCATCTTGCTTACTTCTGGTAACAAGAACACCCATCACTGAAGTCCCCATCTCTTCTGCAAGCTTAACAGTTTTCAAAGCATCAGTCACTGCAGGCAATTCTGGATTAGTAACAATAATTAACTCATCGCAATGCTTCATTACTTGCAAAGCTTCACCTCCAAGACCAGCAGCACCGTCTAAGATTACATAATCAGCATCAAGTTCTTTAACACTCTTCATCCTATCGAGCTTAAGTCCTTGCATGTCAGTCATAGACAAACTGCCTGGCACAAACTTCATTCCTGAAGCATGCCTATAAACAGCTTCATTAATTTTATTTTTACCTAAAAGAACATCATGCATAGATATTGGAACAGTAGGAACTCCTAAATGTAAACCAACATTAGGCGTAGAAAGATTAGCATCAAGAACCACAACATTTCTACCAAAATGATTCAGAGCTGCAGATAAATTAACAGCGCTAGAAGTCTTACCAACTCCACCTTTTCCACTCAACAACCCGATAGTTTTCATTTCTTCAATCCATCAATATAATCAACATATTCAATAACTAACTTAGCATACTCTTTCAATATAGGAATATTAACTTCTTTCACTTTAGTAACAAGAGTAACATTTTTTCTATACTCTTCCCTTGGTCGATATTCGGCATTATAAATTTTCTTCAACAGAACATAAAAGTCAACAATATCCTTGACAGTCTTATCTTTTTTATACATAACTTCCATTTTCCTGACGCGAACTAAAGGAACCTTAGGAATTTTAGAAATTTTTTCATTCTCCAATAAATGATTAAAATAATCTTCAACCTTAAAATCTATAGCTGCGATAAACTTACTCATAATGGTACGAATAACATCCACTGTACGCGTATACTTCAAAGTCACGAAAACTAAATGATCAATTCTTTTCAATTCACTCTTCGCAGCATCAGTGTCATCTTCATGCATGGATAATACCTCCAATAGAACCTAGAAAAGCTTCAGTTCCACCTAAGTAAGCTTCCACTGTTGCCAAATCAATAATTTTCATCTTCAACGCATCACTGCAAATCACGTAACTCCCTTTCCTACGAAACGTCAAAGGACTATCCCGTTGCGCAACCATAACTTCTCTCAAATCTCTTACAAGCATCAACTCTTCACTGCAAAGTCCATATTTTGGCGCACAGCGTCCGTGAAACAAAGCAATCCTTTGATTTAAACCTTTCGCTCTTATATCAACATCATCCCATATCAACAAGCCATCTATTGCCAACCCTGTTGCTCGCTGTAAAGCATTTATCGCATGCATCAAAACTTTAGGATCTTCCATACTTGGATAATGCACTTGCATCAAAACTTGCGCTCTGTGTAAAGATTGCAATGCTTCTCCAAGGAATTTATCAGCTCTACGCTGCTTCCCCTTGTAGCTCCAAGATAGCTTCCGCAAGATCTCCTTCATGCTTTTCTAACGCAGCTTTAGCTTCTTCCTTCGTACAAGAAGCCTGCTCCATCACTGTCTCCACGTCTTCATCACTAGGCCCAGTCTCATAAGCCTCAATATCACCTTGTATTTGTATAGACTCTTGTCCCATCATTTCAATGACAGCAACGCTAGGGTTTCTCACAATGAGATCTTTCCCTGGAGTCTTTATGATAACTTCTGTAGCTTCTATTGGTGTCTCTTTAACACCCATCTTTTTCATAGCAGCCTTCATAGCTTTAGGATTCATTCCACCAAACATTATATTCCTCTCTGCAACCATAACTCAATAACAACTATAAGCACGATCACTGCAAAGATCCATTTCTTATCAATCTGAAACTTACTCTTATACTCATCAAAATAGCGTACTAATCCTCCACCTGACTGGGGCATAGAAACTTTCTCATTCGCCATAAGTAATTATTTGCTTGCTAGTATAAAAAACTAACGGTGAAAGAAAATTAAACGGTAGACAGGAATAAGCCACCTTCTGTCCCTCTGCTAAAGAGGTGCTCATCATTCAACTTAGCGACACTCAGGCCTTGCACCGGTCGGGGCTCACGCGTTTCATCGCTTCCGTGGAAAACGTCAAAGGGTTAACTCATTTCCCTCACGGGAAACTTCTCCATGCGTTATCGCACCCCCAAACGCTTGCACGCTTTGTAGGGTTATCATTCTCTTCCACGGTCGTGTCGTTTCTGGACGGTTGCCTTCCATTTCTGGAACTCTTAAGAGCGACCTTTCACGGTGGGTGGACTTTCCTCAGGTATGAACCCGTAATGAGCTACCTGCCTACCAATAATTATGAAAAATAAGAAGTATTTATACTTATCTAATCAGTCCAATAATCCCAAGAAGCTTTACATGCATCATAAAACTCATTCATCTCTCTTCTATTTTCAGCTTGACGAACTCTATCTCCATGTGGACTAGATCCAAACTCTAAGTTTATCCTTGGCAACTCACGATTTACAGCATAACCATACTTTCTTTGACTAAGATCATGAAATCCATCACCTAAAGGTTTAACAATTCTAATGTCTCTTGTATCAGTAAAAGTACTCTCTACTGTGTCAGTAGCTGCACATCCTGTTAACAATGCTAATAATCCTATCATTTTGTTTTCTCCTTACTATTTTAGCAACAAAACAACTATATAAAATTACCTATTAGTTGTTACTCTTTAGTAGAGAATAGTTCTCACTATGCTTCTAAAAAATTAAAAAAAATACGAAGGCTGTGATACGCAAGCATTAGCTTTAGACTTATTTGGATATTGTGTGAAACAAACGTTGGAAACTGCATGCTGAACAGCTCGCCGAAGCTTGCTGCTTACACACCAGTCCCATCAAACCTGTCTTTTGCAGG
>CEPX01105395.1_pt1 | contig 11631 bp, 6 predicted proteins | sample 361361 | NCBI WGS metagenome assembly CEPX01 (sample SAMEA2619974, study PRJEB7988) | marine metagenome | biome: marine biome (ENVO:00000447); feature: mesopelagic zone (ENVO:00000213) & marine oxygen minimum zone (ENVO:01000065); material: "saline water (ENVO:00002010), including plankton...
GGGGTGGTTTGAGATGAGATGTAAATTTCTTAGATTAGTAAAATGCTTAATGAGGGATAATAAAATTCCAACTTGATTATGATCGAGATTGCGCAGAACCCTGTGGCTTTCTAGAATCCACATATTGTTTTATCATTTCTCCTAGTTTACCAGGATCAAGAGGTTCTCCTCTTTCAAGTGCTTGAAAAGTATCATAAGCCATCTCCATGACTGCATAAGCTTGTTTTCCTAGTGGTGTACCTTCTCTCATCCCCCTTAAAATTCTTGCATGACTAACTCTTTCATTTCCTGCAAAGAGTTGAGCTAGTGCTGCTCTATCGGGCCTAGCACTTCTGTAAATATCTCTTACAAAATCTAAAACTTCTTGACGTGGATTATAATCAGCCATTTTATCTCTGTTCTTTAATTAAACTATTATTATTTAAATTTATTGATCTTTTATTAAAGATCATAAAAGGCAAAGCCTTTGTGTTTTCTGTTTTTTTTGAATTTCTTAATTCTATGTTTAGATAGAGACTTTCTTAATATTAAAATTAGAATGATGATTAATATTAAGGCAATAGCTATTACCAAATAAATATATTTCATGAATAAATCTTTTAGAGTTAATTTTCCTTTTTTGGGTGCTGATTTTTCTTGAGGCGATTCTTCAGTTTCTGATTTTTCTACTTGACAGGGCTGGATACCTATTGGTTTTTCTATTGTTGTGTTGCAGGAATTTAATTCAGCGCAATTTCTTGCTTGGAAACGATTAGTGCATTCTCCCCATTTGGTGCACTGCCAGTCTTCTGCACAAGTTGAAATTTGAGTAGTAGTTTGTCTTCTATTAGATCTACTGCTTCCCCCGCTTGGTCCACCTGTATCTGGGCTGCCCCCTCCATCGTCTGCAGGAGGTGTACAATCTGTATTTAACTCGCTGTTTGTATCATCACAATCTTCTCCTGCGTCACAACCTAAGCCGTAACTGTCACCGTCTAAATCCAGGCAAGAGAGAGTTAAATCAAGTTCTGTTGTTGCCTCATTTGTAAATGTGTAATCGCTAGAAGGAAAATCATTAACTGAGAAACTGATTGTGTCTCCTTCTTGCCCATTGTAAACAAAAAATAATTGGGAGTAACCGTATTGGCTGTTTGCGTCGCTGAGTCCGACTCCTTTGATTTCGCTGTCTACACTTGCTTTTATTTCTAATCCTGATTCTTCAATTAAGGTTCCGTTCACATCCAAAACTCTGCCATAAAACTGGTGGAAGGTCGGGGGCTGAGCTGAGACTAAGCCAACTAAAAGAACACTTGCAAACATTAACATAGACCATATTATTTTTTTATTCATTTTTTCTTTTGCTTTTTTTATTTTTTGTCCTTGTCTTCTTTTTCTTTCACGACATTTCCAGATATCTTTGGAGTGAAACTTGACTCTTCTGTTACATTAATCCAGTAGCCATAATCTTCATTTAATTCTGAGTCTGAGGTTAATTCTTCATAAGCTCCTGAAATTGTATTATAAATATAAAGTTGGTTATATTTAACTCCTGGTAAAAGACTTAATACGCTCTCGGTTGTTGAGAAAGTTCCTATCAGGTTCCAGCCAGGTTGTAAGGTAAATTCTGGGACGTCTAAATCTGCTTTTCTTTTTGAACCGTAAATAATTAAATCAGTTTCCTGATTCATGAATACGATATATCCTCTTCCTGTTTCTAATTCAAACAAGTTGCTTGGTTTGCCATCAAAATGATAGATTTTAAAGTCGCTGTCATAAGTGTAAATTTTTTCTGCTTTGTCTCTTAGATCTCTGAACACATATTCGACAGACATGTTTTCAAGTATCAACGGAAGACTAAATGGATTTTTTCCTGCTTTTAAGTGGACTATTTTTTCTTTGAATTCTCTTTCAGTTGGGAGAACTTTGAGTAACTCTTCGTTTGTTTGACCTGAGTTATAAGTTCCTCCTTCAATTTGGATTTGAAAATAATACTCAGGTTTGCCATAAGCATCCTCCACAAACTCAACAACCCAAGAAATAGTATCAGTTATTTCTATATTTGGCATAATCGCTACTTCATCGTCGTCGATTAAATCTTTTTCCATAACAATTATATTTATTAACTTTCCTTTGCAATTTTGAGAATCAATAAGCATTTCTATTTCTTCTCCTGCTAAGATTTGTTTTTGACTCCATGTCAGGCTGTTAATAATACATGCACAATCAGGATCATCTGAATCTGGAAGATCATCACAATCATTATCTTCTCCATTATTACAAATCTCTAAGGCACTAGGGTTTATTTCCCCATTTTCATCATTGCAGTCTGAGTTGTCTGTTACATAACCAGAAGGAATATTGCAAGCTTCTGTGGTTAATAATGGATTTCCAAACCCATCAATATCAGCATCTCTATAAAAGGTGGATTGGACTCCTTCGTCTATTTGGTTGTTGCAGTTGTTGTCAATGTTGTCGCAGATTTCTGTTTGTCCTGGCTTTATTGCCGGGTTGTTGTCGTTGCAGTCTGTTCCTTGCAGATCAGAGCATCCGGCAGGGATGCAGTCAAAAGTGCTGCAGGACCCGCTTGGTGTTGAGCTTGTGAAGGTGTCTATGTCAGAATCGCAATAGTAAGAAGTTGCTGGGCAGACATTGTTTTCATCTATCCCATTTTGACAATTATCATCAACTGCATTGCAAACCTCTGCTATTTCAGGATTTATATTTGGATTATTATCATTGCAGTCTGTGTTGTCTTCTACATAATCTAGAGGTGCAGAACATGCTTGTGTTGTGATTAATGCATTTCCGTAGTTGTCATTGTCTGAGTCTTGGTAAAATATAGACTTAACTCCCTCATCAATCTGGCTATTGCAATTATTATCTATGCTGTCGCAGATTTCTGTAGCACTTGGATTTATGTTTAGGTTGTCATCATTACAATCTGTGTTATCTGCTACATAATCCAGAGGAGCACTGCATGCTTGTGTAATTATTAATGGGTTTCCGTAGTTGTCGCTGTCTGAGTCTTGGTAGAATGTCGACTTAACTCCTTCATCTATTCCATTTTGACAATTATCATCTAGGCCATTACAAACCTCATTTACTCCTGGCTTTACAGCCCCATTGTTGTCGTTACAATCTGTTCCTTGCAAATCAGAGCAACCAGCAGGAATACAGTCAAAAGTATCGCAGCTTCCGCTTGGGATTGAGCTTGTGAAGCTGTCTGTGTCTGCGTCGCAGTAGTATGAAGTTGCAGGACAGATGTTATTCTCATCTATTTGGTTGTTGCAGTTGTTGTCGATGTTGTCGCAAGTTTCTGTAGCTCCAGGGTTTATATTTGGACTAGCATCATTACAATCTGTGTTGTCTGCTACATAATCCAGGGGAGTACTGCATGCTTGTGTTGTTATTAGCGCATTTCCATAATTGTCATTGTCTGAGTCTTGGTAAAAGGTTGATTTGACTCCTTCGTCTATTTGGTTGTTGCAGTTGTTGTCAATGTTGTCGCAGGTTTCTGTAGCACTTGGATTTATGTTTAGGTTGTTGTCGTTGCAGTCTGTGTTGTCTGTTGTGTATCCTTGAGGCATAGAACAAGATTCTAAAATTACTGAATTGTCTCCGAAATTATCATTATCTGAATCTTGGTAAAATGTGGATTTTACACCTTCGTCTATTTGGTTGTTGCAGTTGTTGTCAATGTTGTCGCAGGTTTCTGCTTGTCCTGGATAAATGTTAATATTGTTGTCATTGCAGTCTGTTCCTTGCAGATCAGAACAACCAGATGGAATGCAATCAAATGTGTTGCAGCTTCCACTTGGGGTTGAGCTTGTGAAGGTGTCTGTGTCTGTATCACAATAGTATGAAGTTGCAGGACAGATGTTATTCTCATCTATTTGGTTGTTGCAGTTGTTATCTACATTGTCACAGGTTTCTGTTTGTCCTGGCTTTATTGCTGGGTTGTTGTCGTTGCAGTCTGTGTTGTCTATTATGTATCCTACTGGTGCAGAACATGCTTGGGTGGTTATTAATAGGTTTCCGTAGTTGTCATTGTCTGAGTCTTGGTAGAATGTGGATTTTACTCCTTCATCTATTTGGTTGTTGCAGTTGTTGTCAATGTTGTCGCAAGTTTCTGTTGCTCCTGGTTTTATTGCTGGGTTGTTGTCGTTGCAGTCTGTGTTGTCTGTTACATAACCTATAGGAGCAGAACATGCTTGTGTTGTGATTAGTGGATTTCCGTAGTTGTCATTGTCTGAGTCTTGGTAGAATGTGGATTTTACTCCTTCATCTATCTGGTTGTTGCAGTTGTTGTCAATGCTGTCGCAGGTTTCTGCTTGTCCTGGATAAATATCTTTGTTGCCATCGTTGCAGTCTGTACCCTGCGTTTCCAAACAACCAGATGGAATACAGTCAAATGTGTTGCAGCTTCCACTTGGTGTTGAGCTTATGAAACTGTCTGTATCAGAGTCGCAGTAGTATGAAGTTGCAGGACAGATGTTGTTTTCATCGATTTGGTTGTTGCAGTTGTTGTCTATGTTGTCGCAGATTTCTGTGGCACTTGGATTTATATTAGGATTATTGTCGTTGCAGTCTGTGTTGTCTGTTGTGTATCCTACGGGGGAGGTGCATGCTTCTATAGATAAGAAGAGATTACCATAATTATCTCCGTCACTATCTCTATAAAATGTTGATTTCACACCTTCGTCGATTTGGTTGTTGCAGTTGTTATCAATACTGTCGCAAATTTCAACAGCGCTTGGATTTATCCCAGCACCAGATACAGAATCATCACAATCTATTTCTCCGCACTCTCCGCCTTCAATACTGTATCCATCTCCATCATTATCTGTGCATTGAGGGGGGGCTTGAGTTATAGTTAACAAACCACTGCTTAGACTATTAGCTGCATCAGAGACCAAAGTTCCCAGAAAATAATATTCTGGATCGGTGAAAAGGGCATCTAACTGATATTCAGCTGTCCAGATTGTTTCTGCTTTGCCAGCAGAAAAAATTGCATTGCTTGGCTCAACAGAAACAGAATCATCTCCGACAAAATCATCTTCTTGAACAATAAAACTAACTGCTTCTGCTTCGCAGTTTGTTCCTTCTAGTGTGAGTGTGACTTGTTCGCCTTCCAAGGCTGAAGTTGTCGACCAGTAAGCATTTGTTAACTCACACTCTGCTGCACTTTCTAAACATGTTCCATCTAACTGGCATGTGAATCCGGGATTGCAACTGCATGACTGGCAATTATCTATTAAACTCCCAGACTGACAGTATTTTGGTTTTGTTGCAGAACACTGGCTATAAGCTGTGCCATCTGTGCATGTTTGTGGTGGTTGCCCTGAGCCATCGAGTACTTCAATCTGCAATGCCTGTTCATCGCTGCCTCCGGTTGTTCCAGAAACACTGATAGAGAAATCATATGTCCCTATTTGTGTTGGTGTTCCTGAAATTTCTCCTGTTGCAGGGTTTAGTGTCAAACCTGGGGGGAGGGTTCCGGAGGTGATGGTCCAAGTATAACCTGAACCGCCTTCTGCATAAACAAAATCAGAATATGCAGTATTTAGTTCTCCTTTTTTTAACATACTGGTTGTGATTGTTGTACTATCAAAAGAAGTCAGTGAGAGCACATTAACTACTTGAGATTGACCATAAATCCCATATTCATCAGAAGCTTTTACACCATATGTCAACACAACAGAAGGTACATTCATAAAGGAGTGGTAATTTACAGCATTGGTCTTACATAACCATGGCGTAGATTCGTCAAAATCGACGCACTGAAGATTGCAAGCATATGAAAAGAGAGCGTAGGCGCTAGCACCTTCATTTGCCCTACACCATTCATATTCTATAATTTCCCCATTAGGATCATAACTCTCAGATGCATTAAGTAAAATAATTTCTCCAGCAAGATAAGTAGTTGGATTTACATGTAATTTGAGAACGGGAACCTGGTTATCTGGATTTACTCTATAATATGTTAAATTTAATTGAGGTCTTCTGGAAATATTAGAATAGTCGCAGCTATAAATTGAAAAACCAGAACTATATGGCTGGGAAAAAAGCCATCCGTAATTTTCTAATCCAGAATCATATCCTTCAATTAGGGGGAGGACACCTCCTACATGAGGATTAACAATGTAGGGCCCTGGTCCAGAATATTCTTCTAGCACATAACCTCCCCCAGGAAGATACACTGCTCTCACCTCGCTTAATGCAAAACTCATCTTAGATTTTGTTTTATCTACATTAAGAATCTGTGCTCCTGGCAATCCCCAGTTCTCAATATTTGATGATTGGTTCCAAGTAACTTCTATTTCTTTCCAATCTTTTAAAATCTGAAAACCTTCTACATTTCTTTTTCCGTAATCTGTCTTGTAAATGCTCAAACCTGCTTTAGTAAACATAGCGTCATCAGGAACAGGACCTCCTTCTGATTCAAAGATCTTGAATTTCAATAAAGCTTCTTTTGAATCTGTAGCTATAATTTGCTCTTCAGTGCCATAATTTGTATGTGGATTAGAACTGTAAATATAACTGTCTTCACACCCCACGTAGCCATCTACCCCTTCTTGCAAGGAAACTGAAAATGTTTTTGCCTGGGGCAAAATTCTTAAGGTAAACTGTTTTTCATCTGAATTTCCTCTTATATCTATAATTCTAACTGTGAAGATAAAATCCCCTGATTCTGTAGGAGTTCCTTCTAAAAAAGCAGAAGAGCCACCTTCATTAATAACTAATTCTAAACCAGCAGGCAAGCTGCCAGAAGAAATTATCCAGGAAAAAGGAGCTTCGCCATCAATAGCTCTAAAATAACTAGAAGTCAAAATGATACCCGCAAATTCAAGCCCTACTGGCCAGGCCCCGAGAGCTGTTTGCTCATTAATTATCTTTGGCAGCTCATACCCTGGTTCAAGGGTATACAAGTTTCCATTAGCTGTTATAGCAAAAAGTTTGTTGTCTGACGCAATTACTGAGGTAAAATAAGAAGTATCTAAAGCTTCAAAGCTCCAAATCTTCTGGCCTGTTGCAGTATCAAGGCCTATGATGTTCTCCTTTCCTGCAATAGTATCTGTTGTATACAAAACATTATCAGAAAGCATAAAATTTGAATAAGCTTCACGAGCGCATTCAGATTCAAGTTGATACTGCCAATTTTCTGCACCAGTAACAAGGTCAAAACTCAATATTTTGCATACATCAAACCCAATACTATCTACTCCAGAAATTCCTAAAACATAAGCAGAATCATCTGTAACAATAATCTTATACGGATTTGTAGCTGGCTGAAATATATACTCTCCAAAAGTAGATCCTGGAATTTCTATTTCCAGCAACTTTTCCCCTGTTAGGGCATCATGCCCATATAATCTTGCGCTGCTCCATTTTGGAGGCCTTCCTATCTTGTGAACAAAATTATTCATAAAATCATCAGCTGTGTGTTTTTCTAAATTCACTCTTCCCATTGCATAGACAACATTGTTATGATAGTTTACTTCTGAAAAATACGAAACCTCCCCGACTTCTTCTTGCAAAGGTTGGACACCTGTTTCCCAGACTACACTACCATCTTCAAAATTACGCGCCCGCAGTATTCCATCAGGAACATATACGACTCCATTATTCAGGGCTGGCTGCCCCTGCCCAGCAGATTTTGTTCCAACCATGCCCCAATTACTGCGAATTCCAGCATTAATGTTTGCAAGTAAGCAGTCTGATGTCATATAACATCCTTTTCCTCCTCCACATCCAGCTTTGTTTATACTATTCAAATGCCCGTCATAAACAGCATTATTCTCATTTCCAGAAAAATCATAAACAAATCCTGCATCTTCTGAATACTCAGCCTGATTATTAAAATGCAATAAAACAGAAGTAGAACTATCAGGTGTAATTTCCTGAGCCATTTTTTCCTGAATTTCTGCCTGAGGCAAGGCACGGTTGAACATTGCAAATTCATCTATCACGCCCAAAAATAACGAAAAAAGACCTGACCCCCCAATATAAAGATTAGAATCTTCATTTCCAATATCTCCTGTCTGCTCTACTTCATAAACAAGCTCGCCATTTTTATACAACTTCTGTTTCTGATGATCATAAGTAAGAGCCAGATGACACCATTCATCTGCAGCACAAGAGAAATTGCTTTCACCATAACCTGAACCTGGCCTTAATACAAATCTTAGACTTCCATCCCTAACAAAGGCATTGTAACGAGGAGTATACCCGACAGTTGGCCGGTCAAACAAAGACCTGGTTCCAGGTCCGGTATTATCTCCTTTAAACCACAGCATTATTGTAAAATCCTCTGTTCCAGGATCAAGAGTTGCATCATCAGCTATAGTTAAATAATCTCCCTGGAATCTAAGTGCATTATTAAATTTTCCTTCTTCATACTGATTAATAGGTTCAAATAAAACTTCTGTTGTATCACAGCCAATCCCGTAATGATCTGTACCACTACCTAGACCATATGTAACAACCCCAGATTCATCAATATTCCCGTAACTTTCCATCCACCCTCCTCGGTATACTGGTCTTTCTTGCTCTCCTGTTACTAAATTTACAACAATATTCCCACTATGATCTGTACCAGTAATAATATGACCGCGCCCCAAGACAGCATGTGCTTGAGAACCAAAACCCCCTCTTGCATCTGCTTCCCATAAATGTTCTCCTGTTGTAGCATCATATGCTTGCACAGAATTATAAGCAGCACAAGCACCGTAAAAACCAGAATCACCAATTACAGCAATTACTCTGTTATCTTGATAATAAAGATTTAACCCAGCAGCAGAAACACAACTTATAGGCAGTTGTTCATGCCATAATAATTTGAAAGGTGGTGCAACAACAGAATTAGCTGTCCTTGAATTATGCTTGTCTCCTGCCCAAGAATACCATCCTTCATCTCTAAATTCCTGATCTGCTACACTAACTGCTGCTTGCGTAATAACTAATGCATTTTCACTTGCGATTTCTGGATTTACTTGAACAGTAAAAATATAATTAGGATCTTGCTGATACAAGATTGGAACAAGTGCATCATTTTCCCATCCAGCTTTCCAATTAACCTCAATAATATCTGCATCTATTGTTCTACTGATTTCTTTAACAAAATCTGTAAACAACAAATCTTCTTCGCGGATGACAAAACTTGCTGTTTTTCCGATGCAATTCTGGCTTTCTAGGACCATGACAGCAGACTGCCCTTCGTTGACATTTTCTTTATCCCAGTAAGCTTTTTTTAAAACACATTCTTTAGAAATTTGGTCGACAACCTTGAATTCTTTTTTGATGTAGCCTTCTTCATACTGGAAAACTGCAATATAATATTCTCCTTCATAGGAATTATCAATAAAAACTTGGGTGGATTTTTGCTTGTAACAAATGTCGGTGCAATTAAAACTAAATGTTTTTATGAGGTTGTCGTCTTTGTCATAAATATAAGCGAACTTGTAAATTCCTTTTGCTCCTGGGTTTAATTTTATTTCTAGTTCAGAATTTTTCTTTATCTCGTAGGGCATTTCAATTACACTTGGGGAGAAAATTGCTTCCCCTGTGAGGGAGTATTTTTCAATTGCGTTTAAATTAGAGATGTTTATATTGAGGCTAGAAAACCAAAAGTAGGATAAGACAGAGATGATAGCTAGGACAGAGAAAATTACCCAGGCATAAGCCATAACAAATTCCAGGGCAGTCTGGGCTTTTTTAGGTTCAAGTACCTCTTCTACTTTTTTTTCCATGTACTCCTTCCAATTTATTTTTTTCATTATCTAGATTATGATATTGGGAAATTTCTCTATAAATAGATTTATCTTCTCTAACACTCATTTTCAGGTTTGAATTTAACTGCTTGTGCAAGACAGTATCCTTTTTCTTGTTTAATTTTAGGAATGAAAGCTGCTTGATCTATTTCGTAGGGGTTGTCTATGTCGACGATGAATTGTTTTTGTTCAAAACCATATAAGGTGGAGTGCCAGTTTGTCGGAACAGTGATTGTATTGCCTTGTCTTGTTATTTGCAAGGTGAAAAAACTTGTGTCATAATCAAACCAGTTATTATTTTTTATATTTAATTTGATCTGATTTTCAGTATGGCAGGATGATGTGACTCTTAGATTTACTTCTTTGAGGCATGTTAGGGTTTCAGAAGTTTTATTTTCTTCTTTATCCAGAAGGTCTCTCATTATTATAAATAGTATTATTGCTGAAATAACTGCGAGTGAGATTAAGAGGATTGATACAAATACTGCAGACACCCCTTTTTTTTCCATATGATAGCTAGGAAAGTTAGATATTTAAAATTTGGTATTGGGGGTAGTGTAGAGCCAAGTGACATATGTCACTGGGCTAACCGAAAATTAATTTAAGCTTAGTAAAATAGTTTCATCATCGTTGTCATATTAATTAATCTAATTTTAGTATGGATTAATGCTAAAGCACCTATAGGCAACCCTTGGTTGCTAATCATACTGTTTTAATTTGTGAATGTGTCATCTTCGGTGTTGTGGGTTTTCCATAGAAACCTTAGGTGGTGACAAATGTGTGTGGGCTACACAGTATTTGGTGTTGAGTAGTGGGTTTCAAACCACGCCCTTCGGGCGCGTAGATAATTGACTTTCTTCTGGCGAAAATCCGCTCGCAAAGGCTCGCTTTCCCATTTTCGCCTAAAATTTTGTGAAGATAAAACCAAATCCACATTTTAAAATGCTTTAGATTACTAAATAAAATTTATAAAAACATTCTCTTAATTGTAACACCTTACTTCTTTTTATCAATAGGATGTTTGTTCTCGAAAAGCAAATTACAAACATTCATAGAATCAATAAACCTTGGTAGATTCCTAAATATGATTATTTTGTACTTTGTCAGGGTAATGGTTCTTGGGAGAGCAATCATTAAATTGTATGTGCTTCCCATTTTTATTGAATTGAAAGCATTGTCAATTTCTTTACCATCTAATTTAGTCCAGTTTTTTAGCAAATCCTTTGAAATTGTCAATGTAGTTTCTATATCTCCACCAGCGTCGATATAGCATTCTGATTTTGAGGTAACATTGTATGGTTTTTCTAATTCATCTACTGTCGGACCATCATGGGCATGGAGCAATAAATCAAAAGTGTCATGTTCATTACCTTTTTGAATGCTCATGATTGCAAAGATAATGCTTTTTTTGCTTCTTACTTCTTTTGGTACATTTAATTTAATTCCTTCATATTGAATTACCTTGTTTTTACCAACCCATTTTTTGCCTGCTTTAATTATGATTGCTCTTCCTTTTTCAGTTTCATCTTCGATTGAATAGATAATTTCTTTTTGTAGATAAATTCCCATATCTCTTTTATATCTTACATCATCATCTATCATATCTTCAGTAACTTTTTCAGTAAAAAAGAACCACTCTACTTCTTCATCTCCATTAGGTATTTTAATCTTTTTAATTAAACCTTCCTTAAGAAATCTTTCTGCCAAATCTTTGATTATTGGTTCTGGATAATCAGTGATTTTTTTAATAAATTCTATATAATTATTTACTCGGGAATCATCTAATAAGGTCAAAATTTGTTTTTCTTTTTTTGTCATTCCCATTGTCATATCTATAATTAATTTGGTTTTATTAATTTGGTTTTATTAATTTGGTTTTATT
>CEPX01024326.1_pt1 | contig 11629 bp, 10 predicted proteins | sample 361361 | NCBI WGS metagenome assembly CEPX01 (sample SAMEA2619974, study PRJEB7988) | marine metagenome | biome: marine biome (ENVO:00000447); feature: mesopelagic zone (ENVO:00000213) & marine oxygen minimum zone (ENVO:01000065); material: "saline water (ENVO:00002010), including plankton...
TGCACGAGAAACAAAGCCATAGATAAAAGCAGTCAACACTTTTTAACTTTGAAAACTTTTTAGCCCGATGAAAGTTTTTATAAAAATATTTTTGCAAATGAGTTTTAAATTCTTAAAGTCAAATAGCGCCAAAACGAAAATTAAGGTGCAATTATGACAGACTTACTAAGTTTAAAACTATTCGGCCATTGTTCTGCAGAGCCATTTATAGAAGAAGATATAGACACACAAATAACCCCAATTGATGTATGTGATGACATACTGACAAATCCTTTGAACCTCTCAGCGCAGATAGATATGGCTGCTGCAACCGCTTGCGTGCTTTCAGATGAAAGTGATATTTCAGAGCCCCTCATAGAGCCAGTATCGTTAATTGATATTAATGACAACTTAGCTTTGTCAGAGTCAATATCGAGTACTGATGAATGCCATGTAAACCACACAGACCATAGCTTTATGTTATCGGATGAAGGCGGGATCATAACGTTTGATGACGACCATGGTGCGACGGACTGGGGATTTGATGATGCAGGTATCAGTGATAATACAGATTTTTAGGTTAGTGAAGGAAGGGATGTGGTGGATACCATTTTGGGCAGGTGTAGCAACGATCATCTTATTCGCTGCGGTTTATTATCTGATCAAAGAAATTTTGAAAAGAAAATACACTTCAAATAAGAAATAGTTTGCACTAGATCTGACAGTTACCCGTTTTTTAATCGGTGACTGTCAGTTTAGATTTGAGAAAAATTTTTGTCAGCTAATATAAAAAGTTGGTAATCAAAGTCTCGTTAGTTAGTGTCCTTACCAAAGCCCACATCAGTAGGCTTTTTTGTGTTCAAATCTGGTTACTGTTCCAATAAGGTCTGTTTTATGTGTATTTACGACTTCGCCTAGTTTTGATCATAAATGTATATTCATTTTTCGCTCTAAGTTGTCCTCTAAAGTCGTTAATTTAAAGGATGGCTTAGAGCGAAAATAATTCATGGATATTATCTAAATATAATAGTTAATTGATAGAGAAAACTATACCGTCTTCATATATTCAAGAAAACGAACGAAGCATGCATATTATTCCATTTCACTGACTTAAAAGTTTAAAAACTTTGTGGTAGTAATTCATCAGGTTATTTGTTAAAACTGTTTAAAGTATTGAAATAGCGTTAAGTCAGCTGGAATATGCGCGATTCGCGCACCATTAAATTATTAGTCAGCTTTTGGAGTTCGATGATAAACTATGACAAGCACGTTCGCTTTTATAAAAAATGATTTTAACTCTACGTTATTTCCTTTAAAAACTAACTTGATAATGGCTCAATATCATGGAAATGAGCTTTCTGATTACATTTATCAGAAAGTTTTAAGTGACAGTCATAACGGTGATAACTTTCTCTCGCAGCAAAAAGTGTATGCTACAAAACCACGAGGTCACTTAAGAAGAACTGTAAAGCTTGATCCTGTAGCTGAATATTTTATTTATGATTTAGTGTTTCGAAATAAATCAATATTTAGAACACAAGTGAGCGAAGCTCGCCGTAGCTTCGGGTACAGGATAGTGAACGGAGCTACTATACCTGTCCACGTAGCATATGCAGAGTATAAAAATCACTTAAATGACTGTACTTCACGTTACCAACACAATATTCAATTTGATGTAGCCTCATACTTTAATAGTATATATCACCACGATTTGTCTCATTGGTTTGCTGGAAAAAGTGCTGTTTCTGAAACGGATAGTTATGCTGCAGGAAAGTTTTTTAGAGAAATCAACTCAGGAAGAAGTGTTGACTTCTTACCTCATGGGATTTATCCCTGCAAAATGATAGGTAATGAATTTTTAAAGTTTATAGATTTAACTGGAACATTGAAATCTTCCCAAATAATAAGGTTTATGGATGACTTTACCTTATTTGATAATAATCCGGATGTTTTAAAACAAGACTTTATCAAGATACAACAGCTACTTGGAAAGTTTGCTTTAAATATTAATCCAAGTAAAACTTACTATGACAACAAAGTTGGTAATTTACAGGCAACATTAAGTGGTATACGACAATCTCTTAAAGAAATCGTAACAGGCTATGAAGAAGTCCATACTGCCTCAGGGGTTGAATTAATTGAAACTCAAACAGAGGAAGATATACCTTTAAGCAAAGATCAAGTTGATAGTTTATTAATATTATTAAAGGAAGATGATTTAGAAGAGTCAGATGCAGATTTAATTTTAGGTTTTTTGAGATTACATAGCGATAGTTTACTTGAGTTGTTACCTATTTTATTAACTAAATATCCAAACTTAATTAAGCATATACATTCAGTGTGCGCAGGAATTGAAGATAAAAACGCCCTGTCTGAGATAATTAATGAATATCTTAACAGTGAGAACAGCTTTCTCGAATATCAGTTATTTTGGTTAGGTGCAATATTAGAAGACTATTTGCAAGGTAAAAGGTTATATGGAGAATCTTTAATCAAGGTTTTTGAATTATCAGTAGACTTTAAAATCTCAAGAGCAAAAATACTTGAGATTCCAGAGCAAGGTTATGGTCTCAAAGAAATTAGAGATGACTATTTAAAAACGGGGCAGTCAGATTGGCTCTCATGGTCATCAGCAATAGGCTCTAGAGCATTACAAACAAGTGAGAGAAACTATGCTCTTAATTACTTTTCTAAAAGTTCGCCTATGAACTATCTTGTGTCATCATGCGTTCAAAAAATTTAGATTAAAACTGGCTAACAAGTAAATCAAGGTTGCGTCTATGGCACACATGATTTAGACGTTACCTATCTCAGCAATAGGCTATTAGCTTAGCTTAGGCAAAGTGCGATACCCGACTATTTGTAGAGGTTAAACTTAAGATTGTTTTGATGAGTAGACTCTAATTTTTCCGATAAAATAATTAACCACTGTTTAATGCAAAATAATAACCTGTGTTCTTACTTTGTAATTGTTTGTTTAAAAAGTAATTGTTGGTGGAATTATCTGTGTGTGTAATTTACGCTGTTTTGGAGTGTTACAAACCAGCAAGATAGTGTTTAATAGACTGTTAAACCTCATAAATAAGGATATTCAAATGAAACTATCTGCTTTACTTATTTCAAATTTTAAAGGTATCAACGATGAGATAAAAATTCTCATTGACAATATAGTTGTATTAGTAGGCCCAAATAATAGTTGTAAATCTACAATACTTGATGCTTATGAAGCGTATGTTTCTATGGGAAGTTCGCTAAATATTGAACATTTTCATGGGCGAAGTGATAAAAACCCGATCATAATTACGGGTGTATTTAGTGATGTGACGCAAGATGATATTGATACATTGGGACAGGAGTGGTTTTTACAAAACGATCCAGAATTCGGTGATTGTGCGAAATTCCAAATTCGCTGGGAAGTTCCAGACGAAAGCGGCATTAAATACAGCTTTAGCAATAAAACAAATGATTGGAAGAAAGGTGGTGCTGGTGGCTGGAACACTTTATTGCAAAGTCGATTGCCTACACCAATTAGGTTAAATCCTAGCGATGGTTATGATGCGTTAGAAAAAGTGGTAAAAGACTTGGCATCAAAAAATGCAGCCAAAAAATTGAAAGACGATAAAAGCAAGGTGGCTGGAATTGTTGCTGAGATTGAAAAACTTGCGAAGGAAGTAGATAAAGAGTTATCAGGAAGTATTGGACTGCTGAGCAAAAAGATAGAAGTAGAATTAAATAAGCTATTTCAAGGTGCCTCTGTAACTTTTGAAACTGGAGTCGGTAAATTTAAAGCTGAAGATGCCATTAAAGATGGAAGTAAATTCTTTATTAAGTCCAGTAATCATCAATCATCGCTTGAACACCAAGGTACGGGAATAAAAAGAGCATTTCTTTGGTCAGCGATAAACGCTCTGTGTAGTGAGGGTATGTTTAAAAAAGGAACAAAAGTAATTAAAAACGAAACGCCCAAGGTACTACTGATTGATGAGCCTGAAATAAATCTCCATCCATCTATTATTAGAGCTGCTCGAAAAGCAATTTATGCCTTAGCTGATATGGCAGGCTGGCAAGTTATTTGTACTACACACTCACCTGTATTTATTGATTTGACACAAGATCACACTACGCTTATTAAGGTGTCTAATTCTCAGAAAGGTGTCTATTACTTTCAGACAGATAAAGCATATTTCAGTCCAGATGAGAGGGACAACCTTAAAATGTTAAATCGCTGCTGCCCAACAGTAAATGAGTTTTTTTTCTATCCAAACTCAATTCTTGTAGAAGGCGATACTGAGTATTTGGCATACCAGTACATTATTGAAAAAAGTGGTTTAGAAGGTAGTTATTGCGTAATTAACTGCCGAGGAAAGGCTAATATTCCTACATTCATAAAGATATTCAATCAATTTAATGCGAACGCCATAGCGGTTCATGATTTAGATACCAAACTTAGAAAAGATGGTGCAGTTAATGGCATGTGGACCATTAATTTAAATATTCGAACGCTTGCTGATTCAACTGGGGGTCGTGTTCAGACAGTAGTTCATAATCCTGATTTTGAAGGTCACTATTTGAATGAATCACCAGTAAAAGATAAACCCTATAATCTTTTTACTCACCTTACAGCGCCAGACTTTGAAACAAATCCAAAGTATAAAAGTCTTCGCGAATCACTAACCGAAATGATTAATGGTAATCATAAAGGCTTGTATTTAACACATGCTGAACTAGATGCAATGGCTTAACAAGGCGCTGTATCCTGATAAATTATTCGCCTAGCTCCGAGTTTACAGGTGATCGCGGCGTTAGGTTTTAAATGAGGTCGGCCAAATAATGAGTTTAAAAATTAATAGAATTAGCAGTAATAGTCTTGGGACATATTACGGCATTTTTCAAATTGGAAAGTTAATCCATTACGAATTTAGTCGGGCGGCTGCAGAAAAAGTTCTCGAAAAATTACAGGGTGGAAAAACTATTGAAGAAGCATTAAAAGCTGAACCTGCTCCAAAGTCTGAACTAGTTAACGTTCGACTTGTAAAACCTCAAGTTTCATTGACTAAGAAACATCAAGCTCCTTTCCTTAAAGCGGTAACAGCTGAGAGAGAATTCAAGTTTGATCCTGTGGTCTACCGCCAAATTGAACTCTTTAAGGTAAATGAAATCGTGCAAGTGGCGAATCGAAAGGGGCGTAGGTCAACAATTCACATTACGGATATAGTAAAATTGAGCTGGCACCAACTCCAAATGTTAGTTTCAGGTGGTAAGACTAAGTTTGAGAAACAGTGCTTACTTTATAATGAGTATAGTACAAAACATCGAGCAAATAGTGTTTTGAAAGGGACAAGTTTAAGCCAAGTTGAAAGTTTAGAAATTCAAAAATATATAAGTATTTTTAAAGAAAATGGGTTTTCAAAACACACACAAGTAAATGACTATATAACTAATAATAACTTGTGGGGAAATTTCTCGACGATTCGATCACTTAACGATCATGGAGAATACAAAGAAATCGAAGGTATTGAGCCTCAGTATTTTGAAGTTGTTTGCCGTATTTTAAATATATCCGGTGAAGGTGGAAGAAGCTTAGATAACTTCAAAAAGTATTAATTTAGAACACTGGTGACATAATTTAAAAAGAGATTTTGCACGCATAGCATTTTATTGTGCGCTGTTTTAATGATTAAGGTAGTATATGACAGCATCTGAATTAAAGTTAGCTTGGAGCTCACCGCACAAATTTAACTAACCGTAAATTACTCTTTAGCAAAGGCGATACCAATGTCCAATCATGACAGAGAGCCGTCCTAAGTTCCAAAGTTTGCCTTTATTTCGTTTTCAGACAGGACTTGACTAAAAATTTATTTGATTAAGTGGTGGAGAAGTTAGGGATATTTCATAAAGTCAATTGTTTAAGTTACTTAATTTATGCGGTTAGCAATCTCTGTAGATGTATAAAATATAGTTGCTTATCTAGCTAGAGTTAGGTGTAATAGAATAATAATAAACGCTTAGCAATGCATGGAAAGTTTAAATAATATCTAATTTTATTAAGCTAACTAGGTGAGCTTTATCTTCTAAAAAGCAAATTTCCACAGCATGAGTAACATTAACTCTGATATATCTAACGGTTAACTGCTAAGTCCAATAAGCGATTATGAAGCACAAGCTAAGTGTCGCTAGATACTAAATTTTTAGCAGCTAGGGGGGAGTTAGGTGAATTATAAAAAGTATTTAGTTTACGTTGATTTATTCGGTATTTTCGCAGTAATTAGTACCGTTTTTTATATATATTCGGATCAATTATTTTCAAATATTCCTGAAAAATTTTCAGGAGTTTGGGGGAACCTATCTACAGAACTAATAGGCATTTGGTTTGGTGTGAGACTTATTGATTGGATTATAAAGTCCAATGATAAATCGACTAACAATCGCATAGTTACACTACGAAATATGAGGTTTTTAACTAAACAAGCAGAGAGAGTAATTGAGTTTGGTTATCGCCATGACTCTAAAATATTGAACAAAGAAGTTAATTGGTTTAAGACTGTTATGAGCCAACGTGCTCGTTTTTTCAGTAGAGATGAACTGCAAGATATTAATAATTACATTGATTCGTTAACTGATTTCTTAATGCAAGTTAATAGTGTAATTTCCCCAAGTAGTGGTGATGTTCAATTGAAATTGGCTGAGCACATAGAAGAAAAGTTTTTTAGCTTAATTGAAAATATAGATGAATTAAGGCTAATTGCTGAAGCTAATATTTTAGAAGAAACACCTGAGGAGTAGACTGCTAACAAGTCGTTTTAAAGGACAAAAAATAGCTGATTTTAGCTTCTCCATTGTTAATTTTAGCCAACTCCTTATTGTCTCTTATTGAGTTTAGACTTTATTCACCACAAGAAAATAATAAGCCACTGTCATAGAGGGAAGAATGTTAAAAAATAGCGGAAGAGAGAAGTTGTCCGACAAAAAAATTGACTCTCTTTTAACGGACGAGAAGTTCATTAATAAATTGTTCGAACGACTAGTTGCAGTGAAGGTGGCATTTAAAAATGTTGATTTCCGTTATTGTATTTTTGATACAGCTTACTTAAGGAATTGTAATTTCGAGGATTGCGATTTTACTGGCTGTAGGTTCATTAATAGCAATCTTGCAGGTTGTAGTTTTAATGGATGTAAGTTTGACTATGCATCTTTTGATAAGACTCTTGTAGATAACGATATTCTTGATGTTGGTTGTCCTGGTCCAGAGAATCTTAAACTTAAATTTGCGCGCTCATTACGTATGAATTATCAACAAATTGGCGATGCTAAGTCTGCAAATAAAGCTATTAGTATTGAGCTGCAAGCAACAGAAGAGCATCTTCATAAAGCATGGAATTCAAAAGAGTCTTACTATCGGAAAAAATACAAAGGTTTTGATCGAGTAAAGATTTTTGGAGAATGGCTAGAGTTTAAACTATTGGATTTAATATGGGGTAATGGCGAGTCCACTTGGAAACTATTTCGCGCTGTTCTAATGGTTTTGCTATTCATTGCAGCTATTCATGTCATCAGCTTTGATGACAAGAGCTTAGTTAAATCATACATTGATGCGTTACTTATTTCGCCGCAACTATTTCTTGGAGTATTGAAACCATTAGAGTATCCAACGTATTATATAACTGTAATCTTCCTTATTAGGTTAATTATGTTCGGCTTCTTTATGTCCATTATTATTAAGCGTTTTAATAGGCGGTAAGAGTGCATATATACGCATTTGGCTCTGTTTGCCGTGGTGAAGTTGATACCTCATCAGATATTGATATGCTTGCTATTGTTAGTGATTATGACTCGAGATTTAACCCAAGTGATTATTCCGTTTATTCATATGAGAGAATAAATGACCTTTGGAATCAAGGAAACCCTTTTGCTTGGCATCTTTTTTTGGAGTCTAAGCTGGTTTACTCACAAGATGATATTGACTTCCTTAAGAGCATAGGGGAGCCGAATCGCTATAAATCAGGAGTTGAAGACTGTGAAAAATTTTATGAAATATTTTTATCTGCAAAAGAGTCTATAGATGGTTCGGATCTTACTGAGATATTTGACCTGTCATCTGTATTTTTAGCGGTAAGGAATTTTGCAACATGTTATTCATTACACAGCAAATTAACTCCAAATTTTTCTCGTAATTCAGCCCGCAATTTAGGTAACCACAGTATTACTATTGATGCTTCAACATATAGTTTATTAGAAAGAGCCAGAGTGCTTTGTACAAGAGGCTCAGGTGAAATTCTAAACAGTGGTGAAATAGGTCAAGCAAAAAAATCTTTAGGTGAAATAGATTCATGGATGAAGGGAGTATTAAAAATAATGAAGAATGATATTTATGAGTGAATTTAATAACAGAATTAGTGCACAAAGAGATGCACTCAAAATCGTTAATGGATCTGGGTTATTCATGGAGTTCTTATTGAGTTTGACAGAGAAAGCTATTGAACGTTGGTCTAAAGATAATGAGCTTAACGCTCAAGACCCTATAATTTCATTACTTAAGTCAATGTCTGACTCTTTGTTTTTTCTTGCCAATAAAAGTCAAGAGCAAGTTACAGAAGACTACAAAGTATTATCAGATAAGGTAAGTACGCAGTTATATGACTTAGAGCAGGAAATAGCTAAAAAGGGATTGCAGCGGACAAGCCGCTGATTGCGCTTTACTAGGATCCGGTATTTGCACTAAACTAGTGTTTTAGGAGTGTGTACTTCATCTCACTTATATTAAAAATTGTGACTACCTTTATTATTATGGCTAAGTTTTGTCACGGCAGTAAAAGTAAAAAATACTTATTATTAATCAATAATTTTGTTGTACTGTAGCACAAATTACAAATCCTCAAACGCTCTTTGTACTGACTCAGAAGCTTTTTTAAGATTTATACGGGCATAAATTTGGGTGACTTTTATATCACTGTGACCCAGTGTTTTACTGATAACATTAATATCAGTACCTTTTAAAGCTTGCCATGTTGCGAAGGTTCTTCTTAAGTCATGTTTCCTTAGTCTTCTATTTTTATCTATGGAATAGAGGCCAGCTGCTGTGATTATTTCTTTCCATAGTTTGTCTCCACCCATCATATAGCCACTTTTAGATGATTTGCTTGGGAAAACAAAATCGCTTGTTTTACTCAATTCAAGCTTTCTTTTAGTAAGAATTGTTAAAGCTTGATCACACAAGGGGAGGTGGTATGTTTTTGAGGATTTGGTTTTTATTGCTGGAACTATCCAGCAAGCTAATTCAAAATTAACTTCTTCCCACCGCATAGATCTCACATTACTTATTCTAGCTCCGGTAAAAAGGGCGAGTTTAAAAATATCGGTATATGAATGGTGCTCATGAGTATCCATTGTAGCCAAGAGATGTCTAGCTTCTTCTAATGTTAGAAAGCGCTCTCGTGAGATCTCTTCTTCTTTCTTTAGGCTTTGCGCGGGGTTATGCTCCAGTGGAAAATCTTCTTCGTAGTCTAGGCAGTAATTAAACATAGCCTTAATTACGCTGACGCACTTGTTGTGAATGGTTGCGCCTTTTTCATTTAGCAGTTTTTTAAAGTATTTTGCTAGCCATTTTCTATTTAATTGCGCGACCTTCATTTTAGCTAAATCACTAGCTAGGTGCTTTACATAAGCGGTTTCTAAGGTATGGCGACTTTTCCCATGACGACGTTTATATTTTAAGTGGTTGTCATAATATGCATTAAATGCATCATTTACGGAAAAGCGATTATCCGAGTTATTTACTTCAGAAGTTAGGTTAGGCTCAATTTGCCATTTTTCCTTATGAACTGAGTTGAGGTACTCAATTGCTCTTAATCGCGCATCATCAAGCTGGAGGTGCTTAGCAGAGCCAAGCTTTATCATTTTTGACTTGTTCTGTACTTTAAAACGAACATAATAGGTTTTAGTGCCTTTACTAGTTACTGTTAACTTTAGGTTAGGCACCTTTGTGTCAGAGTAAGTTTTAGTTTTAGATTCTGAGGCAAGGTTTTGCACTCTTTTTTCTGTGAATGAGAAAGTTGTATGTTGCATTTTTACACCATTTTTTACATTAGATTAAGGTGTAAAAAAAAGTGTAAAACTTAACTAAATTAACTAATTAAACAGTCCCAAACCCGCATAAACAGGCGTAAATCCACACCTGTAGGGGCTACCAATAAAATCAATGGTTAGTCATGTTCTTCTTTGAAGCAAATTTGTAGCATTAAAGTTCCAAATCGATTGCCTAAATCAATATCCGATAAATTTGAGTGTTCTATTAAATAATACAGATTTCTTCATTCGAACAGTCTTCTTATCAAGTCGTTTTTTAGTGCTGCCAGCATTTCACTTACTCAACACTATGTCTATTTTCAATATTAAAAAACAATACGTTTGTCGTGTTCTTTACTGTTTTTCTTGCTGTTTGATTGAAATCTAAACTAATCATTATTTTGCAGATTAGTTTTAACCCCGCCTATAAAAGTGACAGGTTCTAACTACTTCCTATGGCTAAAAACAGAATAAGGATATTGATATGTTGATTATTACGAATAGAAACATAAATAAATCAAACTTTAAAAATGGCGTAGGCGATCACAATGCTTTTGGTGACTACGCAAACGCTAAAGGACCTAATGAAGTTAGGCTCGCTCATGCAGATAAAGTAGAGGGAGTATGGCAAGTGCGACTAGTCACTGAGCCATCTAAAATCACAGAGAATAATATTCCCTCTAAAAAAGCATTTGCAGAAGTTCGTGAACGGCTCACTTCTTCAGGTAAAAACTGCGTTTTTTTTGTACATGGCTTTAATCAAAGCTTTTATAAGAACTTAGAAAAGTCATTAGCATTAGAAAAAGAGCATGGGGTTGAGGTTGTTGTTTTTTCTTGGCCCTCTAATCCTGGAGGTTTTAAGACAAAAGAATACCGAAGCGCTAAGAGGAATGCACAGGCGTCAGTTGGTGCTTTGGATGCTACGTTGGAAAAGCTAGGTCATTACATGAAAGAGCCGTTCAATAAAGAGGCCCTTGAGGCATGTGATATTAAATTTACCTTTATGACATACAGTTTGGGGAATTTCTTGTTTCAGAATTACGTTATCAACGCTTTATACGAAGCTGAAACAAGAATGTTTGATAACGTTGTATTGTGCCAAGCTGATGTTGATAACGCAGGTCATCAACATTGGGTAAATAATATAGAAGCTGGAAAACGAGTTTATATTACGATCAATGAAAATGATTGGGTCCTAAAATGGTCTGATGCGAATTTTCAAAAAGATCGGTTAGGAAGAACTGCTAGGAATTTGGTCGCTTCAAATGCTTTTTATTTTGACTTTACTGGCGGCCCAAATGTAGGGAAAACCCATGGCCTGTTCTATGAAAAGACAAATGATGTAGTTAAATCATTTTTTACAACTGTTTTAAATGGCGGTAGAGGTGAGGAGACTGATGGCTTAGTTTTTGATAGTAAGTTGAACGCTTATAGATTTTAGCTCTAAAATGAGGCTATTAATTTTTTAATAGCCTCATTAAAATTAACCCGTTACTTTTTCAAGCTCGCCTGTGCGCCATGGTTCAATGATGATTTTGATATGGTCGTTTGGTTTAAATAAGGTATCAAATGCACCTTGTACGCCGTC
>CEPX01047764.1_pt1 | contig 11615 bp, 11 predicted proteins | sample 361361 | NCBI WGS metagenome assembly CEPX01 (sample SAMEA2619974, study PRJEB7988) | marine metagenome | biome: marine biome (ENVO:00000447); feature: mesopelagic zone (ENVO:00000213) & marine oxygen minimum zone (ENVO:01000065); material: "saline water (ENVO:00002010), including plankton...
GGACGGCAAAATAGTAATCTTTGCCGCAGGAGTTGGAAGCCCGTATTTTACAACAGATACTGCAGCAGCTTTGCGAGCTTTAGAGATTGAAGCAGATGTTTTATTAAAAGCAACAACTAATGTTGATGGAGTATATACAAGCGACCCAAAAGATAAATCAAAAAAATCTAAAAAACTTAAAAAAGTAAGCTATCACACAGCTCTTGTAAAAAGGCTTAATGTAATGGATTCAACAGCGTTTTCGCTCTGCCGCGATAATAATATGCCTATTATAGTATTTAAATACAAGCCAAATGTTTTAAAGAAAATATTATCAGGAAAAGAAGTTGGAACTTTGGTATCGTAAATTTAAAGTGACGAAATTCAATATTTGTGGTATACTGTTTGTATGGAAAAATCAAAAAGAAAAATAGCAATCAATGGATTTGGGAGAATAGGGCGGGCTGCTTTTAAAATCGCCATTGAGAAAAAAGACATTGAAATTGCGGCTATAAATGATTTAGTTGATCCAGAAACATTGGCTTATCTTTTGAAATATGATACTGTGTATGGCTATTACACAAAAAAAATAGATCATGACAAGGATAATTTGATTATAGATGGTAAAGAGATTCCAATTTTAAAAGAAAAAGATCCAAAAGATCTGCCTTGGAAAAAGATGCAAATTGATGTGGTAATTGAGTCAACTGGTTTGTTTGTAAAGCATAATGATGTGAAAAATCATATCAAAGCAGGTGCAAAAAGAGTTATTGTGAGTGCTCCTGCAAAAGATGACAAAGTTGCAACGCATGTTATAAGTGTAAACACAGAAGGCGGAATCAAAGGTGAGATTGTATCTAATGCATCATGCACAACTAATTGCATTGCGCCTGTGGTAAATATCATAAACCAAGAATATGGAATTGAAAAAGCAATGATGACCACTATCCATTCATATACAGCAAGTCAAAATTTGGTAGATGGTCCACACAAGGATTTAAGAAGATCGCGCGCTGCCAGCCAGAACATTGTTCCAACCACAACTGGAGCCGCAACTGCTGCAGCAAAAACTATTCCAGAAATAAAAAATAAATTTGACGGCATTGCCATTCGCGTGCCAACCATTAATGGCTCCCTTTCTGATTTCACGTTTGTACTCACGGAAGACGTCACAGCAGAAGAGGTAAATAACTTGTTCCGAGAGAAAGCAGAACAATATCCATATCATGGCATTGTGGAAGTAACTGACGAATCCTTGGTCTCGCATGATATTATTGGAAACCCACATTCAGCAATTATAGATTTAGGATTTACCAGAGTGGTGGACGGAAACATGCTGAAAGTTCTTGCATGGTATGACAATGAATGGGGATATGCAAATCGTTTGGTTGAAATGGTAGAGGAGTTAGAGATTTAATATTTATTAACACAAAAAGCGGCTAAATGTCGCTTTTATGTATTCATGAGTAATAAAAAAGAGAAAATTGCAGTTGTAGCTTCTGGGGGTGGTATGAGCTGCAGCTATGCTGCAGGTGCTATTGCGTCACTTGTGGATCATCATAATTTTAAGCATCCAGATATTGTAATTGCAGGCTCTGGGTCTGCTGGAACACTTGCATATTATGCAGCTGGCCAGCACAACAAGTTCAAGCGGATTTGGCTGGATTTGCTGGCAAGCAAAAAATTTATAAATCTGTCCCGGTTTTGGAAAATTATTGATATTGATTATTTAATAGATACTGTATTCCGCGAAAAAGAGCCTTTAGATGTTCGTGCTGTGTGCAATTCACCAGTAAAGGTATTGGTTGCAGTGACTGATTATGCTACTGGTGATTTAGTGTATTTTTCCAATAAAGACAGGCAAGACCATGATGAGGTTTTTGAAATTCTGCGCGCGAGCAAGGCTTTGCCTTTAGCATTTAATAAAAGAATCTGGGTTGATGGAAAAGCATATTGCGATTCCTATTTATCAGCAAGCTTAAGCGCGCACATTAGAGAGGCTATTAAAGAAGGCGCGACAAAAGTTATTGCGATTAACAATACTGTTAAGCGCCCTATAAATGAAACATTTTTTTCTGCATGGGTTAGGGTGCGTGGAAAAAAGTTCCGTAAGCATTATTATAAGCAAATGAAAAAAGCAGACCAATATAAGGTTCCGGGCCATATTGAAGTGGAGTGTATTGAACCAGAAACCAAGCTTCCGATTAGTACGTTTCAGCACAACACAAAAGGATTAAAAGAGACATATAAAACAGGCTACAATGACATGAAAACGCATAAGGGAGTGGTTAAGCTGTTGAATAGTTGATTTTGAGCGTGTGCGTGCTAGTATAATATATATGCGCCAATCTCAATTATTTGGAAAAACAAGTAAAACAAAGGAGGCAGCAGCAGCAAGCATCAACCATGAACTATTAGTTCGTGCTGGTTTTGTGGATCAATTGATGGCAGGTGTATATTCATATTTACCTTTGGGGTGGCGCGTGCTTGATCGAATCAGCGACATTGTGCGTGAGGAGATGGATGCTGTGGGCGGACTTGAGGTTTCTTTGCCTGCGTTGCATCCAAAAGAGAATTGGGAAAAAACTGGCAGATGGGGTAGTCTGGATATTTTGTTTAAGACCAAATCCCAAACCAAAACAGAATATGCTCTTGGCCCTACGCATGAAGAAGTAATTGTGCCTCTAGCTAAAAAACATATTGCATCTTACCGCGATTTGCCTGGGTATTGGTATCAAATTCAAGTAAAATTCAGGGATGAGCTTCGCGCAAAAGCAGGACTGCTTCGTGGGCGTGAGTTTTTGATGAAGGATTTATATAGTTTTCATACATCTGCACAAGATTTAAAAGAATATTATGAACAGATGAAAGATGCTTACTTAAAAGTTTTTAAACGATGCAAATTAGACGCAATTGTAACAGAGGCTTCTGGAGGATCCTTCACAAAAGAGTATTCTCATGAGTTTCAAGTAGAAACTAAGAATGGCGAAGATCTAATTTTCCGTTGTTCTTGTGGAATGGTTCGCAACAAAGAGATTGTCCCAGATCTCAAAGATGGAGGTGCTTGCCCTGAATGCGGAAAAGCTGTAGAAGCTGTTAAATCTATTGAAGTTGGAAATATATTTGATTTAGGCAAGAAGTTTTCTAAAGATTTTGACTTAAAATTCACAGATGAAGATGGAAAAGAAAAAGAAGTTATAATTGGGTGCTATGGAATTGGAATTTCGCGCTTAATGGGTTCAATCGTGGAAATTCATAATGATAAACAAGGAATAATCTGGCCAAAAGAGGTTTCGCCTTTTAAGTATCACTTAGTGTCATTGGGTGATGATGAAAAGGTCTACAAACAATCAGAAAGGGTGTACAATGATTTGGTCAAAAAGGACAAAGAAGTTTTGTGGGATGATAGGCGCGAAGAGTCAAACGCAGAAAAATTAGCAGATGCAGATCTTATAGGAATCAGCACGCGTTTGGTCATTAGCCCTAAGTTAGGTGACAAGATTGAAGTCAAAGAACGTGATTCTAAAAATAGCAAATTAGTTTCAGCAAAAGAATTATAAGGTCATATGTTGGACATTCAATTCATAAGAGATAACCCAGACAAGGTTAAGGAGAATAACAAAATCCGCCAAGCAGATGTTGATGTGGATAAGATTTTGGAATTAGATGAAAAGAGACGTGATCTTATCACTCAAATTGATGAAAAGCGCGCACAGCTAAAGTCGGGATCAAAGTCAAAACCATCTGCTGCTGAAATTAAGAAACTCAAAAAGCTTGGTGAAGATATTGGAAAGCTAGAGGAAAAACTTGGCCCAATTGAAATAGATTTAAATGAATTATTAATTCTACTTCCAAATTTAACGCATAAGTCAGTTCCACATGGAAAAGATGAAAAAGGAAATAAAGTTGTAAAAACTTGGGGTAAAAAGCCGAAGTTTAGCTTTAAAGTTAAGGATCACGCAGAGCTTGGGAAAGATTTGGATTTGATTGATGTGGAGCGCGGAGTAAAAGTTTCTGGAGCCAGGTTTTGGTACTTAAAAGGGGATTTGGTTCGGTTGCAGTTTGCTTTAATGCAATATGCGGCAGAGTTTATGAGTGATAAAGGATTTATTCCAATGTTGCCTCCTATGCTTGTGCGGGAGGAGGCAATGTATGGAACTGGATTTTTCCCTGCTGATAAAAATGAAATCTACAAAGTCAACGCAGATGATGATGATTTGTATCTTGTTGGCACTGCAGAAGTTCCTTTGGCTTCATATCATTCAGGAGAGACCATTGATGTTGCTAAAGAGCCACTCAAATATTTTGGCTATTCATCCTGCTTTCGCAGGGAGGCAGGTACGTATGGAAAAGATACTGCTGGCATTATTCGCGGTCATCAGTTTGATAAAGTAGAAATGTTTGTATTTTGCAATGAAGATTATTCTTGGGAAGCGCACAAGAAAATGCTTGCCATCTCGGAAGAGTTTTGGCAGTCACTCAAGATTCCATATCAAGTAATGAACATGTGTACTGGAGATATTGGTGCGCCAAATGCTAAAAAATATGATATAGAGGGCTGGTTTCCGGGGCAAGAGCAATATCGTGAGTTAGCTTCTTGCAGTAATGATACTGATTTCCAGGCACGTCGTTTGAATATCAAATACAAAGATGGAAATGACTCAAAATATGTTCATACTCTCAACAACACTGTGTGCGCACTTGGCAGAACTATGATTGCGATTATGGAGAATCACCAAAAAGAGGATGGCACATTTGAAATTCCAAAGGTTTTGCACAAGTATATGGGAGGGCAAAAACTGATTAAAAAAACATAGCACCCTACAATATCACATCACAGGAGGTGTATCATGGATGCTACACTGATTAAAGAAATACATGTTCCAAATCCGAAGTATCCAAGTGACTCACCAATAGAGACATTTCCATATTTATACTTGTTAGAAGGGAGGGTATGCATATTCACAGAGCTTACTAACCACGGCCCGTCAGCACATGAGCCTGAAATGGCTATGCAGATAATGGTTTCGCTCTGGCAGCAGGATGAGCGTTTCTGGATAGCACACAAAGATATCACTGACATCACTCATTTTGTATTTTACGCGCTTTTGACCCATGTTCGGTATTCCTTTATCAGCGAAGGGTCGTATAAGTATAGGCGATTTCATCCTACCTCAGTGTTTGACAGGCATGGAAACAAATTCATTGTTTTCATATCAGACGCAAAGATAATAAGGATTGCAGGTTGGATGCAAGAAATGTATAAGCCAAAGGATGTGTGTAGTATTCGTGAGGATATTACTCATACCTTTCTTTCGGAGATACATGAATGGAGGAGCATGCTATATGCATAGATTGCGATGTGACACCTTTTTGTAAGCTCCAGATTGATTTTTGTCTGGGGTTTTGTTTGTGTTATACTCATTACATGGGAGGAAAACAAACATATCACATTAAGCCATTGCCGCGCCAAAACATGCCGCGGGAGATGTTGGCATCACAAGGTCCAGATGTTTTGAAAAATGCAGAGTTGCTTGCCATTATCTTTGGTACTGGCTACAAGCAGGAAAATGTTTTAGAACTGGCATCGCGTATACTCAAAGAATATGGTTCAAAAGCAATTACGCGCGAGCGCAGTGTAGCGCGACTCATGGGAGAACTTGGGTTGCCCAAAGTCAAGGCATCGCAAATTATTGCTTGCTTTGAATTGGGCCGCAGATTTTATCAAGAAGATACAAGCCGTATGCCTACGATCCGCGGAGCTGATGATGTGTTTAATTATCTTAAAGATATTCAGAATGCAAAAAAAGAAATTGTTCGTGGATTGTATCTTAATGTGCGCAACAAGCTCATCCATGACGAAGTAATTTCCATTGGAACGCTTTCAGAGAATGTAGCGCATCCGCGTGAGGTGTTTGGTCCTGCTTTTGAATTCAGCGCTGCCGGGGTAATTATTGCTCACAATCATCCTTCTGGAGATGTTAATCCATCAGATAAAGATAAGTCAGTTACTCAGCAATTGATTAATGCGGGCAAGATAATTGATATTATATTAGTGGATCATGTAATTGTCGGTAATTCATCGTATTTTAGTTTTAAGGAGAAGCAAATGATGTGACGCACGGCGTCATTCTGAGCAAGGCGAAGAATCTATTTATCCACAAGTATTAACTTGTGGCCTTTTATGATGTACGCTATTATGTACATATACTAATATCAATCATATGAGCCCAAAATCAACATCTATCTCTGATGCACGTAAGAATATTTTTAAACTTGCTGAGGAGGTTCAAAAACCAGACACACACTATATTCTTACTGAAAACGGCAAAGCAAAAGCAGTTATTATGTCTGCTGATGAATATGAGTCTATGAAAGAAACTATTGAGGTTATGCAGGAGTTTCCTGATTTGCAAAAGGATATTGATGAACTAAATCAAGACATTGCATCTGGAGAATATAAAAATTACACTACCCTTGATGAGCTTCTTGCCAAAGAGGGGTATGTTCTTGCTGAAAAAAATAAACCAACATATGAGGTACGAAGTTCAACTAAAGCCAAGCGCAGAAAAAAAACTGGAAAGGCTTCCAAAAAGAGCTCAAACTAGAATTCATGTTGCTTTTCTGCAATTAGCACAAAATCCATATATAGGCAAAAAATTAAGCAGTCCATTTAAGGATTGTTATTCTGTTAAAATTTTTCCATATAGAGTTTTATATGGGATATATAAGAAAGAACTAGTTGTTTTTGTGTTTGATCTTGGCCATAGAAAAGATATTTATAAGTAACAAAAACAAACTATGTATACCATACCTTTACAACTTATTCAGCCATGGCTGATATTTGATAAACAAACCTATGAACTAGATGTATTTGATGCAGCAGCTAGGGTTCGCGCGAAATTCTATTTTGATTTAATTGATGTGTGCCACTATCCGCCAAGCAGGATTGTTTTTGATGTGCTGGTTGCTGGAGGATCTAATGCTCATGTGGCTGATATTGTGTGCTACAAAGACATGGCTCATAACAAGCCGTTTTTGGTTGCGAAGTGCCGCGAGGACTGGGTGCATGATACGGCATTTAGCGATACGTGCGAGCGCGCGCTTTGCGATGCGCGTTCTTTGGGCGCCCAATATGCTGCGTGCGTTGCCGGCTCGCGGGTGCGTGTTGTGAAGGTTTCTGACGGATCTGCCTTAACAAAGGTTCCGGAGTGGAATGGTGCTGGATAATATTGTTTTTTGGGTTTAAGGAATGTATTATTATATTGAATGGGAGGAAAAGGCCTAATTTATTATGGTGTTATCCGACTAAGTATTTTTATATTGGTCGGATTTTTGCTTGTTATGGGTTTTGCGAATCAAGCACATTCTGCAACAAATCTTAATGGATATCCTTCTGGCGCTGGGGGGCTTATGTCCTTTACTAACAGTCCATATATAGTAACTGGAGATATACAGGTTAAGAATGGTGACACTTTAACTATTGAGCCTGGAGTTATTGTTAAGATGCAGTCTAATAGATCTATTATTTTGACAAATGGCAAAGTTATTATTGGTAGTGCTACCAGCACAAGCCCGGTTATTATTACCTCATGCCACGATGATTCATATGCAGGTGACACTAATGCAAATGGAACAAGCACCAGCCCTAGTGTAGGGGATTGGAAAAAGATTCAGGCTTCTTCCGCAAATTCCCAGATTACTGTTAATAACACGATTGTGCGTTATGGCGGGTTTAATAGTGGGGTGTTTGAGTTGTTGAGTGGAGCGCAGGCAACTATCGCGAGTACAACTATTGAGTACAGTAATAATGACGGCATTACTCTGCGCAATGGGGACACGTCTCTTGCTTTGTCTGATTCAACTATTAGTAATACATATGATGCTTTGACTATTGCTTTCCAAGCAAACGCGACTGTGGCTAGTTCCACGTTTACGAGCAACCGCCGCGGTATTGCGATTGATTCTGACGCTGATGTGGCGAACTTGGTGATTTCTGGTAATACGTTTTCTGGGAATGATTGGGTTGTTGGCATGCCCGCGCCTGCTGGTATTTCGTTTGATGATAGCGATGACGAGCTTGATGCGCGTAATAATTCTTGGGGTGATGCAAGCGGCCCGACAATCGCGAGCAATCCAGATGGCACAGGCGACGCTATTATTGGTGATGTTTTGTATGATCCTTGGTCTGACAAGCCAACCCGCATTCCAGTCATTCTTGTGCCTGGGATTATGGGGACGGAGTTGAAAAAAGGAGATGAATTATTATGGTCTGATATTGTTAGAATGGTTACTTCTCCTTCTGATGATTTCATGGATCAGTTATCTATGAATGAAGATGGTACACCTTTGTACGCAGATGTTGTCGTAGACGATGTCGTTCGCAAGAAAGAGTTAATAAGTGTTTTACCTGATAGTTGGGGTTTTGATTATTTTTATAGCTTGATACAGAATTTTATGGACGCAGGTTATGAGGAGAGTACAGATTTATTCGTTTTTCCATATGATTGGAGATTCGGAATTCAGATAAATACACAGAGTTTAAAAGAGAAAATTAATTCTGTATTATTACAAACCAATAATCAAAAAGTTAATGTTGTTGCGCATAGCATGGGGGGTTTGATTACAAAACAATATTTATTAGATAATTCAACATCAACAATAAACAAAATAACCTTTGTGGGTACACCGCATCTTGGGTCTCCTAAGGCAACAAAAACTATTTTATTTGGCGATAATTTGGGTGTTGAGCTCGCTATCCCTTTTTTAAATACAGACGAAGTCAAGAAGATATCAAAAAACATGTTATCTATATATCAATTATTACCTAGTGAACAATATATAACTGATATAGGAAAATATTTTTATGATTTAACACAGCAAACAAGTTTTACTCATCAAGAAGTCAATGATTATTTAATAAACGAAGGGTTGAATTCATCACATTTACAATCTGCAATTGATTTTCATAGTAATGACTTAGATGATTTTAATATATCAGGAATTAGTGCATATAATATTATCGGATGTGATACCGCGACACTTGGCAAAATTATTATCCAAAATCAGGAATTAGTTGAAACAGAATATGGAATAGAGTTTGTTGCAGGAGACGGAACTGTGCCTTTTGGTAGCGCTGATGCGATTAATGTAAGCTCAACAAATACATTTTATGCAAAAGGAGTAGAGCATGCCACAATGCCAAGCCAATCAAGTATTAAACAGCTAATAACCCAAATAATTACTGATTCAGTAGATATTTCGTCACTTTCAGATATTACACAAGATATTAACGACTGTGTATTTAATGGACAAGTTGTTTCTGTATTTAGCCCAGTTGATTTACATATATATGATTCAAGCGGTAATCATGTTGGCCCAGACGCAAATGGAGATATTGAGCTTAATATCGCGGGTGCTACATATGAGCAAATAGGAGAAGATAAATTTATTTTTTTGCCAAATGTAAGTGGCGTTTCATATGATGTCCAGCTTGATGCAACTGATTCAGGAACATTTAGCTTGAAAGTCGCGAAAGTAGAAAATAGTGAAGTAACTGAAACTGCATACTATAATGACATAGCTATCACAGATGCAAGCCAAGCTACAGTAACGCTTGCAACTTCTACATCAGATACTATTTTGCAAGTAGATGAAAGCGGATCTGGAACTTATGAGCAAGTATCAATTGATGCAGTCCTAGATAGTACACAATCAGCAGATGTCACTAAGCCAACAACTTTAATTACTATTTCTGGCAGCAATACTAGCTCTACTACATACCAGAATTCAGCAACAATAAGTTTATCAGCAACAGATGATAATGCTGGCGTTCTTAAGACAGAATATAGCTTGGATAATAGTGCAACATGGAATACTTATTCAAATTCGTTTATAATAAATACCATAGGTGATACAACCATAATGTATCGCTCTACTGATAATGCTGGAAATACTGAAGCATCAAATTCTCAAACCATTAGTATTGTTTATGCTGGATCTGTAATTATTATTTCTCCAACTCCTACAGCTAGTATAGATTCTAATACATCGGAATCTGAACCAGAAGTTATTGATCAGAAAGTATTAGGCGAACAAATTGAGCGTCCTAGTAATGAGCAGTACACTAAAACTGAAATATTAATGGCATTGAGTTTAGCTGATATTGATACGCTTTTGGATTATCTTGGTAAAAGCAGGGATAAGGTTTTAGAGCAAAATATTGTACTTCAGCATAGCCAGAGTCTAGGATTGGATCAGCCAGCAACTAATTTTATTGTATATGGAACCAAGAGTACCACAAAACTTGGGACAGGGGAGCGGGCTGGAGTTTTGCACTCGTACAAAGAAGCATTTAACAAAATGCCTGAATCAGAAGTTGAATGGGATGATGTTATAAACATTGCAACAAACAAGTTTCCAAATATACGAAATACAGAAGCAGAGAAAAGTGTATACAGTATTTTTGAGGAAGTATATAATAGAAGTGTAAATATGAGTGATAAAGATGATTATACTTCTGTCATGGTTATTACTTATGGCTTGCGGCCAATTGATCGGAGTATTGAAAATGAGAAACAAGGGATTAAGACTTTTATTGAGGTTTATGATAGGTTGCCAATTTCTACGCTTGATTGGAATATTTTAAGGGATATTGTTTATTAATAAAAATTAAAAAGAAAATATGAAAAAATTAATTTATAAAGATATAATTTCAATATTAGTACTTATAGTATTACCTTGGTTTTATTTGGATAGTAGTTATAGGTTAGGACTTCCACATATAGATTCTAATTATTTGTTAGGATTAATTTTGATCGGAGTTCTGTATTTGCTTTACGTAAATATTAGATCAGTAGTTGTCTTGAAAGGAAAAGAAAAAATAGCCCCAGTATTTTTTTTATTAATACCTATACTTGTTATTGTTTATTTTATTTTAGGCGCCATGGCATTTGGTAATTTTACTGGGATTTAGTTTATAGTTGAAAAGTAAAATTAAACGGCTACGATTGATCGTGGCCTTTTAATTTAGGTTGATTTTTTAGATATTGAGTAGTAATCTAAATATATGTCAGATATAAATGATGTAAAAGAAAAATTAATTGCTTTTCGCGATGCGCGCGATTGGAAGCAATTCCACAAGCCAAAAGATTTGGCTCTTTCTTTGGTTTTGGAATCTGCAGAAGTGCTGGAGCATTTTCAGTGGAAAAGCACAAAAGAGATTGAGGAATATGTAAAAACGCATAAGCATGATATTGCAGAAGAATTAGCTGATGTATTTAACTGGGTAATTTTGCTTTCACATGATCTGGATATTGATATTATAGATGCCGCTAACAAGAAGATTGAACAGAATGACAAGAAATATCCAGCTGAAAAAGCTAAGGGTTCTGCTAAAAAGTATACTCATTATCAAAGTTAGAATATGAAGTATTTTTTTAACATTCACTTTAGGGTGAATGTTAAATTTTGGGTTGATTTTTGTTGATTTTTTGGCAAAAAAGGACTACTATCAATAAACTATGCCAAAAGCCTATATATTTAGATGTACTAATACGACTGAAGACGAATGTTTTGAGCGCAAGCTTTTTGGTGTTGTTTTAAGTATTATTTCTTTATTTGTTCTTCTCGTGTCG
>CEPX01191674.1_pt1 | contig 11615 bp, 8 predicted proteins | sample 361361 | NCBI WGS metagenome assembly CEPX01 (sample SAMEA2619974, study PRJEB7988) | marine metagenome | biome: marine biome (ENVO:00000447); feature: mesopelagic zone (ENVO:00000213) & marine oxygen minimum zone (ENVO:01000065); material: "saline water (ENVO:00002010), including plankton...
ATATTTTCAATTTCTTTAGTAGAATCTGCAACTTTCTTTGAAAATGTAACAGATGATTGGACAGCAGGAAAATTTGTTAATACAATACATGATACTGAAAATATAACATCAGCAAATAACACAAACTATTCAGCACATTCTGTAAATTTTGATGGAACTAATGATTATCTCTTAAGAGGTGCTGATTTAACGGGGCTTGTTGATGGTAAGAAAGGAACTACCTCTTTTTGGTTTAAATTTAATGGCGGAGATGGAGATGAGATGACGTTTTATACTGGAGCGAGTGGTTCAGGTCTGATGGTAAGGAGAGATTCAACAACAAATAAATGGTACGTTAATGGATGGAGGTCTGGAGATGGAAATTTCTTTCAGATAAGGTCAAATACAGCATATACGGCTGATGGAAAATGGCATCATTTCCTTGCTTCTTGGGATACGGGAACAAGTGCTAATCACTTATTTATTGATGATGCTGATGATGAAGCAGCTGGAACATCAACTTCAGATTTGGAAATTATGTATTCTCAAAGTAATCATGGGGTAGGTGGACAGACTGCTGGAGGTAACAAGATTGATGCAGATCTCGTTGACTTTTATCTTAGTATGGCTGAATATATAGATATATCCTCAGAAGCAAACAGAAGAAAATTCATTGATGAGAATAAAAAACCAGTTGATTTAGGAGCAGATGGTTCTACTCCAACAGGAACTGCTCCGATAGTATATTTAAAAGGCCCTTCAGATGGATTATTAAATTTTACAGTTAACTTTGGAACAGGAGGAAACTTTACTGAAACTGGAGCATTAACTAAAGCAACAAATTCTCCAAGCAATGTTTCTATTGTTAATTTAGGAAATTTTACATCTCAAATATTTGATGCAACTAAAAAAGCAACTTGGAATAATCTTTCTTGGAGTGAAGTCTCTCCAACTAACACAAATTTAACAATAACTGCTCGTTCATGTGATGATTCAGCTTGTTCAGGAGAAACTTTTTCAGATAATCTAACAAATGAAGGATCATTATCCGGAATAATCTCCAATAATAGGTATTTCCAATATAAAGTAGAATTTCTAAGTGATAATCCTAATTTCACATCTTACTTAGAAGATGTCACCTTAGAATATACTAAAATGATTATTCAAAAATTTGTTTTCAAAAATTCAACCAGTGATAATATTTGGATAACAAATTTAGGAGAGATTTATTTTGATAATAATGATTTCATAAAAGTTGATTCTACATTAAAAGAATGGCAATTCTATATAGATGACACAATAGCTTTTTGTATAAATTCCACAGGAGGATTTGAAAACACCCAATGTTAAAATGAACTACAATATAAAACTTTTATTTGAAAAAAATGAATAAAATGATAATAACAATAATATTGATGTTTGTATTCTCAATCAACATAGTTTTTGCTACTCAAGGAAACTCAGATAACTATGATTTAAGATATGGCATAGGAACATTAGCATTAGAAGATAACACCTCAACAAATTTTTTAAGATCCTTTTCAGAATATATTTCTGCCCAATTTAGTTCATCTAATTATGATTCCAGATTAGCAATATTTGATGAATCTCCTTCAACTGTAATTTTAAATAAACCTTTAAATGGGTCTTTTATAAAAACAATTCCTGAATTAAATTGGAGTAATTCAACAGATATTGAAGGTGCTTCAATAAAATATATTGTAGAAATCTCAGATAATGTAACATTTGGATACACAAACTATTCAAATGATACCATAAAAGAAACTACAAACGTAACACAAGATTTTAATGTAACCTTAACAGAAGATGCTATCTATCATTGGAGGGTAAGAGCATTTAATGGATTTACAAATTCTTCATTTAGTGAAAATAGAACATTTATTTTAGATACAACAGATCCAACTTTATTTAATTTAACTTCCCCAAGTAATGATTCAAATACAACAGATCCAACACCTGCATTTTCATGGCAATCAACATCAGATTTAACATTTGATAATTACACAATAGAAGTTTCAAATGAAACTTCCTTCGCAAATATAAATTTTACATTCTACACAGATGGATCAACTTCTAATACAACAGTTGATATTTGGAATTCAACTCAAGCATTAGAAGAGAGAACTTGGTATTGGAGAGTAACTGCTTATGATAAAGCACTTAGAAGTAGAACTTCAGAAACATTTATTTTGAATGTGGGAACATTATTAGAAACAACTGAAACAACAGAAATACAAGTTATACAACCAGGAGGAGGAGGATTTGCAGGAGGTTCAAAAATACAAAATGTAGCATTATCCATAATCAATCCAAGTCCAATATCATTATTTACAAATGAAAGAATTACAACTCCTTTATTTATTGTAAATCAAGGAGGAACAGCATTAAGAAATCTAAACTTAGAAGCATTAACAAACTCAACAGCATTATCTTTAGAACTATCACAAAAAACAATTGAGATTTTATTCCCTGGACAAACAATAATTATTGATTTAGTAATCGAAAGCATAGGAGATCTTCCAGAGTTATTACAACATGAAATTATTGTAGAAGCTATTGCAGAAGAACCAAGTATTAAAGATCAAGCAAGATTCTTTGTTAATTTACTAGAATTTGGCTCTGGAGAAAAAAAACAAGTATTAGATAGATTAGAAGTAATAACAAGTATTCTGCAAGGAAATCCTGAATGTTTAGAATTACAAGAATTAGTTAACCAAGCAAAATTATCAATGGATAAACAACAATACAATAAAGCATTAACATTAATAGATTCTTCAATCCAAGCTTGTGAAGATCTATTATCTCTTCTAGGAAAAGAATTAGTAATTAAAAAATCAAATACAGAATTATATATTATAATAGCAGAATCTCTTGGAGGTTTATTATTATTCTCATTAATTTATAGATACTATAGAAGGAGAAAGAAAAAATAATACAATTAGAAAGTTTAACAAAAGTAGAAAAATTAGATTTAATAGAAAAATTAGTATTTGATTTAAAGAAAGAAGTAGTAGGAAAACCATTTACATTAGAACCTGAAAAAATAGAAATTCCTCTTAACATATTCACAAAAGAACTCGGTTCATTAGAAACGGTTGTGAAATATTTAAAAGAAAATTTAAATCTAAAAATTGCAAAAATAGCTCAACTATTAAATAGAGATCCAAAAACAATTTGGTCAACTTATTACAAAGCTAAAAAGAAATTAGAACAAAAATTTGAAGAAGAACAATCTAATATAAATCTTCCAATTTCCATATTTAAATCTAGAAAACTTTCTTTCTTAGAATCTATAGTTTATCACATTAAACAAAAATATGATTTAACATTTCATGAAATAGCCACTTTATTGAAAAGAGATGATAGAACAATTTGGACAGTATACCAAAAAGCAAAGAAAAAAATGTAAAATGAAAGAACTAAAAAGAAAATATTTTTTATTGAATGTTTTTATAGTAATATTTGTATTGCTATTTCTATTAATAAATTTTAAATTTGGGATTACTGGGTTTCTTGTTGTTGATTTATCTGATGATAATGTTTCAGATTTCGATTCAGGAATTTTCTCTAATACAACTTTTGATGGAGAAAATGTAACTTTATTTAATCAATCTTTAACATTAAATTATACAGATATGGGAAATTTCACATCTCAAATATTCGATGCAAGTTTAGATGTAAATTGGACTAATCTTTCTTGGATTTCAGATGAACCATCAAATACAAATTTAACAATAACAGCTCGTTCATGTAATGATTCAGCTTGTGATGTAGAAACTTTCTCAGATAATTTAACAAATGGACAAGATTTAACACCAATAATTTCAGAAAATAGATATTTCCAATATAAAGCTGAATTTTTAAGTGATGATGCAGATTTCACAGCTTATTTACAAGAAGTTAATATTTCTTATTTACAATTTCAAACTCCAAATTTAAATGAACCTTTAAACAATTCATTTTTAAAAATAACTCCTGAATTTAATTGGAGTAACTCTTCTGATTCAGATTTTTTAATATTAAATTACACAATAGAAATATCAGATGATATTACTTTTTCATATACAAACTATTCTAATACTACTTTAATGGAAACAGCAAATGTAACACAAGATTTTTCTGTAAGTTTAGAAGAAGACTCAGAATATTATTGGAGAGTTTTAGCATCAAATGGAACTCGTAATTCCTCATTCTCAGAAATAAGAACTTTTACACTAGATACAACATTACCAAATGAATTTAATTTAAGCTCCCCTAATAATAACTCAAACATAACAGATACTCAACCTTTATTCACTTGGCAAGAAATAACAGAAATAAATTTTAAGAATTATACTTTAGAAATTTCAAATGATTCTAATTTTAACTCCATTAACTTCACATTTACCTCATTAGGAATAGTTTCAAATAATTCTTTTAATGGATGGAATGATTCACAAAAATTAAATAATGAAACTTGGTATTGGAGAGTAACAGCTTATGATAAAGCACTTAACAATAGAACTTCTGATACTTTTAAATTAATCTATAAAGATCCATTTGAAGATCCAGGAGGAATCGGAGGAACAACTACCTCAATAACTTTTTCAGGAGGATCTAAGGGAGTTAGAAAATTAGAACAAGTTTCTTTAGAACTATTACAACCAAATCCATTATCTTTATTCACAAATAATACAATCATAACACCTTTAACAATTTCAAATAAAGGAAATGTAGCATTAAGAAATTTAAATTTAGAAGCTTTAGTTGGAGGAGCTAATTTAGATTTAGAACTATCACGAAAAACAATTGAGATTTTATTCCCTGGACAAACATTAACTATTGATCTTTTCATAAGAAGTAGACCAAATACCGAAATTAAAGATCATGAAATAACAATAGAAGCAAATGTTTTAGAACCGAATTTTAAAGATAGCATCAAATTCTTTGTTAATTTATTAGAATTTGGTTTTGGAGATAAACAATTAATAGCTGAAAAAACTTCAGTAGTACAAACATTATTTAAAGAAAATCCAGAATGTGCAGAACTTCAAAATTTATTAGACAAATCACAAATAGCATTTGAAGAAAATGATTTACAAAGGTCTTTAATATTATTAGAAGAAATAATACAATCCTGTAAAGAATTAGTTTCTTCATTAGGTAGAAATTTAATCATAGAAGAACCTCCAACATTCAAGAGAGATTTATACATAGCATTAACTGAGGTTGCTGTAGTGCTATTATTATTTTCATCTATTTACATGTATTATAGAAAAAGAAAACTATTAAAAAAATATAAAAAGTAATCTATATATTAGATTATATACAAAATGCCAAAAGAACTAAAAGATATAAAAAAATACAAAAAAGTATTTGATGGTATAAAAGAAGAGATCTCTAAAACAGTAGTAGGTCAAGAAGAAGTTTTAGATGGTTTATTAAGAGCTTTAGTAGCTAACGGACATGTTTTATTAGAAGGAGTTCCTGGAGTAGCAAAAACATTAATAATAAAATCATTAGCAAAAACAACAGGATGTAAATTCTCAAGAATACAATTTACAGTAGATTTATTACCAACAGACATTCTTGGGTTAACAACATATGATAAAGGAAAAGGATTCTCAATTATAAAAGGTCCAATATTCGCAAATTTTTTAATGGCTGATGAAATTAATAGAGCTTCTCCAAGAACACAATCAGCTTTATTAGAAGCAATGCAGGAAAAACAAGTTACAATAGGAAGAGATATGCATAAATTACAAATGCCTTTCTTAGTTATGGCCACTCAAAATCCAATAGAAAGTACAGGAGTATTTAATCTTCCAGAAGCACAAATAGATAGATTTTTATTTAAATTAAGAATTAATTATCCTAAACCAAAAGAAGAACAAGATATTTTAACTCAAAATATAACTACTGATAAATTTGAAAATTACAAACTTAAAAAAATTATAGATCAAAGCAAAATAATAAAAGCACAAGAATATGTAAAAAAAGTATTTCTAAATAAAGACTTAGAAGATTATATAATAAGATTAGTTAATTCAACAAGAAATTCAGAACATTTTAAACTTGGAAAATATGTTGAATATGGTGCCTCTCCAAGAGCATCCATTAGTTTATATATTGCAACAAAAGCAGAAGCAATGTTAAATGGAAGAAGTTACGCAACTCCCAAAGATATTAAAAAAGTTGCCCATGATGTACTTAGACATAGAATAATATTAAATTATGAAGGACAAGCAGAAAACATAACAACAGATCAATTTATTTCTGAATTATTATCTAAAGTACCTACTCCTTAATAAAATGGCTAAAAGAAAATTAAAAATAGATTTAAATAAAGGTATAAAAAAGTTAGAAATAGCAACAAAAACAGCTTCTTCATCTATCTTATTAGGAACTTACAAAAGCGCGTTTAAAGGTAGAGGTTTAGAATTTGCAGGTTATAGAGAATATTCCTTAAATGATGATGCTTCATTAATCGATTGGAAAGCAACTTTAAGATCAAACAAACTTTTAATTAAAGAATACCAAGAAGAGCGTAGCTTAGATGTTTTTTTCTTAATCGATGCAAGCAACTCAATGATCTTTACTTCAACAGATAAATTAAAAATTGAATATGCAGCAGAATTAGCAGCCTCATTAACTTTTACAATGTTAGAAGCAGGAGATGGTGTAGGATTTGCTTTATTTAATGAAAAAGTAACACATAAATTTAAACCAATACAAGGAAAACATCAATTTTTCACACTAGCTAAAGTTTTAGTGGATCCAAATAACTATGGAGGAAAATATGATCTAGCTACTGCATTAAAATTTACTTTAAGTTTTCTTAGTCCAGGAACTTTAGTAATTATAATTTCAGATTTTATTGGATTACATAAAAACTGGGAACATTATCTAAAAGTAGCATCTAGAAAATTTGATGTAATTGCTATAAAATTAAATGATATTAGAGATTTAAAACTTCCAGCAGAATCTTTTAAAGTTATGGTAACAGATCCTTATTCAAGTGGAACAAAAATCATTGATCCATTATATGCTAAAACACAATATGAATATTATGTAAAATCACAAAATCAATTCTTACAAAAACTTTTCCTAAAATTAAATATCGATTTTTTACAACTTACAACAGACAAACCTTTTGTTAAACCACTAATGACTTTTTTTAGTAGGAGACACGGCAAATGGCGTTAGTTTTTGATAATCCTCAATATTTTTGGTTTTTTCTAAGTATTCCTTTATTGATCATGTTACATTTTATTGCAGTAAAAACCACAGAAAAAAGAGCTTTACAATTTGCTAACTATGAAGCTATATCAAGAGTCACAGGACAAAAAATATTTTCAAAAAACATAACAGTATTATTCATTAGAGTTTCAATTTTAGTTGTTATTATTTTAGCTTTAACAGGAACAACTTTAATTTCGACTGGTAGAAGTTCTGATTTTGATTTTGTATTAGCTATTGATGCTTCCTCAAGTATGGCTGCAGATGATTTTAATCCTAATAGATTAGAAGCAGCAAAAGAAGCAGCAAATGAATTTATAGATTTAATATCTGCTCAAACTAATATTGGATTAATAACTTTTTCCGGAACAAGTTTTATAGAAACAGAATTAACAAATGATTTATCTAAAGTTAGAAATCTTATAAGGGGCATAGAAATAAAAAGAGTTGGAGGAACAGATTTAGGAGAATCAATAATAACTTCTTCTAATTTATTATTAAAATCAGAAAACGCTAAAATTGTTATATTATTAACAGATGGCCAAAGTAATGTAGGAGTTCCTTTAAAAGAAGCAATTGATTATGCAAATCAAAATGAAATCATTATACATACAATTGGTGTAGCAACAGAAGAAGGTGGAACTTTACCCGGATTAGAAGACATAGGTTTAAGATTAGATGAAACTAGTTTAATAAACATAGCATCATCAACAAGGGGAGTTTATTTTAGAGCATTAGATAAAGATTCTTTATTAGCAGCATATGAAGAAATTTCAACATTTACAATAAGAAGAATTTCAACAGATCTAACATTATTATTCATGATAACTGCTTTTTTATTATTATTTATTGAATGGTTATTATCAACAAAGAAATTTAGAATTCTACCTTAATATCTTTAATATTTTTCTATAAATATTTTCTTTATAACTTAATTTATATTTCTTTAATAAAACAATTAATTCATTTTTATCAATATTAAATCCTTTATCTTTTAATATATCATAAATTTTTTTACTAATTAAAAATTGACAAAACTGTGTAACATTTTTAGGATTTTTAACAAATCTACATCTTTCAAAATCTATCATCACAACATTATTATCTTTAACTAAAATATGTTTATATGGATTAGTTAATTCTTTTTTATCTATCTTTAATTTATCTAAAATTCTACATTGATTTAATATTTTAATTAAAATTTTTCTTATTTTACTTTTACTATTTTCTTTAATCCAATCTATTATTCTTTCACATTTAATAAACTCAAAAACCAAAACTTCATCATAGTAAATAAACTTAGGTCCGATCTTATATTTATTTAATAATTTTAAAAAATCAGCTTCAATCTTTAATCTATTACTTCCACTTTTATATTCTTTTATACAAACTTTTTTATTTTTATATTCTCCCAGATAAACCATAGATCTTTTACCTTTTGCAAGGTATCTCTTATTTCTTATTTCTTTTAGCATTTTTAACTATAATTAAATAATTTCATATTATATAAAGAATATAGAAAGATTTTTATATTCTCTAACACTATTTTTTAAAAAGGAGGTACTATGAAATTACATTACTTTATATTAATAACTTTAATCCTTATAATTCCATTAGCTTTAGCTGATATCGATAAAGGAAAAGCTTTAGATTGGTTATTAGAACAAAGAGATTTTGGAGCATATAATGATGATGTCATAGATACATCAGCTGCTGTAATGGCTATAACTAATGTAGCTTCTAAATCAAGTGTAGATGATTCAATAGCTTGGTTATTATCTCAAAAAAATGCTGCTAATTGTTGGCCAAGTATAAATTGTAGAGTAAAAGAAACAGCCTTTGCATTAATGGCTTTAAACTCAGCAGATAAAGAAGTTAATGATATTGTTGAATGGTTAAAAGATGCAAGAACTTCAACATCAACTTCTGGAAAATTTTGGTTACAAGTTGCTAATGCAAATTCAGGAACTTGTACAATCAAATATACAAAAGAGAATACAAATGAAATAACCAAAGAAGTAACAATAGTAGATGGAAAATTCCCAGATTGTAATAATAATAATTGGTTTGATTTAAACTTATGTTTAGAACCTAATTTATTAAATAAAGAACCCTCAATATCTTTTGATGTTGATTGTAATGCTGTAAGTTCTTCTAACCCAGTAATCTCATTAATATTCCAATCAGGAACAACATACCATATTTTAGAAAACATAGAAGGTTCATCTGGAAAAATAACAGTAGATAACAATTGTTATGGTATTGGATTTAAAGATCCTTGTAATTTTGATTCAACATTATACGCTAGCTGGGCACAATCCCAAGTTACTGAACCAAGTTCATTATTTTTCTTAAGAACTAATTACAATTCAAATGATCCAGAACACAGTGCAATTATGTATTTAATAACAGAAGAAGATAAATTTTTAAAAGATTTAGAAGATCAAAAAAGTAATGATGGTTCTTTCAAAAATGATGTATTTAAAACTTCTTTAGCATTATTAACAAAAGCATTAGAGGAAGAACAAACAACAAGAAATTGGTTAGAATCAAAACAAAATAACGATGGTTCTTTAGGGAGTATATTCAATACAGCATTTGTATTACAATCAGCAGCATCAGGAACTTCTTTAGATCCTTCTACTTGTTTTGATGACATTAAAAATAATGGTGAACAAGAAGTAGATTGTGGTGGCCCATGTACTGAATTATGTGATATCTGTAACTTTAATGATGTATGTGAAGAAGAAAGAGGAGAAGATAATGATAATTGTTCAAGTGATTGTTTAGAATCTGATGTAGACACAGAAGATCTTTGTGATAATGGAAGAAGAGATTCAATCAATAATGAAGAAGGAATTGATTGTGGAGGTTCTTGTTTATTAGAATGTCCATCATGTAACAATGATGGAGTATGTGAATTTGACGCTGTTAAAGAAACAGCATTACACTGTCCAAATGATTGTTCTTGTGGAGATGATATCTGTGATTCTTCAGAAAATGAATTTACATGTGCAAGTGATTGTGAAAAAGAAGAAACAACATGTAACAATGATGGAGTATGTGATTTTGGAGAGACTATAGATAATTGTTCAAACGATTGTTCACAAGACACTTCCAATTTAGAAGATACTGAAGAAGGAGGTTCAACAATATTAACAATATTTGTAATTATCATTTTATTAGCTATCTTAGGATTTGGTTATTACTTCTTTTTTATGAAAAAAAAGAGCACAAAAAAACCAAAAGGTTTAGGGAATTTATTTAAAAAATCAACTCCTAAAATACCTAAATTTCCAGGATCTAAACCAAATGTAAAACATGGGTCTAGAAATAAAGAATTAGAAACAGAACTTGAACAATCTTTAGATGAAGCTAGAAAATTAATGAAAGGAAAATAATGATCTATGAAATTAAAACTAATATATTTAGTAGTATTCTTATTAAGTTTAAATATAGTTATCGCTCAAATTGATGTAAATTTGTTTAGAGAAGAATATTCTAGTTTAGAAACTTTACAAGCAGAAATAACTTTTTTAGAAACACCTTCAAAATCTTTTTTACCTAATGATATTAAACTAACAAATAATGAAACAGAAATTAAAGTTCCTTCTATAATAATACCTTTAGAAGAAAATAAATATCACATTTATTTTAATCTACCTAACTTACAATATTCAAAATATAATCTCTCAATAGAATCTTTATTCATAGTAAATAACATATTAAAAGAAATAACTATAGATAAAGAATTCAATGTTATAGAAACAGATTCATTAACAATTAATCCTCCAATTTTTAAAATTAATAATATTTTAGATTCTTATTCAGTTTCATTAAAAAATAACAAAAATAACATTTTAAATGTAAACATAAATTTAGTGTCTGATTTTATTTATTCAGCTCGAGATTCAATAACTTTAAATCCAAATGAACAAAAAAATCTAATTTTAATTACAAAAGAAGGTTTAGTTGAAGACACAATTTTAACTTTAAACTATGGAACAAAATCATATACTATCCCAATTATCATAGAAAAAGAAACTATTTTAGAAAAAGAATCACAAGAAGAAATAATTTTAGAAATAGAAAAAGCAAGTTTTCTAGCTTCTTCTCCAGATTTAGAAAAAACATTAAATAAAGATCAAGCTATTTCTGGCTCATTAGATTTTCAAAATAATTTAAATAAAGATTTAATAGTAAGATTTTCTTTATCAAATAATTTAAAAGAAATAGTAAGAATCAACATCTCACAAGCAAAATTAAAACCAAATGAAATTAATTCTCAATATTTATGGATCAATGAGAAAAAAAATCCTTCTAAAAATTCATATGAAGGATTTTTAACTTTACAAGCAGAAGACTATAAAGAAGAATTTCCAATAAAAATAACATTT
>CEPX01029087.1_pt1 | contig 11611 bp, 10 predicted proteins | sample 361361 | NCBI WGS metagenome assembly CEPX01 (sample SAMEA2619974, study PRJEB7988) | marine metagenome | biome: marine biome (ENVO:00000447); feature: mesopelagic zone (ENVO:00000213) & marine oxygen minimum zone (ENVO:01000065); material: "saline water (ENVO:00002010), including plankton...
AATAGAAAAAGATGCAGAGGAAAGGATGCGCTCCCCTGCATCTTTGATATAGGCTATTAAGGGAGGAGTAGCCTACAAGATACCGTCTGGTGTAGCTGCCAGTTTTCTTTCTACCTTATCTCTAAAGGCAGCATCAGTTTTATACTCAGGTTTAGCCATGTCAGCAATCATCTGAGCTTTGGATTCGTAGCCACCCACACTACCTCTGCCCGTGCCAGTTACTAAGCTGGGAGCACTTCCTCCCGCATTAGTGTAACGAGCATGGAGTCCCTGTAGTGTCAGCTTAATGGTTCCGATGTCAGCGTTATGGACAGTGTGGTTGTAAGCCTCGACCTCGTTCTCTGGTAGGTTCTCGCCAGCCCACTCCATCAATCCTTTGTACTGTTCCTCTCCACCAATGGAACCATAGACATCATCAAGATCAATAGAAGTAAGAGCTTCCTGCCCTTTGATAAACGATTCAACAAGCTCAGGGGAGAAATTGTATTTCTCTTGTAGTTCCTTATAAGACTCCTCACTCAGCTTACCTTCGTTATCCATATACTCCGTGCTGTATTTCTCAAAGGCATCAACACCTATGATATTCTCTACAGCTTCTTGATTAGCTTCTCCCTCCGTTGCTGGAGTTTCCTCTTCTTCACTTGAAGATGCGCCTAACTTTGATTCCAGCTCGTGGTAGGACTTAGCCATCTCCTCGATGCTGTTGAACTTCTCTGGTAAACCTTCGGGTCTATCCTGCTGGGTACTTTCTTCTACGGGTGCGTCTGTTCCAGAGGGTGCCTCTGCAAACGTGAATGATTCTTGAGCCATGTATTATCCTTCTTGGGGTTGTTGTTCCTGTTGTTGTTGTGCCGCTTGGCTAGTTGCTTCCTTGGCGACTCCTCCCAGAGCACTCACTCCGGGGCCGACCGCCTGTTGCATCATCTGGGCTTGCATTGCTTGTTGCTTCTCTAACTGAATCTCTTCTTCAGTTCTTACTAAACCCTCCGTATCTATGCCGATTGAAGTTGCCCTTCGCTTCAGGTAATCAGACATATTAACATACGTTGGGAACTCTGGGCCAAGAAGTTGGACTGCTCCCTGCACAAACATATCCAGTTTGTTCAGGTCGTGCCCTCTACCCAGCGCCTCCAACCCAGTAACAATAGTGGGCTTGACTAGTTTCTTGGGGATCTTGGGAAGCGTGCGCTTCTTCTGCATCTTATCCATGACCCTGTTAACCAGCGGCAACTGGAACTCCTGACTTAAAATAGAATAAACACCACCCAGTACATCCTCCAGTTCTTGAGCCATGAACCGAATCTCCTCGGCAGTCACCCGCTCGGCGTCACGTTGCACGGCACTGTTCATCAGGAAGGAAGCACTCAGTCTCTCCTTCAGCATACCAATGACATCGTAAGCTACTCTGAAGTCATTGAACTTATTAACCTGTAGCACCGACACATCATCAGCGTTGCCCTGTACGATGGCACCGTTGCTGGACTCAGCCAGCACACGCTGGCGCGTGGTTCCATTGGGGTTAACCAAGAATAACATCTTGGCTGCTGCTGCCGAACCCTCGACGATGGCCTGTGTCAATGACTCTAGGCTACGGAGATCGCCTAGGTATTCCTCAATAAAACCACGGCCATAATGTTCACCATCAATGCGAGTGAACCGCAGAGGCATAAAGGGATTCTTATCTATATGATAAGAGCCACGGGTACCGGGGATCTCAGTTCCATTTACCTCTTGAAATATAATCCACCGACGCTTCTCCCGATACACACAGGTATAAAGATCGACCTGTTCTACCTTACCCTTCTGGTACCCAGCTTCAGCAGTCTCTCCAAACCCCAGCATCTCTTGTAGTGCAGGGTCAAGTATGTCAGGTGTGATACCTTCCTTGGTAGCGATTGCTAGTACAGTACCACTAGGGTCACGCTTGACTACATAACTGTCCAACCCATAGACCCTCACGTTGTCGTCATCAGGGACGTACAAGAGGGAGTTACCGCATACAATCAAATGCTTAAGGGCTTCAAAGACTGCGATCCTCAGGTTGCTTGCTTCAAACTCAGCCTGAACTGCTCGCTCTACCTTACCCAGAGTCTTCTCAATCTCAGACTTGACCGAATCCACGTCCACCCCTTGTTCAGCCATAGCATAGTAGTCAGCAGCAAGACGAAAGAAAGGAGCATTAGGAGGTAGAAGAGCAAGCAACAACTTACTTGAAAGGTTGTTAACCCCGCGAGCGCCCATCCCTTGAAAGGGTGTAAGAAATGTAGTGGATTCATTATGTCCCTCCGGTGGCATGACGTAGGGAATGGTCAGCTCGGAAGCCTCCCTCGCCCTCGTAAGAAAAGTCTTACGGTCATCAGAACACTTATCATATAGAGAACGGATGCTTGTGATAACCATCAGACGCTCACTCCTGTACCCGCTGCCCCATACTGCACCCCTGTAGTCTTCTTAATAACTAAAGACCCTCGTGATGTCCCTCTTCGCCTTCCCTTCCCTGCTCTAGTGACTTTACCACTCGGCCTTCGCTGCAACCTTTGAATGGTCACTGGTGCTGGGGCGGGTGGGGTGGGTGGTGGTGCTTTAGGCGCGGGTGGTGCTGATCCTCCTCCGATACACATGATTCAACCTTTGGTTAGAATGTTCTCATTCTGTGCTTCACGCACTCGTTTCAAGAGTCTTACTACTGAAACTTGTCCTTGTAAATGAGAAATGTCAATCATGTCCTTACTTTCTGGTACAACATCAGGGAATCTGGAGTCCAAAGCTCCAATTAATGTATCAGATATGACAGGGAAGTCTTCGTACTGGGTATCAGTATTACTCATATTCTAATCCATTCTCTTGCAGTATGAACCGAACACCCACAGCCAATTCAGTTAAGGTGCCTTTGTTTGGCACCAACCAATCAGCCTCAATATTAAGCATCTCTATTTCAGATTCATGGAGAGAATAAAGAATCCTTTCCTTACTCCCTATGACTCTGACGATTACACCATCGTATTCTTTCTTTAGAAACTGAGCCTCATTAATAAACCGTACATCAGTAACAACAATTACATCAGCCATCTTCATAAGGAAGTCAATCTGTGGACGTACCTTATCTATCCAGTAGTCTCTGTCTTCCTCTCTGCGGTGTTCTGTTCCCCACTTCTGTAGCCCAATACGATGTCCATTCTTGTTTGCCATCAGTTCATCCAAGGCTATCCCAAGGCTGTCCGCGTACTCCTTCTTGACCTCATCTCCAAAGGCAACACGAACAACATCCAGCTTGGGTAGCATACCCTTTAGCAGCCCGTACACAGTGTCCTTACCGCTCCCGGCCTGACCAGTGATGGCAATTACTTTGGCTCTTTTGGTGGACTCCACAGCTTTACCTTTCCGTCTTCATATTGTCCGTGTCTGAGTATCCTAGCTACCCGTGCCTGTACCAATGCGTGTTTGGAGGACAGTCCACTGGAGTCATAGGCCTTAAGGACTGCTTGCCACATATCATACAGCGTTGTCTTGTTCTCTAAGATCTTCTCTGCTTTCTTAGGCCCAACACCGGGACAACCTCCATAGTTATCTGAAGTATCCCCTGTCAACACCTGAGTCATGAACCAGTAGTCAGCTTTCTCCTCAGTGATCTCAACCACACCGAGGTCAGCCTTATCAGGATTGTATAACCTGCAAGGTACAGACTTGAAGTCCTTGTCTATGCTTACAATTATAGGACTGATCTCAGAGGGCATGGCTGAAGCTTCCATTCCAATCAGGTCGTCAGCTTCCAAGCCTTCCTCACTCTCGCCACCCCATGCAGTCGCAAGGTGTCTCTTCATTTCACCAAGGATCATGGGCTTGCGGGTACCCTTACGATTGGCCTTGTACTCTGGGAAGATCTCAGTTCTAAAATTAGAACGACTACTCAGGAACACACGGATGCCTGTCAGTACCCCTAAGTCTTCTTGAATTTGAGCCAACCAAATATCAACCTGCATCCTACCTTCCTTGGCATCCGCATGGAGTGTCCAAAGATCATCGCCCCAGTTTACAGGTTCCTCGCACACTGCGCTGACTTTGTAAGCCAGTATGTCTCCATCAATTAATAACATTATTATAACTCCTCCTTTATCTCTTTATATAGTGCTTCTATTTTTCTATGTACTTCAACCAAACCACGCATCCTTGCGATGCCAGTACAGACAGCACCGTGGTTCCTCTTATAACTACGACTCAACTCCATCACACTGAACCCATTGTCCTTCAGGATTAACCAAGCCATCTGTCTGGCGTCAGCAAACTCACGCTGTTGACACCGCACTCTTATGTCCTTGATCTTTATCCCAAAGGCTTGGCTCACTACTTTATCTACATCTTTAATATCCATCCTAGTGTGTCTCCGACCAGTTGTTTCCCAGCTTGGCTGTGCCATCCAAGGGACAGCGAAAGTTAAAAGTCTCCCCCGCTTCCTTGATGGAAGCTACAGCCTGTTCGGATACCTTCTCTGCAAACTCAGGCCAACACTCCACTTGAAACTCATCGTGAACGTGGGCAACAAAAGCAAAGTCTTTGTTAGGTACCAGCCCTAAGTCCTTCAGCTTATTGAACAGGATAACCGTGGCTTGCTTCATGACTACAGCACCCGCTGATTGTAGTAGGGTGTTGAGCGCAGCGTGTTCGCTACGGATGAAAAGCCGCCTCTTGTCCAGCCCCACCAGCCACTTTCGATTCTGTAAAGCTCTGGAAATTTTTTGTTTCAAAACCCCCAGCGATGGGATGGCCTTAAGGAACTTGGCCTTTATCTTCCGACCCTCTCCAGAACCCTTGCCTGTTATCTGTCCTATCTTGGCATCACCCGCACCATACAGGAACCCATAGATGAATGTCTTGGCGTTGTCTCTGGTAGGTAAACCCGCTGCCTCTTGGTTAACAGTGTGAATGTCTTCCTCTAGTAACTTACGGGTGTAGTCATCATCATTCATATAATGAGCCAAGCACCTGATCTCTAAGCCACTGGCATCACACCCAACCAACACCATGCCATCAGTAGGCTTGAACAAGGCGCGGTACTCGTAGTCCCTCGGCACTTGTGCCATGTTCGGGTGTCGATGGGTGCAACGTCCAGTGACTGCTCCATTGGTTATGACAGACCCGTGAAGCCTCCCGCCACATTCCAGCTTTAGCCAACCCTCGGCACCATCACCAAGCTGACCCATGCGTTTCTGGAGCAGGAGAATCTTTGAAAGCATCTGTGCCTCAGGGTAGGGGAGACTATTGAGTACTGTCTCATCCACCTTAGGCTTGCCATTCTCTGTGAACTGCTCTGGTTCCCATCCCTTCTGCTGCAACCTCTCTGCTATATGGTCACGACTCAAGGAATTGAAAGGGATACGCTTGATCTTATGTGGCCCTCTCTCTATCTCCTTGTCCTTGAACCCTGATGCCTTGGCTGCTGACTTGGTTTCAAACAACTGATCCCCTGCTTTCCAGAAGGTCAGCTTCATCTGTATCTCCTTGGGTGGGAAGATCTCTTGGAGTTGCTTATCCAGCTCCAGCTTCTCAACAGCCAGCTTGGCATACAACTCACTGGCAGCAGGAACATCAAAGCCTATGCCTCGCTGCTCCTGTAGCGTCATGATCTTGGCGAACTCATGCTCCAGTTCAATGGATACCTCAGAGTAATTGTCATTGGTAAGCCTGTACCATAGCTCTGCTGTTATCTTAACATCCTGCAAGCAATAGCTCTCAAGCTCTGGAGTCCACTTCTCAAACCCGTGGTTCTCAATATGTAATCCCTTGAGTATACCCAGACGATAGCCCCATGCCTTAAGGCTGTGCCTACCTGTCATCTTCGGGGGGAACTCAGGGTCAGTCTTCCGACGCACCAAGTCCCGCTCAAACATATTGGAATGAATCAACCGACTCAGTATCAGTGTATCCCTTACCTCTGCCTTGGGCTTCCAACCCATCAGCTTTTCAAGGACAACCAGATCATAATTAATAACATTATGCCCAGCGATTACATCAGCAGTATCCAATAGCTCAAGGCCACTCTCAATGGTGTTCTCCGAGGAGTGTTCATCGTTGAACACCCACTCCTCCTGAGTATCGGCATCCATGACAGCCAGACAATGAATCCTGTTTACCTTAGGCAGCAGGTTGTTGGCCTCTATGTCAAAGACAAGACGTTTCATAGTTACACCTCCTCATCCTCCATCACTGACTCAGTTAGCCTTCCGGTTTCACGGGAGTAGTCCAAGTAACAGGCACGTCCTGTCTCTCCAGACCAACGGTTCTTAAGTACCCTCACCGTCATGGTGTCGGGACTCTCTTCATCCTGCTGGTTTCTCTCAAGGCCGATCACAAGGTCACTGAGTTGAGCGATACCCGCTGAACCCCTGAGCTGAGAGAGACTGGTGAACCCACCCTCCTCATGCCCCCTGCCATCGGGTCGCTTGAGGTGACTCACTAGTATGAGTGCGAAGTTCAACTCCTCAACCAGTGAGCGTAGCATGGTCATGGTGTTGTCGATGAACCTCCGCTCATCTCCTGACTCCATACCACTCACCACTATGCTCAAGTGATCGAGGAAGATGTACTTACAGTCACAGCCAGTAACCATGTATCTAATACGATTCAACAGGTTCTCCGTATCCAAGGAACCGAAGTGGTCGTACATAAATAAACGCCCAGACCCAACAGTCGCATCGAAAGCCTTTCGCTTCTCGGCTTGATCTGCTAGGTCTGGACGCAGGTGGAGCTGTTTATTGAGATACATACCCATAATACTTAGGGAGGTGCGTCTCACGTTCTCCTCAAGGGCTATGTATCCCACATGATTGTCGTTGTTAATCAAGTCCAGTGTAATCTCCTTACATATCTGTGACTTGCCCACGCCTGACCCAGCACAGAGAGTTACAATCTCTCCCCACCTGATGCCGTGCGTGGATTCATTAAGGGACTGCCAAGGGTAGGGGACAGAACTACACACCAACTCCTTGGAGACTGTCTCCCACAAGTCAGTGCCATCTATGATTCCATCAGGCCTGAACGTCTTAGCATTCCAAATAGATTGGATTACCTCAGCCTCCCTACCAGCAGCCAACATCTCATTGGCATCCTTAAGGGGGAGCGAGGCTATCTTGGCTTTACCCACGGGGAGGGCACTGGCACACGCCTTGGCCGCTTTCTGGCCAGCCTCATCGTTGTCAAACATGAAGATTATCTCTTCAAAACGATTGAGGTAATCCAAATTAGATGCGACGACCCGCTTACCTCCTGCTGCTCCGTTGGGCAGGGATACTACAGGCCACTTGTACTCTTGAATCTGGCTAACACTGAGAGCGTCGAGTTCACCCTCAGTTATCACCAGCTTCTTACCTCCACCCCATAGGTGTGAGCCGTAGAAGCCAGCCTTGGAGAAATCCCCAAGGGCCATAAAGTTTTTACCGGGAAGCCTTATCTTCTGGGCCACAGTCTTACCGCTCTCATTCTTAAAGCTGGCGATGTGACAGGTACTACCTTGGTGGAAGCCCACCTCGTAGTTCCATTTACGACAAGTCTCCTCAGTTATTCTCCGATTACGAAGTTCCTTAAAGTCTCCCCGTAGGAACCCTTCTGCTTTGGGGGCGTCTTCAGTATCTCCATCAACTCTCCCGTGTCCGTTCGTAGCGACTCGCGCCTCGTCTTTGGGGTAGTAGGTTTCGCAACTGAAGCAGAACCCGTGTCCGTCGTCGTAGATTGCCTTGGCGTCCGACGATCCGCATTGTTCGCATGATTCATGACTTATAAATATTGTTTCCAGTTTCATCTGTGATCCATTCTCTTGGGACTACTTTGTGTGACCACTTGAATCCATGTTTGTCGCACCACATTGCACAGGTTGTCTTAGATCCTGTTCGAATTGGTAGCTGTGCGTTTTGAAATACAAAGCGTACGTCCAACTCAGGGTGCTGCTCTTTGATCCATAGATGTTTCTTACGATCCGATGCCCGAAAGAGTCCTTTAACTTCAATGAAGAATCCCAGATCAATCAGGTGAAAATCGGGTTTGTAATATCTTTTCTTTGATGGCTGAACAAAGTTAATTCGATCCAACTCGTAGGCGTACCGCTGCCCTGTTGTATCCAATCGAGCAGCGATAAACGCCTCGAATTGAGATCGAAACTTAGGCAACTAGAGTTCCTCCTCCGTGGTTGCCATCTCCTTAACGACAGGTGCCGCTTCCTCTTCCTCCTTCTCAGGTGACTTGTAGCCTTCCACTTTCTGGAAGCCGAGGTCAGCACTCTTGTTCTCCCACTCCACCAACTCAACCACTTGCACAGCGTTCAGCCGTAGGGTGATGCCGCAGCCCAACGCTGGGGTGTAGTAGGTAGCGGGTACAAAGTTCACGGCAATTCTACTGCCGCCACCAATAATACCACCGTTGTAACCCTGAAGCTCAGAGTCATACAGCTTGGGCCGTTGCGTCCAGCTCTTGCCTGACTGTGTAGTGACGTTGTGCTTCATCTTGAACTTGAAGTCCCATTCGTCTGTCTCGTTGCCGTCATCATCCACGGCTGGCTTAACAGGCAAGGGTGCCTTCTTGATGTTAGGCTTGCGGCGAGTCTTGGACTCCTCCGTGTGCCATTTGTCCAGCATCTCATCGAGAGCTGTGATAAGAGGTCGCGCATCCTTTTCCGTGAGCCTCACGTTTACGCTGAACTCGCCAGCGGGTTGGAACTTATAATCAGGCTCATTGAGCCGAGGATATACTGCTACGCCAACGGGCGTATTCATCTGTTGTCTTTTTTCACTCATAGCATTTTTTGCATTAGTTGTTGCGATTGTCTTGGCCGTAGCCAAGCGTCAGCGATACATATACCCTGCCGTGAGAATCCCGTCAACAGAAAAATCACCAACTAGGCTCGAAAAATCTGGAGCCATATCTATAAGGCCTTGATTTTCAACGAGATCGGAGGTAAAAATTTTTCTCCAGAAATCACTGGGATCACCCCCAAAGATCTCTAGGTAGCTACGTTTAACGTCATCCACCAGCCCTCCGATCTCTGAGGCATGGGCAGCAAATGAATCATGAACAGTAGCTACGGCGGGTGCCTTGGTTCTCTCAAGGGCCATGTGCAAGACAGCCGCATCCAGACAGTGGATTAGGTTGGGCGTAAACGCACGGCTCATCTTGGCAGTGTCCAGCTTCCCCGTCTCCTCCCTGTAGACGACAGACCTAATACGACCAAACAGTAGGGACTTAACCCTCTTCGCAGTGGACTTGTAGTAAGCTTGGTAGACCGGAAACCCGCTAGGCGAATACCATACCATAGGTGACTCCAGTTTCTTAGGGACTGACTCTAGGAAGACCATAAGCCTAGAGTACTCTGGGTATAAATTATAAAATACATTAACTATAGATGACGCTAGGTAACCCACAGACTTCCTAAGTCTACCCTCAAATAAACTAGAGCCTTTACCGTAGTACCACTGCACGATTAACTCCTCTGCTCTGTACTGTGTACACCCATAGGGTATTGTCATGATGATTGTCTTTATCAAGGAACGATCTAACCCCAGTTCAATCCAGTCCCAACCAGTAGTAGTCCCTTGAAGTTTCTCCTTGACTGCCTCTAGTACATTCAAGTAGATATCCGCTGGTTTACCACTTGCGGTACAGTTGGTATCAATAGCCCCCTTCTCATACCGCATCATCAGGCTCATTATCTGAAGGCCATTACTAGAGGCGTCTACAGTGATCGGTAGTGAACTCTCGGCCAGACTACCTTTGATCCACTGGGCAGCTTCAAGGCACCACGCAAGGAACTGCCAAGGCTTCTCGGCATTAGTCCACCAAAGCTCAGACATGGGATCCGCAGCAGTGGCCTTGATGTAATGTTCATGTCGTACCATCCACATCCGAGCTTCATCCTCACTCATGGTCTTACCCCACAGGGCAGGGCCATACTTCAAGAACCACACCTCCCCTTTCATGTCTATGGGTCTACTCTGGGCGAACCGAAGTAACCCCCTGCTTAGGTCGGTTCCTTGGAAATTAAGGAAGTTGGGAACCGCGTAAGTTCTTCCCCTAAAGTCAAACTGATGTGGGAAGTGGAAATTAGGAGACTCTTTGAACTTGTTAGCTGCCCATAAAATTTTTGAAATCAAAAGTCTGGTACCTTTAAAACTGAGGTCGCTTTTATGGTAGTATGCCGCGCTCCTGCGCCACTTATCCCTTGCTTCCTTGTTGGTGTCGATGTCAGGAGGCTTAACGGGCATACGGTCAGCCTTGGATGGAGGGAACCCCGCTATATCCATCTGGTTCTTCCAGAAGTACTCTGCTGTTGCAAGCACAGTACCGTTGATTCTCCAAGCGGTAGTCTGAAGTTTACGCAGGGCAACCAAAGGCCTGGGCATTGAAGTACGGTCAAGGATCTCCATGTGTACCGGGTTGCGTGTCTTGTATAAAGCTAGCGGCAACTCCCGATACCCCTCTTCTGAATCCGTTGGGAGATAGATGGGACATAGATCCTCATGATGCTTCTTGTAGTTGTTGATCCAATCCAAGGCATCAGATGTAGGCTTCACATGGTACACCTGCTTGGTCTTCTCCGAGGTTAGGCTGATAAGCTCGATGAGGCCTGTAGCTTTCCTGAAGAGATCCACGAGTACTGAACCTACCTTACACTTTATGGTGGGACTCCAGTTGTCCCATACAAGCCCCAAGCGGTTAGCGAGTGCGCGGCTGGAGTACTTCCGGTACCTGAAACCTACCCTGCGGTTTATGCTGGCCTCTACTAGCCGCCACTCCTTCTTATGTAGTCTCTGGATTGTTCGCAGCCGTGCCTCCTCTTCCATAAAGGAACCCAGCTTAAGAGTCAGGGTACCCAAGGGCATCTGGATAGAGATGGAATCAAGGATAACTCTTGACGTTAGGTCAGCCAGAGTTTCAGTGGGGATCTCCTCAAGGATCTGGGCTACATCCCGGTTATATCCTGCTACTGTCGAAGCCCCCTCGAACCACTGTTGAATGACCTTGGTTAACGGGGGCATAATCCCGTTAGCCAGTTTCTTTCCGTAAGGTGTCTTGGATTCCTGAGAACTTCCCCGCAGCTTATTTATGTTTGAGTGGAACTGCTGCTTTCCTAGTTCCACCATCTCCTTTTCTGGTGTCATCATCGGTACTGCTGCTATAGCCATCCCAAGGAAACTCAGGGCCCAATGGTCGGAAGATACGTCCCCGGTTAATAGTCCCGTACTGGAGGTTACCTTTGACTCCCCGAAGGGTATCGAGATCTTTCAAAGGGACTATTGCTTTCTTGTACTTGCCCACGGTCAGGCGAGCTGCGGTTGCTCCCTTGGGTTTCTTAGGGAACTCCAACGATCTTTCTTCCATGACTGCTATGAATTATTGGAACGGTTTGCTGACTTGCTGGTTATGCGGAGGTTGGATCGGGAGTTGTTCATTCGTTTTCCCTTGGTGCGCTTGACATGGTGAACATCCTTACCATCCCCCTTCTTGGCGCGACCCGCCTTCATCATTAGTCTACGGGCAGCATTACGACCTGCTCTACGCTTCTTTTGCTTGGAAGCCTTATGGTAGTTGTCGTATTCCGACCTGTAGTTTCTAGCCACAAAAATACCAG
>CEPX01415044.1_pt1 | contig 11599 bp, 12 predicted proteins | sample 361361 | NCBI WGS metagenome assembly CEPX01 (sample SAMEA2619974, study PRJEB7988) | marine metagenome | biome: marine biome (ENVO:00000447); feature: mesopelagic zone (ENVO:00000213) & marine oxygen minimum zone (ENVO:01000065); material: "saline water (ENVO:00002010), including plankton...
TCGGCGGCTGTGCTCGTGACGCCATCAAGAATGTTCAGTTCGGCGACTGTGCTCGTGATCGCCGAAAGATCAAGTGTATTCCCAACAAGGGAATCAATCGTGTCGGCTTCAAGTCCCAGCATTTTCACGATTGAGTGAGTCTTATCTGGGAACCACCTGGCCGTCGTTGCATTGATCGGCCATCCCACAGCCTGTCTGAACTGCCCCGCTGCAGTAGGCGCAGTTTGTGTCGATGCTCCTGCGGTACTTGGCGAGAGGTATATAAAATTATCCGCGCCGTGGGTGAAACTGAATGTGGCATGACCGAACTCATCGAATGCATAGACATCGATGGATTCATCAGCACCGCTCGTGGTCGTAATCGTAAATCCTTGTGCGAGCGTAGCGATCCCCGTGGCAATCGCCTTGTACCATTTGCCGTCCGAGTTCTTGCGGTACACCAGATTGATCGGCGTCTGATCGAGCTCCTCACCGCTCGTGGCGCTCGCCTCGGCCAGTTTCAGTTCATTCACCGCCGTGTCAAGGTTGGTGAAATTCGTGCGCGGCACTGAACTGGCAAGGTTCCCACCTGTTGGAATACTGGTGCTGGCTGCTTTTGTCATGCTGCGATACCTAGTCGGTGGAATGGCACACTGATCGCCTGCACACGCGGCTGTGCAAGGCTATAGCTGCCGCTAATCCGGAATCCTACAGAGTGTCCCTGCATACTAGAGAGGAGGAACGTGTGGTTCTTTGGGGCCGTGCCGTCCCAGGTCATGCCCGTCACGTCCCAGACCAGATCAGCCTCGTCCCACTTGATCACGCCCTCAACTGTTTTACTCACGCTGCTAACAGCACCGCCCTTGTCCACAATGGCGACCAGGGTGATGCTGTCATCGATGCCGCCGGAGAGAACAACCACGGGCGAGTAGAAATCTTTCCGCTGCGCCAACGGCTTGATGGGCATCGCTATCGTCTCAGCCTCCCAGGCGATAGTTGTCTGATTGCCCCCCGTTGTTCGAGCGCCACTATCCACATCGAAGCCGCCGGCGTCCATCACGAATAACTGACTGCTCGAGGCGCTAGCAGCAATGACCTCACCACTGTCGCCATGCAGCACGATGTAACTCCGCGCTGCTCCGAATGTGTACTCCCGCTGCCCGAACCACGGCGGCTCCACCTCTCCGAATCCGTCGTCATACGTCTCCTCGAGGTCGACCACCAACTCATGATCGTTCGTCGTCGCATCTATCGAGGGGTACGACATGCGGTATAATCCGCGAGAGTAAACGCCGCAGACCTGGTTAATGCGCTTGGGATTGATATGTGTCAGCCCCACCCCCGTGAAGGCGTCGAACGTGGGGCTGATCCGTTTACTTATCTCTCGCACCTGACCATTCTCGCCGAGAATATACACGCCGCTGTAGTGAACGAAGATCAATCCGGCCGGCGTCCAGGCCACACTTTCAGGAGCGGCGGTGCCGATGTCGGGACTGATGATTCGCGGCCGCGGCAGCCACCCGCTGGGCTCGAGGTTTTCAATCTGCCAGATCGCGTTTGCCTTGAAACAGACCAGCACATCATCAGAACTGATCTGGAAGCGTTTTATTGCCGTGATGTCCTGCCCATCATCACGCCCCACCGTGATCTCATGATCAAGCGGCCACTCGGTGGCATCACGCACATCGGAGTAGCGCAGTTTGTTGCCGGCGAGAGTGGCGAACATGCGGTCTTTCCAGACCTCAAGCCGCTTGATCTTATCGGGCGGGTCGTTCGTGCCGCTTGTCAGCGCAGTGATCAGGCCAGTTGTGCCTGTGAATATCTTCAGCCCGGATGACGCGAACTTCCCGTTGGCGATGTAGACATTGTCGAGCCACTGCTTAAAGCTGACTCCTGCTGTGTTATCCAGACTGGATATCAGAGCCGAACCATACGAGCCACTGATGATGGAGGAGGCGAATGTGATGTCATCAACGCCGGCATAGATACTGTCATTATCAGCCACCAGAAACCGCTTGCCTACCGAGGTGCTCAGTTGTGGGTAGTACCGGAACACGCCCTGCAGTGGCACACTGCCGCCGCCGCTGATATCACTCTGCGCGTATGACCAGGCGCCGCGCCGCGGCGTGATGGCGCCCTTACCAGGGTCGAGGTTTTTCGCCCGCAGCAACTGACTAGACAGCTTCTGATGCTCAATCCGGCGCGTATTGAGACCGCCCGAGAAGTCATCGATGTCGAAGAACTCCCGTTGCGAGAGGTCGCCTTGTGCGCCGAATTCATTGAAGCGCTTGCTCATCTACCTACCCAACAAGTCATCAGTGGTAAAGGTGCTAGACTCAAACACCGTTGACCTAATTGGAGTTGGCCTATTCCCTGGCTCACCAAACATCTTGAAGGACAGAACCTCTGAGAATTCAGCCATTTAATTCGTTATCGCCTCAGTCACACCCTGGTAATTCAGGTCAGTCGTTGCAGAAGCAATCTGGAACTCCAGCTTATTCCCTGTCGTCGCCCACAGTGGCTGTCTCTCCAGATGCGGCATCCGGTCGCCGCTGAAGAATTCGTACAGCCCACTCGCAATGTTTAGCAGCGTCGTTCCATTCCAGATTGAGGTCGAGCCGTCAAGGATGTTGATATTTACGGCCCCGTCACTGATTATCTGGAACGCTGTCAGCCCATGCCGCTTGCCATCCTCGGCGGCGTGGGAGTCGGTAATTGTCCCCGCTGCAGAGGCAACTGTCTCACTCCAGCCTTTGATCTTCCCGAATATCGTCTGCGTGCTCTCAACCATCAGACGTAACTGTGAGATGTGGTTCGCACATACGAACGGTTAGCCTTCGATTTCTCCTTGCGGATCCGTGCCAGCTTTCTCTCACTCTTCGCGAGCCACTTATCTCCCTCCGTGAACTCACGCTCTGCGTACCGCGCCTGGGATGTGGCGTAGTCAACCAGGTACGACTCCCAGCCCACAGGCATGAACGGGATCGTGGCATACTTACTGCTGTTGGCGCTGTCGGGGTTCGTGCCTGTCCAGGCGGAACTCACGGTCAGCACCCCTGTCAATCCCACATAATCGCTCACTGTCTTGACGTCGCGCTGGTAGGTGGGAGTCGCTCCCTCCGACCAGTGATCGATATCCACATTGTTGTAGTAGTCATTGTGGATCGATGCGACCGGCGTGTTTCCATCACTCCCCGGTGTCAGGTTTAGCGTGATTGTCGTATTCGCGCCGGGGGTGTTTTTTGCCACGCCGAATGTCAACTCAGGTGGCCGGCGCTGGTAGTACAAGTCAAGGCTGGTCACTGCCAGCGAGTCAGGTTCCACTCGTATCCGGCCCTGAGTCCAGCGCATCCACACGCCGGGGTGGCTGACCTTCTCATTCCGCAGGATCAAGTTGAGGTTCTCATCGAACCGCCAGAAATCCTGTGCCCGCACCTGACGGTACGGCAGCGGCGAGGTCAGGCCATCAGAGCGGACGAGGTAGTACGGCTCGGCCGCCATGTCCTGGTGAATATCGAACTCATATATCTGCGACGTACTGGACTCCGTCAGCGTGGCCTTGGCCCAGAAATGCGAGGGGTCGACCTCGCGCACGGTGTCGAAGATCTCGTTCTGCGCGTCATTCAGCCACTGCAGGATATCGAAATCCTTCAGCGAACCAACCTCGGTGCCGAGAGTGGCGTATCTCTGGTTCGCCCGAGATCGGACTTGTGCTATCAGTTCAATGCAGTTCATTTAATCCCCTGGCATCCAGATTCGTTGATGGCCCGTGTCATACTTCTTAGTGTTCCCGATGACGGGGTGTCCCATGGCGCGGCTGAAATACGAGTTGGCCATCTGCTCCGTCTCTTCATCAGCTGCCCGCATCGCTTTCTGCTGTTTTTCACGCATGTCATCCATCATCCGCTTGACGACATTCGGGTCACGATTGCCTTCAAGGAACTGCCGGTAGTAGAAAATCGCATCGACGATGGTCCCCATAATCGTATCAGGCTCAATTGGTTTGCCGCGATTGCCGTGTGGAGAACACACATCCGGCCGGCCTCGCAGGTCGCAGCCGCAGGGGACAGCCCGTTCCCAGTCAGTGCAAAATAGAAGCGGCGAGCGCGACTTGTTTATCTCATGCAGTTCCCGCCTTTCCTCGTCGGTCGCCTGTCGATACTTCTTCTCCTGCTCATCGATCTTCCAGTTGACCTTCAGGCCCACGATCCACATATCAAAATAACCAAGGATCGGTAGTCCCCAACAGAATTTAGTGAGGGGCCACACTTGCTGGATGCGTCTGTCCCAGTCAGGATTGGCCCTGCGATCAACCTCATTGCGCGTGCGTTCTTCGGGAACGTGATCATCCCGTGAGACCATGGTGTGGGCGGCGGTAGGAGCAGTGCCGATCATACACGCTCCCCTAGCAGGTAGACGTTCTCGTCGAACGCCCAGTTGCCGACGTTCTCCATCTTGATCTTCACCTTACCCGAAAACTCGGTGAACCAGTCGCTGTGGAACGCACCACTGGAACTGAGAGTAATCAGAGTTCCACGCTCCGCGTCGTTCTCATCGAGCACCTTGAATGCGATTGATGTCCCCGCCGTCCCGACGCTGCCCTTCACGGCTAGGCTCTTCAGGTCGTAAACATTGATCGCTGCGGTCGTCACATCAGCGGTGATGTTTCCACCGGAATGCCCACCACGCAGGAGGAATTTCCAGTCCCTGGTTCCCATCTACCTGCCTCCTTCTGACCGTGGCGATCCCCGCTTGCGTGAGGGGCTGTGAGCCGGCGGCGGCGGCGGCGAGCGGTGGAGAAGTACGGCCCCGACTTCTGGCAATCCCGCCATAATCCTGAGTGCTTCCGCCGTGTTCGCCGCCAGCGCCCCAACGCTATCCGACTGCCGCACCCTCTCGATCAGCTGATTGAATGTCAGTGGTTTCGAGCTGTCCATCTGGTAATTCCTCGGTACAGAGTGAAGATCGCATTTGAATCGCTAAGTCCGCCCTCTCGTCCTCGAAGCGGTGCTCTTCATAGTGGCCGTCCTGCGCTGTCTTCCAGATTTTATGTTTCGTGGGGTCATCCCACCACTGGCTCGCGTTGTACGCGCAGCATGTGGCGTAGTTGACTTGGATCTGCCGCCAGTGGCCGATCTGGATGAACGGGTCGATCCATAACGTGAAGCCATGGTCATAAGCCTTCTTGCAAAATCCGATATCGTGGCCACCCTTCCACTCGACGCCCGTGCGTAGGTGCGGCCCGTACTCCCACTCCTCGACGAACCAGGGTTTCTCGATCTGCCTGAAAACCTCTGCCCTGATCAGCATACATCCGGCGCTGGAAGCCTCGGCTCGGAAGACACTTTGTTTCGCCTCATCTGTATTCGGCGCCCAAGGCGGTATCCAACTGTGCTGAATGAAATCCGAATCGGGGGATATCGCCGGGTGCTGTACCCATACCAGCGGAGAGAACGGCGGCGCGGGTTTGTAGACAATTCCCGCCAGGATATCCGGCGTTTCCTTCTCATTACCCACACGAACGGATAGCATCCGCTCGATGAACCTAGGCGTCTCAAAAGTCTGGTCAGCATCGAGGAACAAGACATAATCAGCCTTCCACTCCAGGGCATCTGCTACGATCTGCGACCTGCTCGCCCAGGTGTTTCTGTGGTCGCCCCGGATAACTCGCCAGTCCACACGCCGGGGGATCTCCTGGGTGATCCCGTCGAGCATCGAGGCCCAGAACCGCGTGTGTCCCCACTCCTGATTCCATGGCACGCCGATGGCGAGCTTCATTGACTACCTCGTTTGGCGTACCACTCCCACGCCCGTAGCCGGTGCCAAAATGATTGGATTTGCCCCGTGTTCCAAGCTCGAGACAGTACGAAGACATTATCGATCACGCCGTCGAAATCCTCCGCGCCGTCGCCTCTTCGTCCCACCTCGAGCTGCACCGAGTCATCGTCAATGTTTCCGGAGTATGCCGTAGTCGCGGTTGCCCCGCTGACACTCACCAGTACATTCGCGCCGTCATAAGTGCCGACGATGAAATAGGCATTGCTCGCTACCAGGGTGATGGAACTGGTGGCTGTCTTCGCTGCATTCGAGTCGTAGATCGTGAAGAATGCGTTCGAGCTGCCATCGATCCCGAGCTTGTAACTTTTTAAGGTATTGTCATCCTTGCTAACGATACTGACACTTGTGACGTCGGTAGGTCGTATCCAGGCGCCTACGGTAATCGCGGCCGTAATGTTGAAGTAGCCACTTTGGACGTCGTAGGCTTCAGAGCCGGCGGCGAAACAGTCGCCGTCGAGACTCAGGGCGGTGTCGCTATCAACCGCCGTGACGACGCACTGGTCGTCGTTGTCTGTATCGACTGCGACGTCACCTACCTCCACGAGGCCAGAGAATCCACCACCGCTATCGACGAGTTTATTCAAGGTATTTGAGTCAGCTGTGCCGGTCTGTAGGGTCGAAGTGAGGAAGTGCGTACTACCGTCGAAATCCAGACCGGTCCCTGCGAATCCCTTCATTTTAGGAACGCATACCACCCCACCCATCTTCAGCTTCGGCGTTCGTTGCCCGGAGCCCACGGTAACTGTGCGCCGAGGGGACACCTCGGTACAGCCGGTGTTGCTGTTCTCAGACAGGTCGTAATAGGCTCCCGTGTCGCTCCACGGAGCTTCGCTGACGGCCAGCGCTGGCATGGCGATGAGTAGAATTGCCAGTAATGTCCAGATTTTTGACCGTGCGAACATTCGACTAATCCTCCAGCGCGTGAATATCTCGCCGACCCCTAACATGGAGAATCCTGCAACCCATGGGAATGCTACCCAAATGAATGCTAACTGTGTCCCGGTCAGCGGAATCTCCGCACATACCGGGCCGAGACAAAACGTGTACAACCATTCTCCTGTCCAATTCGTCTCCACTACTTACGACTCATCATCTTTTTCTTCAGATGAATCTTCGCCGTGGTATCAGAACCACCACCGCGTAATCGGAACTTGATGCTGCGCCAGTTCATCGGTGAGATCTCAAATGCATAGCCGAGCAACCGAGTTCCCATGTTCGCCACTAAGACCGTCCCAGTCTCTGGGCTGACACAGCAGTTGTTCTTCCCGGCGATAGGCACTACCTCGAGAGTCTCCGTCGACGTGCCGACGAGGTAATTCAGGCTGATACCGGAGGTAGTAGACCCCAGAATCTGAATCTGTCCAGAGATACTCTCCACGTTCGCCATGGAGAGTTGGCCGCTGTCTCCATTGGGGTTGGCGATGGGGACGTACTGGTAAATTTCGCGCTGCCCCTCGGCAGGAAATGAGATGAGCAGCGCCAGCAAGGTAAACAGAAGTATCTTTTTCATTAGGCGCCTCGGGTTCTCCAGAGCCCCGCGAACGAGGCTCTGGAAATCCGCAACAATTAATCTTGCACCACGGTGTCAGACGCCGTGGTCGCGCTGTTGTTCGCGATCAGCGTACCTTCGACGTTGTTCACCATCATGGTCCCCGTGCCGCTGTCGTCGATGTTGTCCGACAGACTGGCATGAAACCAGTTGTCCTTGAGGACGTTGTTGTCTGCACCAGCAGCAGTAACGATACCTTCGTCCGCCGTACCGCCGCGCATGTTGAAGATGTTTCCAATGACATGCCCATCATGCGTTGCGGTATTATCGAGGTGTACGCCGCGACAGCCAGCAGAGGTGCTTATCGTCGTGATCGTGCAGCCCGAGATGTGCGGCCTCGCATCGGAGACGCGGATACCGACATGCACCACATTACCGGCGGCGCTGGCATTGAAAATCCAGTCCTTCACCACCAGGTCGGCGCCATCGCAGTCGATGCCGACACAGAGATTCGTTGCATCACTAACGCGGACCTGCCCGCCAATAATGGCGCACTTGTCAGCAGCCGCCGAATCAAGCGCATACACAGCACCAGCCGCCGTCGAGCAATCAGCCACGATATCCAACCCGATGAACCGGACGCTGTCCTGCGTCACTGTGAAGAGATCCACCGCGGTCGCAGGGGTGTAGGTGATCCGCGCCAGTGACTGCGGTACATCCGAGAAATACCCCACGTCGATGATGGTCACGTTACCCTTGTTGACGGTCAGCGCGGTGTTCTGCGTGTACGCGCCCTTGTGAATCACGATCATATCACCACGATCATCCTTGCAGCGCTCCAGCGCCTTGGTGAGCGAGGTGGTACGTTCGTCAGCCGGGAAGGTGTCGAAGTACTCGTTGTTGTACTGCAGATTGGTGCTCGGGAAGACGTGGAAGACTTTTCCGCCCAGGATCGGGCCGGGGAAAAACTGCCCCCCAAGGATGCTACGCCCCACTTTGGATGAAGCGTTAAACGCACCAGGATAAGACATCGCTTTTACCTCCTACCACCATGCGATGGGGGCGGCGGTGGCCATAGCACGACCACCGCCTAAATTGAAATGTTACGCACCGACAAATTCGATGTTCTGAATGGACATCGAATTCTGCGGCATCGTGCAACCCAGCGCCGACCACTCGCGGTGAACCAACTCGCGGTTGTCCTTGCGATTGGCGGTATCGGGATGCCACGCATCGGTGTGCGCGTGACCGTACACAGGGCCAGGCTCACCGAGCTTGACTCTGTAGTAGGTCGACTTGTCTAGGAACGAGATCGCCCGCGACGGGAACATGGGGTCGATTTTGACTGGAACGCCCATAAATGAGAGTCCCTGAACCGCGCCGGTCTTGGGGTCTGGAGCGCGGAAGCCGGCGTCCATCGTTCCACCGAACCCCTGGAATGTGCGACGTCCTTCGAGCATACGGAAGTATTCCTCGAGGACATTCGGAGACGTCCAGCCGACCAGACGAGAGAAGGGAATACGCCGGGTCTTGGTAGCGTATCTCCAGAGCTCCATTAGGTCTTGCTGGTTCAGACTGCGAACCTTCCCTGGTGCATCCGGATGGAAGATCACCTTCGGGTGGTAGTTCGTGTCGGTGGCCCGGTCGATGTAGTTGACCTGATTGCTGATACCGGCGATCCGGATGGTCAACTCATTGGCGTTCGGGTCGAAGTAGGTGGTGGCGCTCCGATCCGGAGATGCAGCGGCGTCCCCTGGCAAATCACCCTGCCAGAGTGCATAGGCGCCCAGGCCATGCATCTGCTTACGAACCGCCTTCTGCGAAGTGTTGTCCAGATCACCGAGGTCAGTGATTACATTGGACGTCGAGTCCGCGATGGAGGCGTATCCCACCAACCTGTCGTTCGCGCCGGCAAACCCAGTGTGGTTGCCAGTATTGAAGGTCACGGAGGTGTCGGTGATCGCCTTGATCGAACGCGTCGTGACGGAGGTGATGTCCGGCTTGTAAGTGCCATCGGTCATGTCCACAAGAAGAAGCGGACGGCCAACCTGCAGCGCGAAGGTCGCGGGATTCCACAGCCACTCACGCATGGTGTGCGTGTCGCCGCTCGTGGAGGTGCTGCTGTTCGTCCAGCAGTACGCGCCGTTGCCGTCATTGAAGAGTTGCCAGGACAGAAACTCGGTCATGTCCAGCGTCAGCCGGTTCATCTCACGCTTGATGAGTGAGGCGAAGGTGTGCTTGTCCTTTGACAGCGCCTCCAGTGCCTGCGACGTCACCTCCGTCGCAGCATAGTGGTAGTAGCAGTCGAATCGGACATTGTCGCCGCCAGCGTTATCCGGCTCGGGCATCCGCTGGTTCTCGTTGCGCGACCCCGGACTGACGTTGCGAGTAAGTTCTCGAGGCATCAACACATGAGGCCGGTCAGATGCTGTGATGCCGCCGCCCGCTTCCAGGGTTTCCAGGTTCTGCCAGAAATCATGGAAGAAGGGATGAAGGTCAGGGATGACCTTCGACATGATATTTTCGTAGTTGATCTTTGCGAGATCGTTGATTGCATTTGCGATAGTAAAAGGCATTCGCTAGCCTCCTCAGGGTGAGTTCGCAATCTCATCCGCTGCATACTGTGCGAACAGCGCGTCCACTTGGTCGCGCTCGTCAGTGCTCAACCGAGAACCGGAACCCACAGTCGCCGCAGCTTTGAATGGATCGATATCCTTCCGTGGCGCGGGACCACCGGCTCCCCTGGTAGCGGGATATTTTGCGGCATCACCTAGTCGTTTGGTTTGTTCACCTCGATCCGACTGCACCGCCTGATCGACGGCGTCGTTGAATCGAGTCATTTTCAAATCGAGGATCTGACGGAACGTGTACCCCTGACCCTTCAGCTGCGAGAAATCAGCGATGGCAGATTTCAATATGTCATTACCGAAATCATGTTTCATTGCCGCCGCGTAATCAGTTCGAGCCTTGTCGATGTCTCGCTCGAGGTTCATCCGGTCGAACCGATTGTTGATCTCCGCAACCTGCCCGTTGGTCGTTGCCAACTGGCCCTCAAGTTCTTGGATTCGTCTCGTCTTATCGGTATCCGACTGCTTCAGCCGGTCGAAATTCGCCATCTCATCTTCGGGATCGAACGATGCCGGCTGATTCGCTTCCGCTATCGCCTGGTCATACGCAGTGCGATACTGATTATATGCGCCCGCATACTGATCACGCTCGGAAGTTGCAGCCCTGCGCTGCCGATCCTGCTCGGCGGTGGCGGCTTTCTCCGTATCCAGGCGGGTTTGAAAATCAGAGACTGTGCCATATTTGTCGGTGAGAGCTTTCTGCACCGCTTCCGGCATCTTCTCGACATCCAGGTACCCGTCTTCCTTGACCCAACTCTCTGGGCCACTATCAGCGGGTGTAGTGTCTGCCCCCTCGGCGGGGGTTACTTCCTGCTGAACACCTTCGTCTGCCATGGTGGGTTTCCTCGCGGGCTGCCTTGCGGTCCCGCAAATAAGAACTGCCCAAAAAAAAGAAACGGGGATTTCACCTGAGAGTGGGGATTAGGCATCTCCCAGGTAAAATCCCCGTTTCTAAATTACACTATTACGTCACCTTCTATGCAGTGTCAATACAAATTTACACCGCCTATATAGTCGGTGCTGGATTGCTCGGCTCGCCCGTCTGTCGGGCCGGCGACGGTTGACCGGGCTGCGGCGTCGGCTGCGGGCTGCCAGGCTGCTGCGCGGCGGCAGGCTGCTGCGCGCCCAGGCGACGGCGATGCAGTTCGGCCATGATCTGGAGGTATTGACCGAACAGCTGCTGGATTTCCTGCGGCTGTTCATCGAAACTGATCTGCAACGTCTCTCTGAACACCATCGACATCGCGAGGCCAGAGTCTTGCTCTTCATGGATCTGCGGCTCGATGCCGTTCTTCATCAGCTCGATCTGATGCTTGACTCTCTGCTCTTGAATCTGAATATCCCGCTGCCCACTCTCCAGGTCATGCCCGAGATGGAAGGATCGCAGCGTCTGCTCTCTCGACGTCAGCTTCTGCGCCCATAAATTCAATGCCTTACGCTGCTCGTTCGACTCACTGGTCAATTTGCCCGTGCCGGGGATGATAAAGACCTCGGTCGAAAGCAACTGGGACCGCTTGAACGCCAGTACCTCGGGCAGGCCATTATCACCGAAAGCTGCGATGATCCGTTTCTCGGGCAAACGCAGCTGACACAGCGCCAGCATGTACTGCGCGAACAGCGCCTCGCTCTCATTCCATGCATCAATGGTGGGCTGATTGACCTGATT
>CEPX01099805.1_pt1 | contig 11593 bp, 11 predicted proteins | sample 361361 | NCBI WGS metagenome assembly CEPX01 (sample SAMEA2619974, study PRJEB7988) | marine metagenome | biome: marine biome (ENVO:00000447); feature: mesopelagic zone (ENVO:00000213) & marine oxygen minimum zone (ENVO:01000065); material: "saline water (ENVO:00002010), including plankton...
ACAACCAGGGCACATGATCCATATCAGCAATGGAAATGTACAGATTGAAAAATTTGCAGAGCCAAAAAGAACTGCACATTGCATGTTTGAATGGGTTTACTTCTCAAATGTCAGCTCAGTTTTGGACAATAAATCTGTATACACTACAAGAACAAATTTAGGCAAGGAATTAGCTAAATTAGAAACAGAAAAAATCGACAAGAATTATATTGTTGTTCCAGTTCCTGATACAGCAAAAGCAGCAGGTGATGCTTATGCTTATGAGCTTGGAGTTCCTTCTAAAGAAGGTATAATAAGAAATAGGTATGTTGGAAGGACATTTATAGAAGGTTCATCAAGGGATGATAAAGTCTCAAACAAATACACTACTTTAAGAGGGGTTTTAGAAGAGAAAAAAATTTTGCTGGTTGATGACAGCATGGTCAGAGGCAATACGACTAGACAACTAGTAAGATACTTGAAAGAAGAAGGAGGTGCAAAGGAAGTTCATCTTAGAATAACATGTCCTCCTATCCGTGGACCTTGCTTTTATGGCATTGACATGTCCACTATTTCTGAGCTTCTTGTTCCACAATACGAAAAAAAACCTGTTTCTGTTGATGTCAGCAAAGAAGTATGTACTAAAATTGCAAAAGATGTAGGGGCAGAATCTCTGATTTACCAGTCTATCAGAGGTTTAATAATATCAATTGAATTGCCAAAAAATAATTTGTGCACCGCCTGTATAACTGGAGAATATCCCACTTTGTGGGGCAAAAAACTCTTTAAGAAAGCATGGGAAAACCATGGGAAAGGTATTAAAGAAAGGACTTATACAATCAGGTGTTGAATTCTTAATAATAAATTTTATTTACCGCAACATTTTAATACAAATGGTCTATATTTCATAGATTACTCAAAAATGGAGCAAAAAAACGAGTTAATGAATTTTTGGAGAGAAAATTTAGAGTTTAATGAAAATGAATTAAATTCCTTTATGGCTGTTAATCGCGAGGATTTTGTTCCACAAGACCTTAGGAATAGAGCATATGAAGATAACCCTTTGCCTTTAATGCGCGGCAAAACCATTTCCCAGCCGACTACAGTTATGTTAATGACTCATGTCCTAGAACTGAAGCCCAATGAAAAGGTATTTGAAATTGGCACGGGCTCCGGTTACCAAGCAGCAATAATTGCAAAAATTGTTGAGCCAAAAGGAAAAGTAACAACAACAGAGATTATACCCGAACTTGTAAATCTAGCAAAACAGAACCTTGCCAAAGCTAATATAAGGAATGTTGAAGTTTATGAAGATGATGGTTCTAATGGAATACCCAAGCAAACATTTGATAAAATTATTATTACAGCTGCATGCCGTGAATTTCCAAAACCTTTGCTTGAGCAGCTAAAACCAGGAGGCATCATAGTGGGCCCAGTAGGAAACAGAAACGAGCAGGAAATGGTTAGAGGCATAAAAGATAAAAATAATAAACTGGAATTGGGGTTCTTAGGACCCTTTTTATTTACCCCGATGTATGGGAAGTATGGATTTGAAGTTTGAAGAAAAAGTTCACATAACATGACTTTATTATAGTTCCTTTGTCTTAAACAAAGCTTCTTAGGAAAGCCCAGTTTATTGTATAGTCAACAATCAAACATTAAAACCCGCAATATTTAAATAAAAACATTAACTTTTCTAATTGGTTGGAGGTAGAATAAGTAATGGAACAAAAAACAGGACCACCTGCAGAACTTAAACAAGTAAGCGATGTAGTCTGGGAAATTCCAAAATCATATAAGAAGGGAATGAATGTACCTGCAAGAATCTATGGAACAAAAAAATTAATTGATGCCATGGATCCAGGCGTATTTAATCAGGTTACAAATGTAGCTTGCCTTCCAGGAATCCAGAAATACAGTTATTGCATGCCGGATGGGCATTGGGGATACGGTTTTCCAATTGGAGGCGTTGCTGCTTTTGACACTGAAAAAGGAGTTATAAGTCCTGGTGGAATAGGTTTTGATATAAACTGCGGAATGCGTTTAGTTACAACCAATCTAACCTTTAAAGAAGTACAACCCAAATTAAAAGAATTAGTGAACCATCTATTCCAGGCAGTCCCGGCAGGAGTTGGCACCAAAGGATTTGTTAATGTCGCTCAAAAGCAATTTGAAGAAATAATAGTTGATGGTAGTAAGTGGTGTGTTGAAAATGGTTATGGTTGGAAAGAAGATCTAGAAAGAACAGAAGGATATGGAAAGATTGATTGGGCAGACCCGAGTAAAGTAAGCAACAAAGCAAAGCAACGAGGTATTAATCAATTAGGAACCTTAGGCTCAGGAAATCATTATTTGGAGATACAAGTTGCACATGCTGCAAATATAATTGATCAGGAAATAGCAAAAAAATTTGGCATACATACACCGGATCAAGTTGTCATAATGGTGCATTGCGGTAGTAGAGGTTTTGGACATCAAATTGGTACAGACTACCTAAAAATATTCTCAAATGCAATGAAAAAATATGGGATTCCTGTTTTAGACAGGGAATTAGCATGTGCACCTTTCTCAAGCAATGAGGGCCAGGATTATTACAAGGCAATGGCGTGCGCTGCAAATATGGCATTCTCAAACAGGCAGGTTATATTGCACAGAATAAGGGAAGGTTTCAGCAAAGTCTTTGGAAAAAGTGCAGAAGACTTAGAAATGCACCAAATTTATGATGTTGCTCATAATATTGCAAAAGTGGAGGAACACCAAATAAATGGCAAGAGAAAAAAAGTTGTTGTACATAGAAAAGGCTCTACAAGGGCTTTTCCCCCACATCATAAAGAGCTTGCAAAACTTTACCAAGAAACAGGACAACCAGTTATTATTGGAGGATCTATGGAAACCGGCTCATATTTATTGGTTGGAACTGAAAAAGCCATGGAAGATACATTTGGAACAACTGCCCATGGATCTGGCCGTACAATGTCAAGGAGAGCTGCAAAAAGACAAGTTAGAGGTGAGAAATTGCAAAAAGATATGGAAAGCCATGGAATATATGTTAAAGCAGCTTCAATGTCGGGACTTGCAGAAGAAGCTGGATTTGCCTACAAAAATATAAACGAGGTAATTGAAAGCGCAAAAATTGCAGGAATTTCAAAGCCGGTAGTTCGACTATCTCCCGTCGGTAATATAAAAGGATAATACCTCATTTATTTTTAGTACTTTGATTATTATTTTATTTTTATTAAAATTAAAGATTATTAAACCATGAAAAAATACAAAATTCTTGAAGACGTTGCAATCGCAGACATTGCTATTGAGGCCTATGGAAAAAACCTGAATGAACTGTTTGAAAATTCCGCTTTAGCAATATTTGAAGAAAGCGCTAATCTAAAAAATGTTGGAGAAAAAGAAAAAAGATCAATAAAAATCAATGCATCTGATATTGAGGATTTATTGTATGATTTTCTTTCTGAAATATTGTTCTTAAAAGATACCTATTCAACAATATTCAAAAAATCAGAGGTTAAAATAGATAAAAAAAGAAAAAAATATCATCTAAATGCAAAATTATTTGGAGAAAAAATAGACAGAGAAAAGCATGAACTTGGAAATGACCTCAAGGCAATAACCTTGCACATGTTCAAGATAGAGAAGACAAAAACAGGTTTTAAAGATTTGGTTGTTGTGGATGTTTAATAGCACAAAAAGCTTTTATACCCCAAAAACAAACCTATTTCTATGGTGCTTGTTGAATCTTTTTCAGGTATAAGAGGCATTTATGATAAAGGCCTGGATGAAAAAGTTGCAACTAGGTATGCTCATTCCTATTTACAACAAATACAAAATAAAAATAAAGATAGAAAATTAAAAATTGTAATTGGTACAGACACGAGGATTTCTAGAGATATACTAAAAAATGCTGTTATAGAGGTATTGGATTGTGATATTATTGATGTTGGTATAGCATCAACGCCAATGATTGAATTTGGAGTAAGATACTTTAAAGCCCAGGGAGGCATTATAATAACTGCATCACATAACGAACCATATTGGAATGGTTTTAAGTTTTTGGACAAAGATGGTGCTGTCTTAAGACCAAAAGATGTGGAGGAAGTTATAAAAAAATATAATGAAATAAAAAAATTAGACAATGAAACATTTTTGAGCAAATATGTCTATAAAAATAAGAATCCAAACAAAATATCAATAAAAAAAATTATGAAAAAATACAATGAGATAAATAATGCTTATTCTGATTATGTCCTAAGTTTTCTATCAAAAGAAGATAAAAATAAATTAAATTCTTTAAAAAATTCAAAGAATTTTTTGGGACACAAAAAATCACAAAGTGATTTTTTCGTGAATTCCAAATTAAAAATAATTATTGACCCTAATGGCGGCACCGGAATTATTGCCAAGACAATTCTTGAAAAGCTTGATGTTAAGGTTCATGGAATCAATATGAGACATGGAATTTTTAATAGAAAGGTAGAACCTACAGAAGATTCATTGATTTACCTTTCTAGCGAGGTTAGGAGAAAAAAATATGATTTTGCTGCTGGATTTGATTGTGATGCTGATAGAGTTGAGATAGTAACAAGAAATGGTTTTGTTTCTGGAAATAAATTATTAGCCTTGATTGCAAATGAAATATTAAAAAATGCTAAAAATAAAGTTATTGTGGTAAATGATGCAACATCTTCAGTTGTAAAAGAAATAGCAAAAAAACACAGAGCAAAATATATTGAAACTGGTGTGGGGGAAATAAAGGTTGTTGATAAGATATTTGATTTAAAGGCTCCAATAGGGGGGGAAGGAAGCAGCTCCGGAGTTATAATTCCGCCATCAAGATGCAGGGATGGCATCTTAACCATAATTTATTTGCTAAAAATAATTGCTGACAACAAAAAAAGTCTTGATGAATTGATTAAAACATTACCACAATATTACAATATAAAAAAGAACATCAAGATTGAAACAAAAAATTATGAAAAAATAAAACAAAATTTAAAGCTTTACTACATTAAAAAGAACTGTAAAATAAAAGAGTCTGGAGAAGGAAGCTTGAAAATCTTTTTAAATGATAATTCATTTGTCTGGTTTAGGGCATCAAAAACAGAGGCTGATGTATTGAGGATAATTGCAGATTCTCCAAACAAAAAGAAAGCAGAATCCTTAATTGAGGAAGCCTTAAAATTAATAAAAAATAAATAGGAGTAAAGCTAAAGGGATTATATTAGGATGGATGGGGATAATTACTGCAAAAAATGCAAAGTAGAAATGAAACTTTTAGAGGAAAAAATAATTGTAGATACTAAATACAAAATACTCAAATGTGAAAAGTGCAAGCATGAGGTTGCAAGAGCAGAAAGTTGAAGTAATTAAAAATTCTAAGGTACAAATATAATACAAAAATAATTAATAAAATAACCCTTCAATTGATTATTACTAATTCTAATATTATTATTTCCACAAAAACATTTATAAAATCTATTATTAATTTGATATTATGACAAAAGTATATGTGCAAACTCATGGATGCAGCGCTAACCTGGTTGAATCAGAGGTAATGGCGGGTTTGTTGACCAAAGCAGGCATGCATATAGTTGATGAGATGGAATATTCTGACATTAACATAATAAATATCTGCACTGTTAAGGGCCCTTCTGTACCCTTAAGGGAAATAAGGAAGTTTACAGAACAGTTTCCAAATAAAAAATTAATTGTTACTGGTTGTATTACCAAAGATATAATACCTTCAATAAGAAAAATAAATCAAAATGCATCTCTAATCAACACCCACAACATCCATAGGATTGTTGAAGCAATAGAAGAATCATTGCAGGGAAATATTTTAGAAGCCCTTACCCAAGAAAGACCGCTAAAAGTAAATCTTCCTAAAGTAAGGACAAATAGGGTTATTGGCATAGTTCCTATAGCATCTGGTTGCGATGATTTCTGCGCTTATTGTTCTGTAAAATTAATCAAAGGCAATATCTTCACCTACCCAGAAGCTTACATTATCAATGAGATCAAGAAAAATGTTGAGCACGGTTGCAAGGAGATATGGCTTACAAGCCAAGATAGTGGGGCTTATGGATTGGACACAGGCAAAAGAAGGCTTGCAGTTTTATTGAACGAAATTCTTGATAAGGTGGAAGGAAACTACAAAATAAGGCTGGGCATGATAAATCCAAGACATGTAATGAACATGATTGATGATTTAATTAAAGTATACCAAGATGACAGGATGTTTAAGTTCCTGCACATACCCATAGAATCAGGAAACAATGAAATTCTGGGAAAGATGAAAAGAAAATACAGCGTGCATAATTTCAAGGAAATAGTTGATAGGTTTAGAAGGTATGTCAAAGATATTACAATAGCCTCTGATATGATTGTTGGTTTTCCAACAGAAACAGAGCTGCAATTTCAAGACTCTTTACATTTAGTCCAAGAAGTAAAACCAGATATTCTGAATATTGCAAGATTTTCTGCAAGGCCAAACACAGCTGCTGCTAGGATGAAACAGCTACAAGGCAATATAAAGAAGGAAAGAAGCAAGGCTTTAACAGAACTTTTTAACAGCATAGCCTTAAAGCAAAACAAAAAATGGATTGCATGGCAAGGAAAAATAATAATTGATGAAGTTGGAAAAAACAATACCTGGGTAGGAAGGAACTTTGCATACAAACCAGTAATAGTAAAAGGAAATTTTAATTTGGGAGATGAGATGGAGGTTAAGATAAAGGATGTTACTACTTACGATCTAAGGGCTACTGCTGTAGATGTTCCTGAGATAGAAATAAGTGTTGAAAAGAATTTTACCTAAGTTACTTAAAAAATTTTAATACTAATTAATTTTCTTCTATATCCTTAAAACAAGAAATTGTTTTTTAAAAAATAAAAAAATAAAAAAAATAAACAGATTTTAATCTGTTTTTTCTTCTGAATCTTCCGCCTTCAGCTGGTTGTGCTGGTTGTTCTTCAGTAGGTTCTGATTTTGGTTCATCAGTAGGTGCGTCTCCGCCACCTTCAGTTGGTTGATCTTCTCCATCTGTCATTTGCATTACCTCCAATTAATTTTTTGGTAAACATACCAATAACAATAATGAAACGCTAATCCTTTTTAAAGTTTTCTTTTATTTTTACAATTTTTTAGTCATATTATAGAAATAAAAATTATTGTTGAAAAGAATCTAATCAAGAACCAAGCCGCATTTTTTACAGAAATTTTCCCCTTTATCAAAATCAATTTCTTCGCTTCCGCAGTCAGGGCACACTCTAACCTTCTCTTCATGCTTCAAGCTTTCCAAACTTTTACCCCCAAATTCCATACGTCTAAAAAGGAATAATGGCTTTAAAAATGTTGCGCTTTTTAAGGGTAAAATAAAATCAATATCAATAGATCAAACTTGCATGCTCTTCCTTCCCTATCCTTATTACACTATCAACAAAGCTCTCTATCTTTGATTCATGGCTTACAATAACAACTTGGCTCATATTCAATTGATCCAAAACATCTCTTACTTTATCAAGCTGCTCAGAGCTAAACCCGTCTGTTGGCTCATCTAACATTAAAAGGTCTTTTGTTCTTATTCCGGAGACTATGTCATTTATTACTTTATTTAATGCTAATCTATATGACAAAGCAACTGAGGTCTTTTCACCGCCACTTAAACTTTCAACATTTGTCTCATAGCCATCCTGCTCAATTAGGGGAGTAAATTCATCGTCTAACCTTACTGATATTGCTTCATCTTCTATCAAAACATTGAACCATGTCTTAAACAATTCATTAAACTCTCTGTAAACCTGCAGCATAACATGTTTTTCCATTGTATTCATTAAATTTATGAAATAATTTTCTAGCCAATTTTGCAATTGGGCTAAATAATTCAATTTTTCTTTTGCCTTTGATTTTTTATTCACTTCTTCATTCAAATTTTTTATAACACGATCTAATGACTCTATTTCCTTTTCCAACCCAGTTTTGCTAATATCAAATTTCTTTTCTTTTTCCAAGGCCATATCAAATTGAGTCTTAACTATTTTATAATCCTCCTCAACATCTTTTATTTCATTAATTTTTTTGTTAATAGCAATCTTTTTTGCATTTATTTTTCCTATCCTCTCTTTTAATTCAATCTGCCCTTTTTCTAGAATCTCTTTTTCTTTCTTTTTATCTTTCATATTTTGCATCTTCAATTTTATTAGTTCTATTTTGCTTTCAGATTTTCTTAATGCTTCTGTTTCTTTTTCCATAGAGTTTAACCTATTTCTAACATCATTTTCCTTTCCAGAATAAAAAATTATATTTTGTTCGGCCTCTATAATATTCCTAATCTCCCAATCCTTAATAGAATTTTTATGTTCATGCTCTACATTCTGCAGACACAAAGGACATTTTTCTATTTCAGAGACTTTTTTAATTATTTCTTCTGATTTATTTTTATTAATTCTGTACGCATTCAATTTTTGTTTTGAATTTTCTAATTCTTCATTTAATTTTTTAATATTGCTTTCTAAATTTTGCATTTTCTCTTTTAGCTTGCTGCCATCTATTATTTTCTCTTTTTCCAAATCCTTTTCAAGTCCTGCAATCTGTTCATTTAAATTTGATATTATTTTATTATTGTTATTGTGGTTATTAAGAACATTGCTTAAATCTAATTCAATAATTTCAAAATCTTTCTTTAGCTTATTCAACTCATTGATTTTACTTTCGTATAAGGATATTTTTTCCTTTTTTTTACTGACTTCCTGCTTTGCCTTTTCCATTTTTGGCATAATGTCTTCTATTTTTTCATTCAAATTAGAAATTTCTTTTTTAACCGAACCTTGTTCTTTTCTTTTTTCCTCCAAATCTGATATAAAGCCTTCAAACTCCTTTCTCTTTTCTTTTATAGACCTCACGAAAATAGAAGTATTCTCTCTTATTTTCTTGTATTTATCTATATTGAAGACCTTCCTTAATGTATTGAGCCTTGTATCTCTATCCCCCACTAAAATTTTTTTCATTTCTTCTTGAGGGGTATAAACCGTATACCGATAAATCAAATCCTTGCCTTTCGCAACCAAATCTTTAGGATAACCCAATAAATCAAACACCTGGCTTTTCATCTCAACAGGGCTTAATTCTTTCTTTACCCCATTAGTTATTATATAGCCTGTTTCTTGCTTTATAGCATCTCTACTCTTTTTCAAACCTCTCTTAATAGATATATCCTTGCTTTCTAATTCAAAATTTAACTCCACAGAGCCCTCTTTTTCACCATGCCTTAGCAAAGAAGCAGCTGGAAGTTCAGACGGCTTAGCGCCAAACAAGGCAAATTCTACTGCCAACAATATTGTTGATTTGCCACTACCTATGTCGCCAGAAAGAAGCAAAGATCCCGTAGGGAAATCTATTTTTTGGTTAACATAGCTTCTGATATTATTCAGCTTAATTGATTTAAGTAACATTTCCCCCTAAAAAAAGAAATATGACAGCTATTATAAATTTTTAGATGATTACTCTACTAACTTCTTCTTCATACCTTCAATTATTTCAACAGGGCTAGGATCAACTCTATTCCACAAAGCCAAGTAGTATGAAACAAAATCTCCTAAATAAATTGCAGAAAACATTCTTGCTAATAGAGATTCTCCTTGAGTTTCAATTTCCTCAACATCAACATTCACTTCCATAATTTCTCTGCATATGTCCATTCTTTTTTTTATCCTGTCATTATCGTGTTTATCCCTTATGATTACTGCAGCAAATTTTCGGTCCATGCTCTTATATCCTACAATTTCATTATGATTCATCTCAGAAAAAACATTGTAAAAAGCAGGCATCTTTGCATTTTCATTTATTTGGGTCTTCCATCTAAAGGCTATTGCCTCTAAAGCCTCTGATGCATAGATTATTGGTATCTTTTCTTTTAATTTCTTAGATAATTCTTCTCCTTGGTCATTAAAACTGTCTGTTTTCTTCAAAATATCCATCATCTCGTTCAACTCGTCATTTTTTACCCTAGTAATGTTTGTATTATGTAAAATGCCCAGCATCGGGAAAAATAAATAACCTAAAGCAGCCCTTGGCTGCAAACCAGAAGGAATTGTTATTACCTTTTCGCATTCATCTGCTAATTTTCCGCCAGAAGTAATCCCAATTATTTTTGCATTTTTTGCCTTTGCATCTCTAAAGGAAGATAAGGTTTCTTCAGTATTGCCAGAATAAGATACAGCAAAAACCAGGCTGTTTTCATTAACAAAGTTTGGCAACTTATAATCTCTGTTGACATAAACAGGAATATTTATGTCGCTTAAATAAGTTTTTAACAAATTGCCGCTAATAGCAGAACCACCCATTCCAGTGATAATAATATTATCTACTTGACCAGAAACAGAAATTCCTCTTGGTAAATTCAAGGCTTCTCTACACTGTACATCAAAATCTTTAATTACCTGCAGCATATTTTTGCTATCTAATGTCATTTTATTTTTTTATTTCAATTAATGTATAAATAGTTTGCTATTTTATTTTTTATTTTTATTATCAAGAGTAAATGACAAATTTTATAAATAGGCATTTATTCCTTAGCCAAGAGAAATGTAGGTAATTGCTTACCTGAATCTTAATAACAATAAATTAAATTTAGATAATATTAATGGAAGCTAAAATGGGAATTTATAAGTATATTAGAGAGACTTGGAAAAATCCTAAAGATAATCTAGGAGATATTTGGCAAAAACGAATTCTAGAGTGGAAAAATCAGAATGTTACAGTAAGGGTAGAAAGACCGACTAGAATAGATAGAGCCAGGTCTTTGGGATACAAAGCAAAGCAAGGCTACATAATAATAAGACAGCGGGTTGACAGGAGTAGCAGGCAAAGGGAACAAATAAGGCACGGAAGAAGAAGCAAGCATTTTGGAAGAAGAAAAAATGTGGATAAAAGCTATCAATCTGTTGCAGAAGAGCGGGCAGCAAAAAAATATCCTAATTGCGAGGTTCTAAACAGCTACTATGTAGGGCAAGATGGAAGTTATTTCTGGTATGAAGTTATTTTAGTTGACAGTTCTCATCCTCAAATTCTTGCTGGCCCAAGAATAAACTGGATATTTAAGTCGCAGCATAAAGGCAGAGTTTTTCGTGGTTTAACCTCTGCTGCAAAGAAGTCCAAAGGGTTGAGAAAAAATAAAGGAAAGGGCGCAGAGAAATTAAGACCTAGCCGTACAGCAAACTGGAAACGCAGGAAATATTATTGACTAAACTCAACTTTCAAATTCTTAAGCTCTCTTATCATATCTAAATAACCTTCTGCAACGTTTTTTTGCTTAATCCCGTCTATCTTGTTTTTGATTTTCTGAATAAATTCAGAGATTTCTTTGATTAAATTATCTTCATTTTTTATTACAATATTTACACAGCTATCGACAATTAGTTCTTTATTGTCATTGCTTTTATGAATATTTTTTTCCAGCTTTCTCAAATCAGTAAAAATATCTTCGGCAGCACTTTCTGCATCAGAGGTATCTACAATTTTGAATATTTCCTTATCACTACCATCATTAAAAAATATATCCAGTTCTACTTTATCTTCTTTAGGAAAAAATTTTCCTATTCCAATTTT
>CEPX01197927.1_pt1 | contig 11587 bp, 4 predicted proteins | sample 361361 | NCBI WGS metagenome assembly CEPX01 (sample SAMEA2619974, study PRJEB7988) | marine metagenome | biome: marine biome (ENVO:00000447); feature: mesopelagic zone (ENVO:00000213) & marine oxygen minimum zone (ENVO:01000065); material: "saline water (ENVO:00002010), including plankton...
ATCTCGGGCGCTTATAACCAAAGATTGGGAGCACAGTTGTTTGTGGGACAATCGCAGTGGCAAGCGGGCTCTCAAGCTGGTATTATTGTTAAAAGCGGTACCGGACCTAGTTCTACATCGATATTTGAATCTTATTCGTCTGAACCGTTTTATTATAATTCTTACGCAGATTTTATCGATGAGGTGAGAACAGTTGCAAAAGATTATGCTATTGTGCCTGAATTTAGAATTAGTGAGCACGTCGATGATTATTTGAAATATGGTATCTCAGCCAACAACAAGTTTGATTGGGCTGAAATACCCGGTGCCTATACAAGCGATGGTTTACCGATTAATAGCTCACAAACTGGGTTTTATAGAGATTACTCCAATTCTGAGTTTGCACACCATTTTTTGACCGTTAAGAACAAAAGTGGCATGGAGCCTGCAGAGGTGATGATTGAGGTAAAGGCCGCAATTAAATACAACCCCTACAAAGGTTTTTATCCACAACAAAGGACCCTAGATTTAATTACCCAATTCTCAAAATCTTTTGGAGATAGCTTGATGTCTACCAATATTGACGGCGCCGTTGTGCAGAAGAAAGATGGGGTACTAAGACCGCTAATGCAAGCTCTATTTGCGCCAGGAATTTTATATAATACTATAAAATCGGGTATTGCTGTTGATTATCCTCTTGTAATCGATGCCACTAAAGCAGTTCGGAATTATTATGGAGCCGTAACTGGTTCACTTTCTTCGAATATATGGTCTAAGACTACAAATAACTGGATGCTAAGCGCAACGGGAGGCATTGATCCTCCAGATGCAGTTGGTTTCTCTGTGCAAGGATACGACGGAGGGGAATTTTGGGATCATCGAATCAAGTTTGAAGATTTTCTAAACCCTGGAAATTTGCGCGATATGAACTTTATAGATGTTGAGTCTCACCCTTCGTGCTCGTTGAGGAACACTACTGCTTCAATCACATCAGACCCTGCAGATCAGTCTTATACTTTAATGGCATCAAATTTTTGCGCAGGAATTGCAGAGTTTTTCTTAAAAGAAAAGGAGTTTACAAAGCTTGAATCGGAACCTGTCACCTCGGGATTATCATTTGAGGCCAACCAGATCTACGGCGCCCGCCTAAAGATACGCAGATCTGCAGGAGGATTGCGCACATATCTGCTTGAATCGGGCTCTTCTGGAGATGGCACCGCATATGGAAGAATAGGAGGAAAAGTATTTGATACTAATAGGTCCGTCTTTTTGAATTCAACCTTTCCGCTTCCACAGGATCCTAGACAAAATCCTAATTTTTCTGAAACATTTACAATGGAAAGTCGCCCTTCAGCCTTTGGTCCGCCTGTAGCCGGCCGCCCAAGTTCTAGTGCTATTGAGTGGACTGCGTCTGTTACTTATCCCGTCGATAGCATGAATGGGTTTAATTGGGCTTATACACCACCTTATTATAATGGTGAAGCTTGGGTTGATTTCATTTTCTCACCGGTGGCCACTGATGATAGTGAAAGACCAATTACTTATGATTTGGAAAGAATCCTCGCAGAAGTGGAAACTAAATATTGGCGCTGCGATCCTGGGTACTCTGCTTCCAATCGAGCCACTCCGACGCAGATGGTCGGAACTGTTTTGATTCCAACCTTCAGTGGCAATTGTGCAGATCTTTCACATAGAGCGGATCCATTAGGCACCACAGAAATACCTTTGATTTATGAAGGCGCCAATGTTAATGATAATGCAATGCAGCTTCCAGCGTGTGTTAATCTTTATGGAGTCGAGAACGTTTTGCGCACAACACAAGACAAGTTTGGTAACGAAATTGCAGTGGAAAACGAAACAGTTGGATCTAAATGGGTAATCCAGCCGAAGATGGAAACTCCTCACTTAAACTTTAACCATACAGGAGATTTTCCAGTTTCAGCATCGGTACCCCTCTATGGATCTGCTTCTGTTTCTAGGGGCATCTGGCGCCAATTTGGTATAATTGAGCCAGATCCAAATAAGGGAATCTTTTTGGAAATTGGTCCCATTCCGACCCAATGGCTTAAAAATCATTACGATGTTATAACAAAGCCAACAATATACAATCAAAGTTCGCCGCAACTTAAAGGGCAAAACGCTTACAGAGCAATGAAGCCATTAACGGATCTTATTAAATTTAAATCTACAAAGAGCAAGGCGCGCCTAGGAGAGATAGCAGAGACAAAAACCATCAAAGAAGCAATTGTGGTTGTTCCCTATAAGATGTCTTCTGAAGAAGACTCACAAGTTATCGGTGGTCAAAATCCTAAGAGTAGCGAGCAAGCTACAAAACGATTCTTTGGAATAAATCAAGACAGGATCACAGCATGCTTAAAAGAAAATATTGGAAGCGCGGAAGGAGACTCACTCGATGCCGCCGGTATGTCAATTAGAGAATTGGTGAAAAAGATGGATTGTTATATCCTGCCGCCATGGGCTGACTTTATTAACAATAAAGCTATTGATCCTTTTGTGATGTATCTCTTGGAGTTTGAATATGAGTTCGATAAAGACGATTTGAGCTACATATATCAAGGGCTTGCGCCACGCAATTCAAAGAATATGACACTTACGTCTCGCTCAACAGCACATAAATTAGATCCTACAGAATTATTAAGCGCCAAAGATGTTCTTGATCCGCAACTTAGGTGGATGGTATTTAAAGTTAAACAAAAATCATTAGCCGAGTATGAAGACTTGATTGTGCCGCAAGCCGGCGAGTCGTCTAGAACTAGAGAAGTTGAATTTAATAAGGGCGAAAGCGGATATAAAATTGGATATAACTGGCCCTATGATTATATATCTTTTGTTGAATCGATTAAATTTGACGTTAAAGTTCTTTACAAGGGCGGGCCCCGCGGCGCCCCCGATGAAGATGAAAGTATTTCATGGGAAAGCGCAGATGGAAAGACTATCACCGTAACAGCCGCTGATCAGTCGGATAAACAAAAGAAGGGCGCCAAAAGTGGGGGCGCAGGTACATCTCAAAACGTTGTGGAGCCTAGGAAGTAAAAATGGCAAAATTTATTAACAAAAAAGAACAAGTATATGACCTTAAGTTAACTTCTTACGGGCATCACTTGCTGTCTATTGGCGAGTTTAAGCCGATTTATTATGCATTTTTTGACGACAATGTCATCTACGATAAAAGTTATACTGTTCCTCCTACCAGGGATACCTATACTTTAGCAACACAGTGGCAAGATAATTGCTCGGTATATGATGCCTCCAATCGGCTTCAAGGCTGGTGGCGCCTGAATACTGATGTTTCTACGACGGGAGATATCATAGACAGCAGCAAGAATGGCCGCAATGGTACCTTCACCCACGATACGTGGCGCCCTGCATTTTCAACGACCTTATATCCGGACCTTATCCAAGCGGCTAGTTGCACTTTTGATGGCACCATCACCGGCACAATTATCGGATCCCCAGGTCTCTGGGACGCTGTCATAGGGACCGCTGCCGGCGGCACTTCGCTAATGTCATTTTCTATTTGGGTTTATTATACTGGGCCAGGCGATAGCACAAAACCCCGGCTATTTCAATTTGGAGATAAAAATAATAATAATGGACAGGTTTGGGCTTATGTGGGAAACGCCGGCAAAGTTTGGTTGGGTGTTGGACACAGCGACACCAACGGGCAGTGGAAAACGACCAACAACGAAATTGATGTCGCTACTCCAACATGGACTCATGTTGTTATTACATATGATGCTCGAGCCGTTGCTAATGTGCCCACAATTTATATTGATGGGAGCGCTGTTGCTGTTACTACCGCTACCACTCCTGTCGGGGATTATCAAGGTATCCAGACGACTGATGCCTATATTGGTCGTCGTGGTGGCGCCACGCAGAGAGCATTTGAAGGAAATTTGGCAGACTTTGGCGTTTGGAACAGGCTTCTTTCTGCAACAGAAGCTTCTCTCATCTATAACGCTTCTCAAGGCGCCGCCACCGCATGTCCCGCTTGGGTTGAGAACCAAAATGATATAGACAATAGAATCAAGCACGAAACACAGTATTTGGAAAGTTTAGTATTGTTTGAAGATATTGATGATGCTGCAGCCGCAAATATCGGAGAGACCATTGACCCTCTAAGTACAGAACTTACGTGGGTTCAAAGGCTGCCGCGCAAAGACGTTTTTAAAATGGATGCCATGATTGGTGATGCATATTTGGATGGAAAAACAAATGCTGCGCCGGCATGGAAAGTGGTCGCACTACAGAGCACAATTACTTCTTCTCAAGAAAAAGGAATGGTTGAGGCGTCGAGCGAAATCGCTATTCCCCAGCTTAACATAGAGGCAAATTATACTAAAAAAGTTGTAGAATCGACATTTGAGTTTGATCCATCCTCGGTACGAGCTTTAAACGATCAAACCTCCACTTTTATAGACGACAAGATAATCATATTGGAACAAGATGATCCGGTATTTTATATCGAAGAAGTCAACACAGAGCTTCTAACAGAAAACTTTGAAATAGAGGTTTTTGGTTATGTGGTTTCGGGCTCTAATGTGTCAGGTCCTGCCACCGGCTCTCAACAAGATACTCTAGAACGTAAGTATTTTCGAAAAGAAATACCTCAGATTGTAGATGGGTTTATGGTATCTAACACTAAACAGACAGTGGCAGTTGAAGAAATAACAACAGGAAGTGTTGAATACTATTTTGATGTTTTAGCTGATCAAAACATTGAACAACAATTAGCATGCAGGGGCGCCCTGGACTTCGATAAAAGTTCTTATTATATTGATTTGGACTTTGAATGCGATCAAGAAGAAGAAGAAAATGTATTCTATGATATTTACGGATCAGTAACGGAGCCAGAAATATGTCAGGATTAGTTTTAAAAGGCAACACAATCAGCACTACCGGCGAGTATTTGCCGGCGCCATATATTGATAGAATTCATATTGAAGATGAGGGATATACTCTTTACCTTTCCATATTCATGCCAGATGGAGATGAAACTGTTGATTATGAAAGTGAGGAGAAGGCCGACGATGTTGCGACTTTAGCAGATTTAGGAGAATTGTTTTATTATGCGCTGGTGTTTAGAGGTTGGGACTCTACTAACAATCCTTTGGATAAAATTGTCGAGGGAGAGGTAAACATAATCAAATATTGGAGCGACATTGAGCAAACATATGACGACGATGATCTCTCATATTTAGGATGGTGCATAGAAGATCAATTTGAGCCGGATTGGGAGAGCCCCGTAGAATACTATGATGATAGCGGCCAAAAATTTTGGAAATACAGCGCAACTGTTACTTTAGAAGACTCGGCTTATTGGTTCGCCGGCCCGAACTTCTGGGCCGACACCGACGATTTAGCAGTATTTGTTTTTGCTACTACTATTGAATGGAATAGTACTGAAGTAATGGGACAAGCTGTTGAAAATTATGATGATTGGGAAGGAAGCGAACTTTTACTCCAGACGCAAATAAGCGACATTGCTTATGAAAATGTTTTCGAAAATAATGAGATTGCTAACAGATATCAAACAGAATATATGGATTCTGACGATGCGATTTATGATCAAGTTCCATTACAGGCACTTAATTCCTTTTATTATAAAATAGACACAATGACTCATCAAGATATTGTGGATTATTTTCAAGAATTGATAGATCAATTTAATGAAGAATATGAAGTAGCTAATTATCCTAAGCTTGAAACTATGTTAAACAATCTTGCTCTTGTATTAGAAGCATATGGGGAAAAAGCTGAATTGGTTCCACAACTTAATGCGCTACGGCAAGTAACTCCCGATAAAGCTCCCACTGCTCCTATTGGAAAGCTTTATAAGAGGTTTAGAGAAAGGATCTTTGCAACAAACAAAGCTATAGTAGAGGGCGAAAAACTAAGAAGAATTGTTCTTTTTAATGGGAAAATTGTAGATCTTAGATCGCCAGATATAGGAACAATTGCTCCTAGTTATGAGGAACTAGAAGGTAAGGAAGTTTTATACTCAGATTGGCTACGAGCCCAATCGGTACTCTTTGACTGGACTGGAGGCGATGATGACTGGGAAGCTTCAGTGGTTCAAGGCGCATTTCTTTTTGATTATGAGAAAGCTTTACGCAGAGGTTCTACAGCCTCAAAGGTGCTTAATGTTGATAAATTAGAAGCAGCGGGCATACATATTCCATATGAGAGTTTTCGAATATCTGAAGCGATAGTGGGCCGAATTCCATCAACTAGCACACTTTCCCTAGATGCCATGCTGGATCTGACTCGAGGCTATCTGACAATTTCATCTTATGGCGTCGATGCCGATGACGGTGGAATTGGAGACGTGAGAGGATTGTTCGACACCAACGGCACTTACCTCGGCACCACAGCTGGTCCAGCTTTGCCGGGAGAGGGTGTCGCGTCGGGAAGCTTTCCTTATAGCGACTATAGCTATGCCGCCGCCGGCGGAACGTCGTATGTATCCGCTCCGCACGAGTGGATGTTCGTTTCGCTTAAAGAAGAACAGTCGGACTCAACTTCACACGCACTATGGGATTCGACTCTCAGTTGTACAGACTTACAGCCTGCATCATATTTAGTAATTCGTAGTTTTGTTAATCCTGTGGCGCCCCCTTCATATGGGACTCCCTTGGCGCCAATTGATATAGATTATCGTCTGGTGTGTTTTGAGCTTCAAGATTTTTTTAGTGCCGCCGCGTTTGCTGATTTTAATGATAATGGAGGTTTTAGTGACTACGTAGCAGTCGTGTCAATTACAGACACCACCGGCGAAGTAGTAAGCACTTTGGTGACTGACATTTCGGCTCATATAGTGGATTTAAAAGAATATTATGAGTTGTGTCAACAAGAGTGTGCGATGAATGAGGACGTGAGCTTATTTAATAAATTCTTTTCGGAAGGTATTTTAGCACAATATGAAGATGATATGGAAAATGCGCCATGGATAGCAGCGCCGGTAGCATTTATATATTTTAATGATTTGTTGACTGATTATTATGGGGGAGATAGTGACAAAATGGCCACGGCTGCAGCAGAAATTGTTAATCAGATTAATCCCGTTAATGGAACTCTAGAGGCAATTGCAAAGTTCATGGATTATTTTGAAACACTTTTTGGATATTTTGATGATTTGATTGACGAAGGATATGAAGACACGATAACTACATGGGTAAATACCTTGGCAATCCCTGCGCTCAATACAGTGGGCTATGCCAGCCGACAAATTGCGCCGAATTCAACGGGACATCCTTATGATTTTAGCGCCGACTGCAGTCTAGAGTGTTATGATAATGATGATTGTAGCGACGGATATGAGTGTGCGAGTGGTAAGTGTGTTGAGATCGAAGTAGAAAAATGTAAGACTAATGAGGACTGCCCTCCAGAGTTTAAGTGCTGCGGCGAGAATGTAAATATCGGAACGGGCGAGTGCATTGCGGATGCTATGTCCTCGGGGATGGATTGTTATGAGGAACGTGAAGAAGAAGAAGACGAAGATGAAGACGAAGATGAAGATAGCGGCGGCGGCGGCGGCAAGCAAGAGTACCGGGAGTCGGGAGAATTTAAGAAAAAAAATGAACCCTAACAAGGAGATATAAAATGGCAGATACTTATAGCAGAATAGGGGGCTCGAGCCCCAAAGCTGGAGGAGGAACAACTGATATCGTTGTGACTGAATCTTTTCAACGTGCACCCCCCACAAACGCCGGCACTGCGAAGCCAGCAAACACAAATGCGAGTGTAAGTGTTGGGGGACAATTAGTCAACTTGACAACAAATCCACAAAAAGCTCAAATTTTAAGTGGCATGCGGGATGCTATGAGAGCACAACCGAGTAATATTTATCCTGACAAAGAAGCTACTACGGCACAAGTTGCTTCTTCTTATTTACATATGGTGGGCATATGCACTGTTCCTTCTAAAGACGCTACCTATTCGTTATTAGACGATCAATCCGAGAAGAAAGCTTGTGACGTAGACGAAACAACGGTTGATAATCCAAACATATTTGATAAAAAGGCAGCTAGAGATAAAGAAAAAAGCTACCCCACAGCTGAAGACAAATTCCCTTCAGAACGGGATCCTTTTTATGAACAAAATATAGATCGACCGTTGTCCAGCGACCTTGAGGAGCAAAATGCTGAAGAAAGAGAGTCCAGCGCTACGACTACGGTAGCCTTCGCTAATGCGCTATCACAAGTCGGTACCGCCGGCGGCCAAGGAGGCGGGCAAGGAGGCGGGCAAGGCGGCGGACAAGGTGGCGGCGGTACTGCGCCTATCGGTGGTCCCGGCTATTGAATTCGTATCTTAGAAAACTCAAATCATGAAAATACTTAACCAAAGAATAATTATTGTAAGGAGATAAGTTATGGGAACCCTTGTGGAAATCACCGGTGACTCTGGCGACTATTATTATACAACAGTTAATGCTGTTGAAGAAATATATTACAACGGTATTTTTACGTCAGCCGATGACGTTGTGAGCGTCGACGCGGGAGGTAATGAAGTTGATGAGAATGGCATCATTTCCGGGGAACTATTTTATAGCGGATGGGTGAAAGCGTATGAGGTGACATATACTGACACCGTTAGCGACACAGGAAACGTCGATCTTTATGTCGATAGTTATATAGACTACTGTACATATGAGGAGGGATTCGACTATGGAATCAACGAATATATTCTTGATTCTATGAATCGCGCCTTGTGGGACGCGTCGTATCGTTACGGTCCGACCGATTGGCCATATTATGTAGGAATAACTCCCGGTCGAACCAAAACAGTTTATACGTATACAACATGGTATGTGGGAGATGCCCGCCGGCTGGCAGACACCAGCTGGATACTACCTGACCCAGAAGAATTTTCTACTTATGAATATGCCGCACAACGGGTTATTTTTGTGCCGATCAGTACGAAGGATGGTGATACCGTATATACCTGGATTAATCCAACAGCTAAAATTGATGTTGATAATAGCTTCAGGGATTCCGAAGTGTACTTTCCTGTGGAATACGAGGCCGCCGCCGGCGGGGACATGGAGTTTGCACAACAAAAGGCTCAATTTGATCTTGAATCAGAAGCTTTTGATTTATCAGATGATGCCACAACTGCAGAAGCATTTGACGCGTGGATAACAGAAGAATACGAGAACTTAAAGTCTCTTACTTTGGCAAAAATCGGCAATCTCGCAAGACCCGTGTTTAACTTCCAGAAAACAAAAAGCAGACCACTTAAACCCAACCAACTATCCTTATTTGCTTCAGAAGATGTTACCGAAACAACCGTATCAGTAGCAGCTACTAGTACCACTACCACGGAAACATATTAATATGGCAGAATATCCCTCTATAAAAGCACAGATAATTGACACCGATTTATTTTCTGGTTCGGCAGACACTTTACGTTCTGCTTACGGAGAATACTACGAAATTGTCGACGGCGAGAGATTAGATTGGGTCACCTCGTATGACATGTACGACAACGCCAACTCGTTGTTTGAAGTATTTATGGATACGTCCGCCGCAGAAACAATTGATGAGGATGTTTTGGTGGCAAACAAAAAAGTTCCCGTAAGAGCTTATTCAAATTCAGAAGAAATAAGTAGTGATATTTTTTGGAAAACTCTTTGGATAGGTGGCAGTTTTGGCGATGTGACACATTCTCCAATTTATAACGAGATTGTTCACAGCTATTTCGATTCAGAATACGAATTGCCATATCCTCAAATTGAAGCAAATGCATTTTCATCAGGTGACATCGAGAGCACAATTGAAATTTCTTATGATTATTATGCCTATCTTTCTCAATATCAAGACTATATTGCAGAATTAGATTCTGAATTGTTGATACCTAATTATTATATTTTGTTTGATATGGTGTCCACCGATTTAGATGATCCCGACAACATTGATACATCTTTGTATAACTCTGATCTTGTAAGTTATGTTACGGCTGACGGAAATTACGAAGGAGTGATGGAACTATTTGATTTCGATGATTCAAAGGTGCCCCCACATGCTGAAGTTGCTGACTACAAAACCGCGTATGACGGTCTTAATAGTGGAGACTCATCAATTATTGAAAATTTTGTAACTCGTAACAGTTATTTAGCCACAGATTATCTAACCGGATCTTACGTTCGATATCCTCTTTCTTCCTCTGCGCAAGAATGGGTTGAGGATCATTTACAGAATCTATTATTTGATGAAAAGGCTGTAGAACTGGTTGCCGATTCCGATGGTGATTTTATTCCATATGCCAACATGTTGCCATATAAAATTAAAATTAATTTTGATGAATTTGATGGCAGTTGTGGTGATTTTGTGTACATCGAAGACAGGTGCACCATTACTGAATTCGCAGATTCAATTAGATTACATGATTTTTCTTCAAAGTTTATAAAAACACTTTATAAAGCATTTGATAATAAATTAGACGATCTGACTCCCAACGAGGTAGAATATGTAACATCTTTACAATATTCGTCCGCCTCTCTTGAAGATGAGGCCGAATATACCATCTCTACAGCCAACAACACAACTTATCGAGAAATTGATTATGTAAGTTTTCTTGCATATTGTTATAATAATTATATTTCTTCGGATGAGGGGTGTTTATTTGTGGGGCCAAGCACCATAGAAAGATTAAGCGCCGTGGACGAAAAAGGAACCTATAGACACATTAATGCACAAGCCGCATTGGGTGTTTTAACAGATACGGTAGAATATTTAGGCGACACAACGAACATACATATTGAATCTCATTTGTACGCTGGCTTATCAGTCAGTGATAAAACTTATATTGAGCCATTGGCTTATCGTATAGAAAAAATTGGAGGACCGCCCACGGGAGATTCGTATACACAAAACACACTTCAAAATTTTTGGTTTTTTAAGCCCGAGATAGAAGATAATACATTTACATTTTATGACAGCCAAGTGAAATATGACACTGATTACACTTATAAGGTTTATGCATATGCTGTGGTGGTTGGTTATAGATACAAATTCTCGGATTTGGCTCTTACTAGAAATATAGGATGTGAGGGAGCCGAGGGAGAATATGGGCTAGAATTTTATAATCCATATTCGGATGACGAGGAAACAACCTCTAGACTGTTTACCATAGAAGCGGACGGAGGATTTGGGTCTGACTATGTAGGGGATAAAAACATATTAGTGAACGAGGGCACCGGTTTGACAAAACCAATTGAGACTTATTTTTACTTTGCGGATTATGGCGATGACGCCGAGGCCGCCTACGCCGCCGCCCATGACTACATGATGCTCAGCGACGATTTCACCGAGAACAGCGGCATGTACGAGGACAGCGACGACGACGGCGTGGCATATGCATATAGAGTTGTAGAATACGATGAGGTGGCTGGTTCTGTTTTCGGCACCGACGCACAGATCTTTTCTTCATATCCATATGCAGCAGACTTTTATCTCAATTACGAACCTACCGCCAAAATTATTGAAATACCACTTTACGAAAAGACTCTTAAAGTGCTCGATAATCCAACTAACAAATTGAACATTGTTCCATATCAAGTGGAAGGAAATTCACAAAAGATTGGTTT
>CEPX01415043.1_pt1 | contig 11587 bp, 4 predicted proteins | sample 361361 | NCBI WGS metagenome assembly CEPX01 (sample SAMEA2619974, study PRJEB7988) | marine metagenome | biome: marine biome (ENVO:00000447); feature: mesopelagic zone (ENVO:00000213) & marine oxygen minimum zone (ENVO:01000065); material: "saline water (ENVO:00002010), including plankton...
TTTAAAACTATTATCTCTTTTAGCTTGTGGTATGACCTCATTCCATAACCTCTTCCACTCATCTTCCTCTGTAGGAATACCTTCTATACTAAATTGAGAAGGAGTTATTTGAGTTATAAAGTCATTTATATCACCTAAAGTTCCTGCTCCATCTAAATAAGTATTTACAGCATATCCAGTTCTTTGAACTGTTATATCCTCATTTTGTTCTACTAACTGATCTATACCATCTCCTACACCACTAGTTACTTGATACTTCCAATAATTATCAAATAGATTTGTCAGCATGTCAAGATCATCTACTGTATATTGTGTACCTATTGTAGCATTTAATCTACCAATAAATTGTGCTAGTTCCTTTGGCTGCGTTTTTAAGAGATCATCATTACCAAATAAACTATACCTCATTTTTCTATACTCACCTATTCTGGGTAAAAACCAAGATCTCTTATTTTGATATGTATAACGTGTTTTACCGCCTGCCAAACCAGAGGACTTTTTACTTGAAGGAACTTCTATCATTTTACCCTCAAAATCTATGGGAGCAATATCTTCTGGGACAGAAATAGAAGTATGTTTATTTGTATTATAAGTCATAAAATGTAATAAATCCCTAAGACTTGAATGTCCTCTAAAAGCTTGACTCATTTCATTAAAATCATCAATTTGATCTGGAGTACCTTTTGTATTAACTATTTGTATCTCTTGACTTCTTAATGCATTTACAGTAGATATATAATTTGCAGATTGAATATCCCCACTAGCTATTGCATTAATAGCAGTAGTTTTTTTATCCATATACTCATCAAATCCAGCCCAACTTAATCCTCCATTAATAGCACTTGAAGAAACTGGTTTAAATGCTGAATTATTAGTATTTTGTTGGTTACCTCGAGGCGCTCCCATCTCTGTATAATTATTTCTCCAATATGTTTGTTCAGATGCTATTTTAATCATTCTATTTGCAATATTATCCATAGCTTCGTCATTAGTATATTTCTCCCCAGTTGTAGGATTATTCCACAATTGAGTTAAACTTCTAAAATCTTGATCTCCTATATCCCCTCGAGTATAAACATCGATTAAAGACATTGCAATTCTCTTTGCTTTTGCTTTACTAACCCCATAAGGATTATTCATAAAAATCCTAACATCTCCAGGAGTAACATTGAACTTTTCAAAATTTACTTTAAAAGTATCAGCATTTATATTTCCAATAATATCTCTCATTTCACCATCATAATCTCCCTCTTCTTCTACCTGCGGCCAAAAGATATTTTCATTCCAATTACCACTCTCATCCTGATTATAAGACGAATGTGTTTTCCATTTCTCCGCACCAAAATCTAAAGCTCTTCCTCCATTAGCTTGAATTTCCATAGCTATCTCTTTACCTTTTGTATAATTTGCATAAGACTGTGCAGCTAATCTAAACCCTTTACTTCCTTTAAGTAAATTAACAGAATCTAATACAGCATCTGTAGCTCTGAAATATTTTCCAGATTCAACAACATCCCCTAATTTACCATTTATTTGATTATATAAATCTTCTACTATCCATTTATCTCCAGGACCTACTTGAGAAGTATTAAGAGCTCTGTATAACATATCAGTATCTCTCCTATTTAGATCTATTGTAGTTTTAATAGTCTCTGCTGTCCCTACTAATCCTAATCCAGTATATATCGGGACTGGATCCCCAAAGTCATACCCCATATTATTTAATTTTAACCTTCACCACCAGTATCAGTTCTACTTTTTAACTTAGCATAAGCTCCAACTCCTTCACCTACCAGTTTCATCAATTGTTGATAAAGAAGAGCTTTTTGTTGAGCTTTAAAAGTTTGTGCTTTTTGCTTAAGTTCTCTAACATCTCTCTCTTCTAATTGATTAGCTACTAATGCTTTTAATCTCATTTGTTTAGCCTGAGCTAAAAGAGCTGCATTTGTTTGTAACTCTTCTTTTCCTATCTTTAAATTTTTCTGAAATTCTTCTCCTTTAAGTTTTCTTACGTCTTCTAATCCTTCTCTAGATGATTCCTTTTTTGCAAAGTATTTTACTTGTTCTGGAACAGATAATCCTGATAGCATATCTTGTTTTTTAAGAGATGTTTTCATTGCTTCATTAAATAAGGATTTATCACTAACTCTGGGTAACTTAACCATATCAGCAGGAAATCGATCTTTTATTAAATTAGGTTTTTGCTCCATAGCCCAATCTACAACATCTCCAGATTTATCACTTGCATCTTTAAACATACGATATCCCCCATATAATGCTCCAGCTCCTAAAATATAAGGCCCATACTTTTTCAAGATATCTTTCCAATTCTTACCTCCTTCACCACCACCACCATCACCATCACCACCATCAAACCAATTTCGCCAACCTAAGAATCCATCACCCTTACCACCTTCATCTCCATCACCACCTTCATCTCCATCACCAAAATCAGAAGTAACACCACCTCCAGTACCTCCTATATTATCACCACCTTGATATTGATTAACTCTTTTTATTGGACTTCTAAATGATACTGCCCCCTCCCTTCCGTAATCCTCAGCTGTTGCTAGTCTTCCAGTTCGACCTAGAGAGTTTACTTGGTCTGAAGATTGATTCACAGGTAAAGAAGTAGAACCAAATTCACTACCAGGAAGTGAAGGTAAAAGTGGAGCATTATTGAAATAATTCATTCTATAGTCTTGATCCATATTCATTGGAGATTGATATTTTACATTAAGTTCACTATCGTCTGTCTCAGCGTCTTCAGTTATTAACTCACCCTCTTTATCATAAATATCAGTCCTAGTTTTAAACTCACTTTTAAGTTCCTCTCCTGGTACAGATATATTCTTCATTACTCCTGTTGTTTTTCTAGTTAACTCTGTAAATTCTTCATACTCATCTTCATACTTATTATAAGCTTCTTTAATATATCTATTATTATAACTTTCTATTAACTCTAATGGCTCTTCTTTATGTTTTGATGTCCAATCAGGATGTACTTCAGACATCCATTCTCTAAACCTATTTCCACTAGCTTCATCTTTAAATCCCTCACCTGTCCAACCAGATCCAGATACTTGTTCTTCACTCTCAAAATCTTTTAATATAGTTTGTGTATGTTTAGTAGGATCTGGTTTAAACGGTAAACCAGGTTTGGATGCTACATTCACACTTACTGTTGTATCATTAATAGGATCATATAATTCTAAATCTCCTGTATTTGTATTATAATATAAAGTATCAGTAGATGCAAGAGTTGTATCACGCAAATTTCTATCTGTATAAACTTTTTGTAATGTATCATTTTCTAATATAGTACCTTCTATATCAATTGGAAAATTTATATTTCCTCCTCCAATCTCAGCAGTTTCTCCTTGTGGTGATTGATACTGATTAATTCCTGTATGTCCTGTTATATCACTTCCTCCCATCATATTCATCATATTCATCATATTATTTTGTTGCTCATCTTGTTGTTTCTTCATAAAATAATTTTGAATCCAACTACTTCCAAATTGATTTAAAAATCCCATTCCCATATCTTTCATATCCATATCTCCTGGATTATCACCACCTCCGCCACCTCCCATATTCATCATATTCATCATACCTCCCATACCTCCCATAGAAGGCATTTGATACTGCTTTATTGGTTGTTGATAGTATTCATCTGTTCGCCCTGCCGCCTTCAAATACTGATTACCTACCCATCTTCCCGCACGTTGAAACATATTATCTCCTGACCCACTAAAAGGATTTCTATTACTTACAAGTAAATTACCTGATGAATTACCTGTATTCATATAACTATCAGAAGTACCTCCTGTTATTCTTCCTATACCTAATCCTCTAGGAGACCACGTAGCTATATCTCCAGGTTTATATCCAGGAGTTTGATAAGCATTTACATATCTCCCCATTTTAGCTGGTTTTACATTTTGTCTATCTACTATAGATGATGCATTTTCCCAATCATTGCCAGCTTGAGCTTCTGCATCCATAGCTATATTAGTAATATCTTGTTGACTAGCTCCTCTCATAGCAGCATGTTGAGCTAATTTAGCATAACTAAGTTTTCCATCATTATACCCTTTACTACCATCTACATTTAAATATTCTGAAAATACATAATCTCCTTGATCAGTAGGTAATATAACTTCCTCATTTTCAAATTGTTGATTAATAGGTCCTGTTTCAAATGTAATACCTCCATGAGGGCCTTCATGAGTCTCTCCAACTCCTTTCTTTAATACTCCTGCATTTGGAGTCTGATAAGAAAGAACTTTGCCTCCTTCTACATTTTTAACATTAATTGGTTTCTTATATTTTTTTCTTCTTTTAAGTTTCATAATTTTTAATTTTAAACAATAAATTTTGAAAGTTCACTTCGTGAAGCCCTTACTCTTTTAGAGAGATCTTCCCCTATTAAAAGTTTCTGTTCTTCCTCTAAAGACCTTAAGTCTTCACTTTGCTGTAGATCTTTTTGTTTAGCTCCATACATTGCAGTTCCCCATGCTAGTACAGCGCCTCCAGCTCCTCCCTTCCTAGCCCCACCAAGCATACCTAACATTCCCGCTAGGGCTTCATCTCCTCTTTCCAAATCATGTGTAGCACGATACATTTCATGTTTAGTCATTGGATCAAATGCACTCTGTCCTCCAGTAAAACCTTCTGTAAATCCTTTAGTTCCTTGTAATGTAACATTAGAACCAGGTGTAACCGTAGGAGTAAGTTGTTGTTCAGTAAGTACAGCTGTTTTACCTACAGGATCTGTTTTAACAGGAGTAGTACTATAGGGTGTACTAGGAGTAGACAGATTTGAAGCTAGGTTTGAAAAATCGTAATTTAAATAGTCGTAAGTTGGTTCCGCATATCTATTACTGGGTCTTCTCATATAATTACCCGTAAACATCGGTAATCTATATTTATTTGTTATATATAATCTTCTCATAATTTTTATTTTTATTTTTATCTAAAGTATGGTCTAAATTTAGCCGTGCTAGAAAGCAAAGTTACAAAATTTCCGTCTAAATTATCACATATTAATCTAATATTTAAATATTTATCTACAAATTTAGGTCTTTCATCCCAAGTTTTAGTAGGATCTATATAATTAGTGTTTATATTTCCATTAGCAGTAAACATACTAACACCTGGAGATGGGTAACTTGGAAGACCTCCTGCATATGTTGCTGTTAATAGAGTTTCATCTCTAAAATTATTTATAGTCCAAATAGATCCGGCCGATCTATAATTTCCTGATCCAGATACAGTAGGCGTTAAAGGAACTAAAGGCACTTCCCCTGATATTTGCAGTCTATTATAAACATAAAAACTACTAAATCCTATATCTTGTATTTTTCTATTATCTGAAGCTTCAGGACCTTCATCTGTAAACCAACCTCCACCAATATCTGTTACTACATCATTAACTTCTATAGCATAAAATTGTTTAGTAGCATCTGATTTACCATTAGTAGTATATTCTACTTCAAATGGCTCAGTTGTCGTAGTTGTCAGAAGTTGATAATAAGCACCTATAGCAGCATAATTATTATGTTTAAAAATAAGTAAACTTGATGCTGCTGTACTGTCATATACACCTGATAATACCCCATAATAAGAATTAGTTGTATATAAATACATATTTGGAGTATAAGAATGAAAACTAGCCCACACTTTTAAATCTAATTGATATGAAATAGTCCATCCTGCTTTATAAAAATAGTCAGTATCATGCCAATCCAGAACATACCATCCACAATCATAGGTAGAACTATCTTCATGCCATATTTGAAAACCGTTTTTATCTGGTGCAAGTCGTATAGTTCCCTCCCCAGTAGTACAAGTAACAACTGGACTCGAAGAAAAATCCGACAGAAAAGCAGTTGTTGGAGTAAAATCAACTTTGGTTATTAGTACCCTTTTATTTGTTTGATCATAAGTTGTATGAAATCCAATCCCAGAATAAGGGAGATCAATATTTGTCATCCCATAAAGAGTCCATATTTTAAAAGGTATATTAGCAGTAAACCAATTTTCCATTCCTACTGTAAGATCAGTAACACCCTCTGTAGCAGAACCAGTTTTTTTATCTTTAACCACTGTTATAAGAAATATTCGTCTTTTATCATAATCTATATAAAGTCTACCTGCAGCAAGAGATAGGGCAGAATATCTTAAAGGAGTTCCACCACTTCCTAATTCTGTATCTACAAATTCTTTAGGAGGCATTTCAAATACATTCCCAGTTCCTATAAATACATTTCCTCCTGTTTCTAAACTCATAGTCTCATTACCTCTAGTACTGAAAATTGATGATTCAGTTTGAATCATTATATTATCCATTAAAGAAAATATATTTGTTATAGGTCCTCTATGTATATCAACATCTAAATAATCAAATTCTGGATAATTCCTATATGTATTTGCTATTCCAGTAGGTTCTAATGATCTTATAACTCTAGTAGGATAAGCAAGTATCTCTTTAAAATCTTTTATAATTGGTACAGTACCACCTAAATCACACTCAGAAGAATATATAGTATTATATCTAATTCCTTCTTCCATTTGCGCATTCATTCCTGTTTCATGATTAGTTAAATCAGTTATAAGACAAGGTTCAACAGGTAGATAATCGGGAGGAGGAGTGGTCGGAAAACCAGTAATCTTGGCAGTTATTCCAAGTCCAGTACATATTCCATCTATATCATATAATATATCTTTAACAGAACGTTCAGGATAAAAAGCAGTAGCTGCATTAATAGAATGCCTCAAATCTATATTATCTTCACTTTCTAATATAACTGAAAATAATCCTCTTTGTGAACCTGTAGGCATGTTGGTTGTTAAAGTCGTACTGGAATTCATACCAGATACAGTAAAATCAGGCTCATTCTTATTAGTATCCATACCATCGTGAGTTACTCTCCACCAATATCTGTTTATAAAAGTATCTCCTCCAAATATATTTCCGGTAGTAAAATTAGGTAATCCTGATAAATCATTTACATTAATTCCAAGTGCTGCCCCTGTATCTTCTTCTACTACAAATCTATCTAATTCATATCCTAAAACTTCGTACCCAGTCCAAACAAGATCCATAGTATCAAAACTATTATAAACATTTCTTTTAAATGACCTTATATCTACTATTTTAATACTATGAGCTGGATCATTACTTGTTCTCAGCCCTCCTCCCTGACCCAAATTGGTATAGACTTTCCAATAGGGCCATGTCCATGTATTATAGCCTGACGTACTGCTGAGATAAAGAGTATATCCACTACCAGATACACTATTGTAGCCCGGTGTATCATACCCTTGGTCTACATCAAATGCTTGTCCTGAATCTGTTTTGAAATTAGTTTTTACAGATTCTATTTCAAGTGCTATATGAGATTCAGATCCCATATTAAAATCAAAATCTTTTGAAAATCCGTCATCATCTATATTAGTTATAGTATTTCCTTGTATACGTTTACAAGCATCACCTTTTATTTTAGCATAACTCTCAATATCTTCTGGAAAAACATTATAGAACCTAGTAAAAGAAAATATTGATGCTAATGCCATTGGTGAAGAATTATCACTACCCCCATAAGCGCCGGGATCATCATCAAAAGCCCATCCGGAAGATATTGGATAATTAGCATGAGGACCATAAAAACCATGTATCTCGTCATCTTCCGAATAAGACTGCGTAAGCAATTTAATATGTGTAGCAGAAGTTAAAGGTTTATTTGTTCTTAATAAATATTGATTAGAAAAAGCAAAAGCCCTACCACTCATACATCCAAAACCACCACCCGAAGTGCTAGTGACGCCCCCGGTGCAATTTCCCCAATCTCCAGTCCTAAGTGGAATTGAAAAATATGAAGATACTCCCCAATTTTTTTCACCTACACCTCCCATTTTGTTAGCTTGAGCCATTCTAGTAACAGCTCCTTGTCCCATTGTTGTTTTGTCTTCATCTCGTCTTTTAGATCTATAAATTCTAAATCCTTGAATTTTATCAGCAATAGTATCAGGGATATATAAATTATCAAGTGTAAATCCTAATATACTTACACTTTGTTCTTCATCTGCTGGATCTGTAGTACACGGTACAACATCACATCCTGTACCTGTTTGTGAATAAGTACCTCCTGACCAAGTTATACTAGTACTCATCAGGTGGGCTATTGGTATATAAGGACCATAACCAGGTGAGTAGTTTGCAGGTATACCTAATTCTACTACAAATCCACCAGGAGGAACACCTGTACCTCCAACTACTACAGATATAACAGGTAAAATAACGGTAGTCCAACTACCATTATTAGAATATTGCCACGTTACGGATACCCATTCACCAACAATAGGCAATCCTGGAATTAATGCTGTTGCGTCCCCTACTCCAGTTAAAATTCCATGAGGAAGGCTTCCAGTAGAATCTATATATATAAGAGAATTATCTGTATCTCCATTCCCATAAGCTCCTGAAGTTATAAGACCTGGACTACACGCTAAAGCACCCCCAGTATTAGTTACATTTTGAGCAGAAACTGCACATTCCATAGAAGGATCCTGAATAACATTATAAGCATAGGGAACATAACCACCTCCACCAGCAGGATCGTCAATTGCCTGAGTATCTGGAAATCTATGGTGTCTAACATTTGTTGTTTGCAAAGACGGACCAATAAATGGTGATCCTAATGAGTAATCTGTTGTATCCCAATCTGTTGTACCTGGATATAATTCATCTTTATTTTCCCAATACCCCATAAAATTAGATCCTATATTTGTAGAAGTATCATAAAGTTCATAATTTTTAATATCATAATCCATAATGCCTTGAACTTCAGCATCAGCTACAGAATCCTTTTCTACAATAATAGGATTATCAGTAGTAACATCTCTTCCTGGTATATGATATGCAGGAGAAAGAGTTCCATCACTTAAAACAAAAGCTATATAAAATGAATAAACTTCACCTCTTTTATACCCCCTATAATTTACATAATAATCAGGATTTTTATAAGAATTTATTTTTGCACTTGCAAGTGTCTCATTTCTGGTATTCACATTATCGATATCAGGCGTATTAGGGTAATTAACCCAATCACCATCACCCCAGTAATATTCCTGCCAAGGAAGTGACCCAGGTTGATAAGACTCTACAGGTCTATCGAAATCACAAATACTTTTTACTTTAGGTTTAAGTTTTATTGCATTTGCATATTTTTGATATCTAAGTATAGGGTCTACGGTTAAGTTACCTAAATATAAACGATCTTTAAATTGTTCTATAGCTTTGGCAGTTTTATATGGAAATTTTACATCATAAACCTCACTAAGGGATACTCCAAATTCTCCTTCAGATCCTTCAAAAGTTATAGTAACAGTTCTTGCAGTTAAATTTACAAATTCACTAATTTTAATTTTAGGAAGTTTAACAGCAGTCCTTTCTTCTTTTCCTTTATCTACCACAATATAAGGAAGGATATACTCTTGCTCTATATTAATATTAGAAATACTCCATTGTATCGTTTTACCTGCAATTATAGGAGCAGTTGTATCTGTATTTATAGAAGGAGATCCTGTTATAACACCAACATTATCCATGCTAAGAGCAACAGGTAATGATGTAGTTAAATTACCAGTTCTACTTCCATCTTCATCTTCATAAGAGAGATTTAAAGAATATGCACCAATCTCTAGAGATCCTCCATCTAAAACAGAAGTAGCATCAATTTTAGGAATTGGTCCTGAATGTGGAAATAATCTTAATTTATCTATATAATTTTTATCAATAGTAGCAGCAGGATCTATACCATAAAGAAAAGTAGTATTTCCTGAAATTACTATTGAACGTAATTGTTTATCAATATTTAAGGTTCTAGGATAATTAATATCATCTATCCAATATACATTTAAATCTCCTTGATTATCTATATTAGCTTCCCCTTTAATTAAGTTGTAGCTACTAAACTTTAAATCTGCATCTATAAGGGCACCAGTTACCATAGCATTACTTCTAAATACTTCTGTAAAAATATCATTTTCAAATTTTGCAATAACACAATCACCTGAAATAATATATTTTAAAAATACTATATAAATATCTCTATATCTTACTTTACCTATTAAATTAATATCTCCACTTGCTAAAGATACAGTTAGAGGAAGAACTCCTCCTTCAGTACATATACTTCCAACTTTTTCTTTTAATATAGCATTAAGAGCATGATTGTAGGTATTTTCAGGCTGATGATGATGTGTAGTATCTTTTACAAGTCCTTTATTAAAATTACCCATACTTAACTTCTATCTAAAATTTCTCTTTCGTTTAATTCACTAAAATCAGATTCATGATGATTTATACTTGGTATTAGTCTAACCCACTGATTCATAAAAGAAGCATATCTATCGATATCAGGATAATTAGCATTATTTCTAGCCTGTGTACAGTAATATAACCATTTCTGATCAGCGAATCCATAATCTATTTTATTTATAGTATTACTAAATCCTCCTAGTAATAGTTTTTTATATATGTACCAAAACATAGCTTCTTTAAAACTTATATCATCTGGAACCAATGGATAACACTCTTCATCTGTTGGAAAAGATTTATAACTTAAACATAATTCTCCTTCTAGAAAAGAAGTTTTAATATATCCATTCTCTACAACATACCAATCAGAAGATGTTGCAAATTCATTAACACATTTACTGCAATGTATATCTTTAAGAAATGTAGTTGTACCATATGCTAAAGGAGTTAATTGTTCTGGGTATTTAAAATATTCTGCTTGTAAAACTATAACTCTAGCAGTTATATCTCTTAATTGTGCATATAATATTTGATTAGGATTAGCAGATAGAGTGGCATTTAATAATGCTAATTCCTCTTTTAATTCTGATAATTTAGTACTAATAGAAGAATTAACACCTCCACCTGTAGCTACCATATTTATATAATAAAGATCAGATGGTAATATTGTTTTATATTCTTTTACGTCTAATACAACTTTTTTAGTTTCTAATTGTGTACTAGCTCCTATATGTTCCAAAGCTTCTCCAATCCATTCTATAGCATCATCTACCCAATCTCCATGATTTAGTTTTAAATCTCTAAAAACCTTTCTAACTATCACTTTACTTGATGTTGTTTTATATATTGCCATTTTTATATTTTTTAAACTTTAGATATGCTAAATCATCTTCTTTTAACAAATTAGTTAACTTCTCTTTATTTCCTTTTAGTCCTCTAGTAGGAATAAACTTATATGCTGATTTATTAATAACGCGACATTTACTTTTATTCCAATAATATCTACAATACTCTTCATCTGTATAATATATATACCATTTTACTCCTTCTCCAGTTTCACTATTGTAAAGTTTATCTCCATTACTTAATAATTCTTTTTTATATTTATTACTTTCTCCCCAATTAATTTTAGGGTTAGAATTATTTCTATCTAATCTTAATATACTTAAAGTAGAAAGATTATTTTTCATATTAAATTTACCCCCTTCTAATATGTAATCAATTACTAATATATTAAATTCTGAACATATATTTCTATAA
>CEPX01415042.1_pt1 | contig 11585 bp, 16 predicted proteins | sample 361361 | NCBI WGS metagenome assembly CEPX01 (sample SAMEA2619974, study PRJEB7988) | marine metagenome | biome: marine biome (ENVO:00000447); feature: mesopelagic zone (ENVO:00000213) & marine oxygen minimum zone (ENVO:01000065); material: "saline water (ENVO:00002010), including plankton...
TTCTCAGTTTCTAATGCAGCTTTGTTAATAACTTGTTGATGAGCTATGTACAACTTAAAGTAGCCATCTTCAGTTCCAGGCCACTTTAATCGACGATATGGTTTAAGAGATTTAATTTTTTCATAGAGAGACATAAAATTTCCTTTTTTAACAATTTATGCTTAGTTTTTACGCTGGTTCACTCTTTCTTTGTTCGCTCGCCCAGCTAATATCATAAGTGATCTCATCTTCACCATTAGAAGATTTTTCACCAATAGAAGTCGGATTGCAATTCAAGAATATCACACGGTCGCCGCCTTGATACTCTACAACTGTCGTTGCATTTCTCAACTGCTCTAAAAAATCATAGTTTTCATTCACATTCACCACAATAGTAAAAGAAAACCCGATTTCTGTTGTAGTTGCAGCGTAGCCTAGCTTGTTCATATACTTCACTTGCTTACCAAGAGGTCTTTCGTCCTCAGTAAAATTCGTGATATCATCAAACTCAGCACCGTCTATTTCTAATGTTACTTTAGTTGCTGCGGTATTTGGCATTAGTTATTCCCTCCTGGATCTACAATAAGCACGATTTTTTGTGCTATCACATGTAATCCTTGTACAATTTCAGCAGGAACCGTTAAATTTATTTGTCCAGAATTTGTTGTGTCTTCAGCAACAACAATCCCAGTCTGATTTTCAGCCACATCTCTTACAATCTCTCCATCTTCAATAAGATAAAGCACTGAAAGCACTGTGGATTTAATAGCTTTTTTAACTTTATCAGTTATTTTCACTCTTTGGAAGTTAATAGAAAGCTGTGTTTCAAGCGCAAGAGCAACAAAATCAAGTGAGTCAGTAATCTGTATATCAAGGAGTGTGTAATCTGAGACACTATTAGTAGTCGTCTTTGTTGATACACTACGCATAATCACAGAGTTATTCCCATTAGTTGTTATAGGAGCGACACCATTATTAATAAGTGTATTTGCTTCTGTTGGCGACAAGAAGTCGTTAAAATCTGGCACTGGCACACCATTAATCTCAAGTCCGTCTCTTGGAAGCGCTGGATCACTAATGCTTACATATGAAGCACAATAGGCTGCACCAATTTGGCTTGGGGCGTACTTTGTCCTGCTATCAGACTTATTCGCTCTTCGATACCCAATAGTGACCCGTTCATAATCGACACCAGTGGCTCTTGTGCCAGCAGTTGCGATATCCACAAAAGAAAGACCGGTAAACCCCTTAATACTTCGGCCAACAATAGGGTTAGACTCCCCTCGAAGCCATGTTTCAAGAGTGGTCAAAGCTGTAGCATCACTTTGCTGTGTTACAACAAACCCAATATCTAAACCATCTAATGAATCAAGTGACGCTTGAAGATCAGGGTCATTCATTCCGCCATTTAACTGCACTACTGCAACGGTTACACCATTAACAGCAGACTCGTCAACGCCTATCGGTATATCATTTCCACCGGTACCCTTGTTCCGAGCTGTGGCAGTCACCACATTTGTTGCAGAAGTAGCATCAACAAGCAGCCTGTCTTGAGCATTAGATATCGCATTATCAATAGCAAGGGCAATAGCATCTTGGCCATCACCATTACTCACAAGCACCTCAACTCTTTGATCTCCAATATAAACCACAATAGAAGCGGTATTTGTTGCAGTACCAGTTACAGTCAATGTACCTGAAGCAGCAACACCAGTACCACTATCATCTTGATACACCATGTACAAAGTCATATTTCTATTTGCAGTAAGAGCAGCTCGAGCCATAGCCTCGGCCTGAGATCCAGCACCAGCACCAGTAGTTACATCACCCGTAGAAAAAACTTGAACTGGCTTATTTTCATCAACAGTGCCCGTAGTAAGTTTTTGCCCAATCATTGCAACACTAAGATTTACTGCAGCCAATGTAGAGATTCTACTTGTAGTATCAAAATCAGAGTAAGTACCGGGGACTCTCCACCCGTCAGGGACAACAAAAGCCATTATTTACTCCCCTTCTTTGCTTTTTTATTAGAGGATAGCAGAACTGTACCCTCTTTTATCATTTTTCGTAGCATAGAGGTATTAGGAACTTTTACTTTCTTCCCATACTCTATCCATTTGTTTTCTAGAGTTCTGAAGCGGATACCTTCTGCGCCTTCCACTTCAATAAGTTCAATTTCCTTTTTCATAACACCTTCTATACTATAATTGAATTATCATCAAAATAACGCCAATTTAAACCATCACTATACGCAGGCTTGCTTGTGTCACTAATAAAAACAAAAGCAGGTTGCGCACCATTTGGGCTTGGCAGTGCTGCTATATTAGACTTATGAGGATAAAAAGGAGAAACTTGGGTCTGATACACAAGACTATTCCAAACAGTGGAACCATCTCCATATTTAGAGCGCCCTGTATCTGTTTCAAAGCCTTGTTGTCCTTTTAATAACACAGGGTCACTTGCAGCCCACTCCGCTGCAGTCCCACACTTGGTAATAAAATTAACAATGCTCATGGATTGCCTCCGGCATACACAGGAGACTCCTGATTTTCAACATTACTACCTCCATCTATTAACACTCCCTCACCAGCATATGCAGTACCACCATTTAATTCAGTAAAATCAACAACACCTTCAAGCTCTGGAGTTGAGTCATCATTGATGAAATACTGCGCTACTATCCTTCTTAAATCACCTCTATCAACATCTTCAGGCTGTGGTATCTCTAAAATAGGGTACTCAGCTAGAAATGTTATCTCATCAACATGAAACCCTGCAAGCTGCAAATCTCTTGCGCCTCCCCTGCTTGTAACATTATTATAATTCATATACAAAAGGCCATTCTTCAGGTAATCAAGGCCTAATTGATTATGATTTAGCAATGTTATAAGAGCGTCCCTCAGCTTAGAGACTGCAAGCTCAACATGAATACCTTGGCAGACATTGTATATAACCAAAGTCAGAGTTATCATTGCACGCATATTTGTTTGCTTCGTTGTTTCCCTGTCTCTGCTTCCATTTCTACTGTCAATTAGAGCAGCTGGCCTATCCAAAATAAGCATCTGTCCACTTGCTATTTGTTGAAAGTCATAGCTATCAACATCAAAGTTATTTTCTTTGAGTATATCAAGTATCTTTTGCTGTATTTCAGCTAACATCCAGAACACCTGTATTGAGCAAGTTTTGTAGAAGTAAAAACACGATCACGAGTTCTAACTGTGACACGTTGATTACTTTCAGACTCAGGAAAAGGAGACACCTCCCCTTCCTGTGAATCCTTAAGCCACTTAAGAGCTGAATCATAACACTTTTGTACTGAGTCGGGTAGAGCAGTGATCATTTTACGCTTAAAAAGACGATATATAGCAATATCAGTAGCCACAACTTTTACAAAGCCAGGTACTTCTCCGTCTGGGATATCTACAGGGTATCTTCCACGATGGTAAGCGTCAATAGTCTCTTCTGCTTGCTCTATAGCCCAATCAACAACGTTAGTATCAATCTGGCCAGTAGCATTATCATCAGTAAGTTGAATCAATGTCTTTGCTGGCAGATTCTGATTAATAGCTGTTAAGTCTGTATAAGCCATTACACAGCCGCTGTTTCTTTCCAGAGTATTCCACAATCCAAGCACATAGTAGCAAAATCAAATTCTCTTTCACCTTCAAAAACATCAGAACGCCTATCAGCAGCACGTCTCATAGTCATAAGGAATATTGAGCGAGACTTTTGTTTAATAACTGAATACTGATAACCTGCCGTAAGACGCTTTCTTCCAGGATTAGCAGGTTTGTAAAACAGAAAACCATGTCCTTTATCATTGTTAGCACCTGGAGGTGACATTAAATATTCAGAGGTAAAAGCGTCTGGATCAACTGCTTCATCATCAATATTATTTATCGCCCATCCAACACGTACATCTAATCCTAATTCACGTCCTACAATTTCAGGAGTAACAAGCTGTTGTGTAGTAGTCAATCTAGAGGTCCATTTTGGAGATTGAGAGATTTTTGTCCATGCACACATATCTAAAAACAGGCTATTAGGCATTTTACCTGTGTTACTTACAATAGTCTTTTTACCATTTTGGATAGCTTGAACAAAAGTATCATTTGCCTCTGTAGAATCTCCCCATGTTCCACCAGCACTTATACCCCCTGCAGCGTTTCCGCTCCATAGCTCAGAGTACAAAACTTCTGACATTTTTTGTTCTCTCTTCATCCAAAGTTGATCTGCAATGTCCTCAACAGCATCTTCTTCAGGGTCCCAATTGAAGTTGCCTGGAACGTTAGCCTCTTCTCTTTCCTCATCAGTAACAAGAGAACCAACCGCAAAGTTGACAGGGTTAATAGGCTCTTGATTACCTCTAACCTCTCTAATTGGTGTCGTTCCACCTGGAGCACGTTCTTTTACTTCAATTCTAAATTGGTCACTTTTCACATATTTGAAAACTTGTGATTTTCTAGTAACTCCAGATATTTCTGGATACATCCAATCGTTAACGTATGATGCATCTTCATTTCTATACGACAAAGAGAGGTCTCTTAAGTACCCTCTTACAACTCGCTCATTATAATTTACTGTCATCTTAACCGCCTTTCTATGCTAATGGTGCTGCATCTTCAAAAAGTCTAATAACTGCTATTACATCTGCAGCTGATGCAGCTTCAACGACAACACCTCTAGGGTTTTGTGTTGATACAGCAACTTGTGCACGTCCATTAGCACTTGGAGCCACAATATCTCCAATAGCCAAAGCCTGAGATGCTACCACTTTGGTATTCTCGCCGACTTGAACTAATGCCGTTTCACCTTGCTCAGGAGCGTTTTGGAGAACCCCCATAGCTCTATCTGTGATAGCGTCAGGTGCTGTCACAAGACTGTTAGAATCTTCTTTTACGAAGTAGTATTGTTTTGCGCTTAAATCTTCTCCGGCAACACGAGAAGGAAACACGCTACTGTAAACACTAGCCATTAGTTACCCCCCGCAATTTTCTTACGAGCTTTTGCTGATGCAGCTTTGATTTCTGCACTTGTAGCGGTAGCCATGGTTTTACCAGAATCTTCAATAAGCTGGTTAACAATTTCGCTAATAGTTTTACCACCACTGTTTGTTGGCCCTTCGTCAGCATAGTCTTGAGTCATATCAACAACAGGCTCACGATTGGCAATTGAGTTTTTATAAGTTTCAAAAGTGTCAGCACCTTCACGTAACTTAAGATTCTCAATCTCAATCTCACGATCCTTAGGAGCAATCTTGTTTTGATTAATAAAACCATCCACAATATTCTCAATTGTAGAAGTAGCGGCCTTATTTTTAAGATCTTCAATTTTTGTGGACTGTGCATTTACAGTTTCTTGAAGGGAATTGATAACCCCGTCTTTTTCTGCGAGCTTATTAGTGAAATCATCTCTCACTTTATTAAGCTGATTAGAATATTGAGTCTCCAGCTTACTGTTATTATCAGCAAGCAGTTTTTCAACTTCTTCTTTGTTCATATCATCCTCATTTGGATTAATATTTAGTACAACATTTTTTAATTTATTCAGTACTTGCTGAATCTTATTTGTTTTGTAATTTTTGAAATGCTTTTCAGCTTCTTTTGGTATTTTTGAGGAATAACTATTTAAATACTGAGCATAGTCGAATTTGTTTTCAACTTGAGCAGGAGTCTCACTTTGCTGTGTAGCAAAACCCATATCTACTGCATCAGATCCAGAAAGCCATGTCTCTGCATTAACCATTTCATTTATTTCTTCTCTAGTAGCATCAGCTTTAGCATCATATATATCAACAATTGAATTTTGAAACTGATCAAGATTATCTGCAGTTTTACGCATTTCATCTGCATTAGCCATGCTAAAAGCACTTGGCTTATGAATCATCAAGAAGGAGCCAATATTCATTGTGCGATTATCACCAGCCATAAATATCAAAGAAGCTGCAGAAGCTGCAACCCCACTTACAGAGGTGTTAACTGTGGCACTACTCTCTTGTAGTTGATTAAATATCGAGATCCCATCAAAAAGAGATCCTCCAAAAGAATTTATATCAACATTTATAGTATCAACATTGGGATTGTTTTTAAGAGTACGAGCCACATCTTCTGAATTTGTGCCAAAGAAGTCTCCAATATCATCATTAATAGAGATATTTAGTGTGCTTCCATCTGCGTTAGAAGCTAAATTTAGGAATTTATTCATGAAACCTCCACTTTTGCTAAATATAACACTTAAACGAAGGTTGTCAATAAATTTTAATTAACTTTTGAATTTGTTGGATATTTAATGCGGTGATAATGTAAGTAAAACTTAGAAAAGTAACTATTGGTTACATAAGTATCTAACGCATACCTTTTGTTAACTGTCTCGCAACTTCTTCAGCCATCTCTTGTATTTCTTCAGGGGGTATTGTCATAAAAGGGCGTGCAGGCAAGTTTCTGCCAGCAAACCCATAGTTTTGTGCTGCAGAGTATGGCTTATCTGATATCAAGGTGAATCCATTAGTGTTAAGTTGCATGTATACACCATTTCTTAATGCGCCAGAAAGATTTAATATTGGATGTGGCAAGTCATCTTTGCGAGGTTGCCATTTAGTAGATCCCCCAACCTCTTCACCTGGCTGGTTGTATCGACCCTGATTGTCAAAGTTCCTCTTAATTGATTGTAGACCCATTTGCCCGACTTCATCCCAATCAATCTTGTCAACTCGCTTAACAATTTTATCTATTTTTTTTAATGCGCCGCTTAAGTCCAGTTGAATAGTCATTTTTGCCCCCATAAATAGTAAGTGTTGCGTACATCGCAACAAAACCACTCCATGGATATTGAAAGAATATCCCAACATGAAGCTTTGCACCTAAAAACCATCCATGCTCACCAAATAAATCACAGCTAGTATTATAAACCCAATGCTGACGCCATGCGTTAAAGAGTTCCCAAACAGAACTGAAGACCACCACGAACAACAGCGTAAGGAGCGCATGGGTCACATTGAGCTTTGGCCTAACCATCAAACAATAGAATATAAACAGAAGGAGAGGGGTAAGAGTATACGCAACCATAAGTATACGTGTTCCTTCACCACCAACTTGGTAGAGCATAGCTTCAAGTATCAGAGCAATAGCTATTATATGGATATAAGACCATTTAGGCACTACATCTGGCACACGTCTAATGAAATACATGAAGAAATAAAACACTGAATAACATGCAGGTACAAACATGATATCATCCCAATAAACATGTCCAAATGCTGCACCCCACAAGCTTGATCCTTCAGGAAAAATCCACGCCGGTTGATTACCTAAATTTTCTAAGCCATGTATTTGAGCAACACCAAGAGTTCCAGTAAACACAAGCCCATGAAGGTACTTTTTCCAATTAATTTTATCACGGTAAATAACAAGGCAGGATGATACGAAAACCAATAAAAAGGCAATCGTAAAAGTGTAAGGGTAGGGTATTAAGTAATTCATTCAGATTCTTTCATAAGATGCATCATTATCTTATCTAACTTTTGATCGACTATTATATGTCTCCCTTTAGACTCGCTATCAACTGTGTTAATTTTTTTTATCAAAGAAGACTTTAACTCTTTTTTGTCTTTAGAGTACTGTTTTAGCCCAAAGCTAAGCGAGGACCAAATTGCGCTACACACCAACAAGCAAAATCCAACAAATCCACCAACAAGCCAATATCTAAATTTTGAGATCCCAGACTCTATCTTAATGTCATTGTCATCGAGTTTTTTCAACCTTTGATCGATGCTACTTTGCTTAACTTTTATTTCTGCTATTTCCACTTTTACACCATCCAAATCCTGAGACTTTTTTTCAAGTATTTCAATTTTGGATGTATTATGTCCTACCTGTGAGGCTAATTTTACAAACTCGTTTATATCTGAATTAGCCAATGCAATTGTATCATCAACAGGCATTTTTTCAAACTTTTTTATTTTACTCTGCGCCATTTGTCACCCCATTCCCTTGAGACTCAACAATAGTAAAATCTTCCTCATCAAGCTTGTAATTCTTCTGATAATATATAGCATTCAACCTGAGATTAGGATTAGAATCTAATAGATTTTTATCACGCTCAGAGCGCTCTTTCTCAATATCCTCTTCTGCAAATAAGTCAAAATGTGGGCACTGTTCAGGAGACCAATTAAACTGATATATCATACCAAGCAACTCATTGAAAAACTCTTCTGTAAGCTTCTCATCGCTCTCAATCTGATCCTCTGCAACATCACGTGAAACTTCAGCAGCTGCAAGCGAGCCACTTTTAATCTCCATAGTAAGATTGGTTCCAAGTACAGCAATTGCTATATCTGTATTAGCAGCATCTATAAATTTGGAGTGTACCGAATCACCACCCTTTGCAGCTTCAACCACATCAACAGTAAAATTTTTAGGCAATGCAATAACAGCATCTTGAACAGCGCTTGCGACTGCATCAGCGGCATCATCTATTTCACTTTGTGTAGTCCCTTGCTCACCTTGAACGATCGGAAGTGGCATTCCATATTTCTCAGCAAATATAGACCATCCAGCCCAACCATTTTTTCTAAAAGTAACAGGCCAAAAGCAGGTTGAGAGATACCCCCACCCATAAGGATTTTCATATGTTGGCTCGTTGGTAGCAACGATAAATTTATTTCTTGGAAGCCGCTTTAATTGCCCATTAACTGATCTAAACATGAGTTCATTTTTATCATTGTACCTAAACCAGTGATTTGGCTTAGCTGTGAGTTGTACAGGCAAAAGTAGACCATTAACAAGCCCCCAATTTATTTCAAACACTTGGTATCCAAGCCCTGCAGCATTTAAAACTTGAGATATAGTGTTTCGCATGTTATATGATGAGAATAAACTTGTAAGAACTTCAATTTGCTCTTCTGGAGTGTCTTCACCTTTTACAGCCCACTCCATACCCGTGATTTTTGCCTTTCGCTGTCTTACTGCAGCTCTTACTCTCGTATCACTAAGAATCTGTTGATACACATCATCACGAGTATCTAAGCATTCTAATATTGGATCAACATTAGGCAAACCATCAAAAGAGATAGTAAAATTATCCCCTGCTCGCCTCCTTGTTGCCCAATCTCTTTGCTTAGACTCTACTTCTTCCCCATTTATCTCAAGAGTTGCCATAATACCCACTCCGTATTAAGTTTTTACTTTTACGCTCTATTCTTGAACTTGACACTTTCCCTTTACCTGAACTGAACCTAACATGAGTACTTAAAAAATATCTTTCAGCATCCTTACAATGATCATTTACTTTCAAAGGGACATCCAACCCAGTTCTTTCACCCTTTTTCTGATCCCATGAGTATTGAGCATATTCACGGATAGTATTAGAGCATTTTTTGTTAATATAATAACTACCATTAGAAATCATACGAGATTGTAATCTAATACCATCATCAACTGAATTCTCAGCAGCTATTACAGTATACCCTCTTGATCTGAGCTCCGCAATAAATGAAGCTGCAGAGGGGTCACAATAGACTTTTGGATATTTATAATTTGTGAACTTATCCATATCATCTGCATACTGTGAGTCAGTTTTTTGTTTCATTTCATCACGACCACAGTAATAATATTCATCATCACAATAGTAACTAGGCTTTGCTGTCACTTTATGATATGCAACTCCTATCTTTAAAAACACACATGGGTTTTGCGTACCATAATCAACAGCAACATACCACTCTTTTATATTTGGCCTATCATCTCTCCAGTATGTATGCTCTTCTTCATTAAAAATAGAATATATCAATCCCTCAGCTATAGCCCATTTCCCAAGAATATATCTATCAAAGAACACCCCTTGGTACAATTTGTAGTACTCTTCTATTATTTTTTGAGACAGAGAACTATTATCTTCTAACACATAGTGAAATCTTTGAAAAAGGCTAGTGCCATCACTTTTTAAACGATATTTCTCTTCATCGTCTATAAACCTCTTTTTGATAAAATGAAAAGGAGTATCTGGATTTAATGTCCATATTGCTTTTGAATATTCAAGCGACATTCTAGAAATAGCCATATCAACAAATGTCTCAACATGACGTGTCGCTTCATCACAATACCAAAATCCAAAAGTTGAGCCCTGTATTTGTTTATAATCGGCTTCAGTGCCGCCGCCTCTAATATAGAATTTCTTGCCTTTGAGACCACGCCAATTGATCTGCATGTATTCGTCTTTATCTGTCTTAACCGTACGAAACACACCTTTATCAAAAGGGTCTATAATCTTTTTCCATTCGGATATAACATTGCGAGCAACTGAGCTTATAGTGTATCCAGATATAAGTATATCACATTCGGGAAGGGTTTGAATGTGTTTAATAGCGAGGAAATTTGCAGTGTAACTTTTAGAGGATCGAACAGCGCCTTCAAGTATAGTGTATTTAGATTTGTTAAAACTACGCCATACTCCTTTACTCTTTTCAGAGGGCTTAAATATTTTTTTAATCTTCCCCATGTAATCCGTCTACAACATCAAATTCTGTCTCTTGAGAATCATCATCCTTCTCAACTTCTCTATGGCCGTTCAATGCGTCCCTTTCTTCTGGGCTTGCTAAAAGCTTATAGAGTGCTATTCTTTCAGCAGCAGAGCCATCATCATACCACTTTTTCTTAAGACCTTGCTTCATCTTAACTTTATTAGCATGTATTAAATCTTTTAAATCTTGCATTTCGTGCATTTTATAGGCATAAAAAGTACGTAAGCAACATGGTAGGAATGCGCATATATCTTCAATAAAAGTAATATTATGTTCTTTTATAGCAGCCTTTGAGACTTCCACCATCTTATCAACATCATAATGTCTTGTTCCATCTGGCTTAGCCATACTATCCTATCTTTAAAAGGAGCAGTGCAACGAACAACACCACTCCCAACCGAAATGAGCTTTCGCCCACCATACTAACTTATTACACCAGTTATAACGAAATACATTTTACTGAAATGGCTTGTAAAATCATGATCAACTGTTAAAACTATTTTCATTTCATCACTTAATTTTATGGGAGCAGAATAAGGTGCTTTATAATACCTTGTCCCAAAAAACACTTTTGAGTCTTCAGATATATTCCCATCTACCAAAAAGAGGAGGTCGTCATTCGTTTTAATGTCTCTCCCCTTGGCAAGGTCAAGCAAAGAATTGCCTTCCTTATCTTGAATATCTAGACTTAAGCTTTTAGGCAATGCAGATCCACTTCCAAAACCATCTGTTTTATCTAAAGGGCATTTAATCTGTATACTCAAACTATCAATATCAGCCTCTTGGTTCTCTGGGACTTGATAAAAGTATTCGACGTCTCCTGTCTGATCTCCTGAAATTTCACTTTCTTGATCAGCCCTTTTAAGACTCACCGCTAGAAGTTTTTTTGGATTTAATCCGAGCATTGTCATCTTATATCTCCAACACTAAATTTCTTATTTTATTATTTATTATTCTATTCCTCTTCAAAACATTTGAAATACTAAAACTTTGAAGATAAATAGCTCCAGAATATTGCCCACCAGTGTCTTCTGGTATTAAAGAAGCAATAGCCACTTTAAGTAACTCAGTTGGCGTTAAATTCCCTCCT
>CEPX01109565.1_pt1 | contig 11583 bp, 11 predicted proteins | sample 361361 | NCBI WGS metagenome assembly CEPX01 (sample SAMEA2619974, study PRJEB7988) | marine metagenome | biome: marine biome (ENVO:00000447); feature: mesopelagic zone (ENVO:00000213) & marine oxygen minimum zone (ENVO:01000065); material: "saline water (ENVO:00002010), including plankton...
CTTTCTTTAGGCTTTTGTAGTCTGATACACTGCATTCATATAGCTTTGCCCTTGGCATATCCTCTAAAAATTCCTTATGCCCAACGCTCAAGTCGTCCACAATAACAACGCTGTGCCCCTCTTTAATAAGACGTTTACATAGCACGTGACCGATTGAGCCCAAGCCTCCTGTTACAAGAATGGTAAGTTTTTTCATATCTGTATCCATGGCAGCAATTTTATCACTGGCACTGCTTTTACGCAATTATTTGGCTGGCGAGTCTTTTAAGGATGAATCCCTCACATAACATACAATGGAAATCAAACGCGTATAGTCGGGAACATTATAATGCCTCACGCACGGTTTTTGAGTGTATGGGGTTATGTGAGGGATGAAAAATCTTTTTCTGCCTTTTCATACCTCTCTTTTGTTCCAATGTCTTTTATATAGTATTTTGTGTTTATGTAGCAGTACACCTTTTCTTTCTCTATCAAGGGACGCAATAAATCCTGCTCAAGGTTACCTTTCTCTGGTGCAAATGCAAGCGCTTCTTTTTTAAATACGAACAGTCCGGTATTTCCCATATCTCCCTTTTTTTCTTTCTCCAGCTTGCTGAAGAAGTGCACGGCCCTTCCTGTGTCATCAACCTCAATAATATCGCTGTCTTCTGGATGATCTGTTTCACGAACTACAATTGTAGCTATTCCCTTTTTCTGCATGTGCATATTCACAAGTTCGTGAATGGCAAAGTTGGTAATTGCGTCTCCACTCATTACAACAAAATGCTCAGGCAAGATATCTTCACACTTCTTCAACGGCCCTCCAGATCCCAATGGCTCCTCTCCGTCATCTACATACTCAATACTCACTCCAAATCTGCTTCCATCTCCAAAGTACTCTTTAATATAGTCGAACATATAGCTTCCTGAAATGATAATTCGTTTAATTCCCTCTTTTCTATTCAGCTCTATCAGATGCTCAAGCACGGGCTTTCCTACAATAGGCACCATTGGCTTTGGCATGGTTTCTGTAAGCGGGCGTAGACGCCTTCCCTCTCCTCCTGCAAGAATGAGCGTTGCCATTTTCTGCACACTGACGATTAAATGCGCTGCATCCAAAAGATCCTCACATACAAAGTCTGGCTCCTCTTCTTTTTCATCTTCTTTTTTACTGTCCTTTTTCTGCTCTGCATGAACCAGTATAGTTCTGCATCCAAACTTTTTTCCTGCCTGTATATCTCTCTGATGGTCTCCTATCATAAAGTTTCCTTCTGGAGATATGCCTAGATCGCGTGCTGCCTGCTCTAACATGCCTATATTCGGCTTTCTGCATTTGCACTTAATTCGGTACTTCATTCTGTCTTTTGGAATGTCTGGATGGTGTCTCTCTGGATGATGCGGACAAAAGTAAAACGCGTCTATCTTTCCTCCGCATGATACAACGAGTTCTTCTACCTTTTTATTAATCTCTTTCACATCCTCTTCATCGCAAAGACCCCTTGCAACTTGCGGCTGGTTCGTTACTACTACAATCTTCATCCCAAGTTTTGAGAGCAGGGCAATGGCTTCTCCAGCACCCTTAATAAGCTCTATCTCATCAGAGCTCGCAATATATCCCTTTTCTTTATTTATTACTCCGTCTCTGTCAAGAAATACAGCCTGTTTCATAAATATGCTAACTAGGCGGGTTAGGCGTCTTCTTTTCGGTGATGTATGATGTGGCTTCCGCTATCTTCAAAATCAAAAGGAACAAGTGGAAGATTATTTAATTTGGCTTTCACTGCCTCATGATGCTCTGGAGGCACAAAGAACAGCATGAAACCTCCGCCTCCTGCGCCTAAAACCTTTCCTCCAATCGCGCCTGCCTCTTTTGCTGCCTCATATATTCCATCTACTTGCGGATTCGTAACTTTGGAAGATAATCCTCTTTTTATTTTCCATGACTCATCAAGCAGTTTGCCAAAATCTTTTATATCTCCCTTTCCTAACACATGGGATGCATCATCTACCATCTTTCTCATGGCAGTGAGCTCCTTTCCTATATTAGGTATATTTTTTATCTGTTCGCCTGCAACTTCTGAGGACTTTCTAGACAGTCCGGTAAAAAAGAGTAAGAGGTGGTTTTTCAAGTTATTTAATTTTTCCTGCTCTAAGAAGATTGGCTCTACTCGTATTTCCTCTGATCCTCCAAAGGTTATCTTGTTGAATCCCCCAAAAGCTGCTGCAGCCTGATCCTGAGAGCCGACATTCTCCTTCAAAATATCCTGCTCAAGATGTATAGCCCTAAGAGCTAACTGTTTTTTGTCTATTGCTTTTCCCTTAAAGATAGATAGTGCGTGAAGAACTCCTACAGTAAAAGAGGAGCTTGAACCTATGCCAGATCGGGCTGGCAGATCCGCGAATGTGTGTATTTCAACTCCATCATCTATATTGTGATATTCGAGGGCAGCACGCACTACTGGATGGTCAATCTCTTCTCTGGATTTTACAAGCTCTATTTTAGACCATGCGATTCTGGATTTGTGCTCAAAAAAAGGCGGTAAGTGCCTGCAGGTTACATGGCAGTACTTATCTATTGAAGTCGAAATAACCGCTCCACCGTGCTCCTTGTACCAAGAAGGATGGTCGGTTCCGCCTCCAAAAAATGATATACGAAATGGTGTTCTAGTTATAATCATTGGAGTATATTTTCCCGTACCATTCTATAACAACTTTTAGCTTATTTTCAATAGAAGAAGGTACACGTAAGACTAGCATATTTCCTGTGTTTTTGTTGTTTATAAGCTATTTTAGCATGATTATTAGCTTTATAGATGCTGTATTTTATTTTTATTTGAGCTTTTTCGCACTTATATGCTTTTTTCTAATCTTGACTTTTATCACATTTCATTATATAAGCATACTGTTCATTTCACAACTGTTTCTGTCTCATAACGCTGTACTGGAAGGACGATCCACGATGACGCATGAAGAGTTCGTATCTCATCTCAGGACCCTCCTGGGGCCCTACTACGCTTACGCCGAAGGAGGACACGGGTGGCCTCATGTGAATGCGGTCGCGAACCTCTTCCACGAGCTCTACCCTCTCGCACCCTATGAGGTGGACAAATACGAGTTCCTCGTGCTCGCCCTCCTGCACAATGCAGATCGCTGTGCAAGGCTTCTTATTGAGCGGGGAGTTGTGTCTGATGAAGATGCACTCCAAGCTCTTGGCAAGAGAGCGCGGCAAGACGCTGTGTATCACACCTGCATCACCCTTCTCGAGAAGAGCCCGTTTGATGACGAGGCTCAAGACCGCATTGCTCAGGCTGTAGTACACCACGGCGAGCGGTTCCATGAGGGGTTCGGAACAGAGCTCCAGCAGATGTTACAGATTGCCGACATGCTGAGTCGGCTCATGCGGCCGTGTCGCAACATATTCGATGGGGCAGCTCATGGGGGGGGTGAGGTCCCTCTCTACCGCGCAAGTAACCCGTTCGACTTCCGGATGGGGAGTGGAGACTCCATTCTTAAGTTCCTGTTCTGGAATCTGGAGTGGTACGCATGGCTTCCGGAGTGGGCGCGCTCGCTCGTTGATCCTGAAAGCATTCAGTTCTTCGTCAAATTTCTCCGAATGCTGGGAGCGGAGATTGCCGAAGAACTCGGATGGGAAAACGATGTTGAGCGCTACATCGAGACTGCGCTAGGGAGGCAGTACGTTAACTTCCGGCGAGACCAGCGCGCTGAGCTCACCTAAGGAGCCTCCAGCACCAGCTCCATGATCAATCTGCCCTCGGCTTTAAACCCGAGGGTGTTTTATTTTTATAAGCACTGCTGAAACTATTTTAGGCGGGGATCAACAATGAATTTGCGTACTATTTTCGCAAGAAAACTTTTGCGTGCACGCGCTTTTAACATTTCGTAAAAACTTGCATATCCCCTCTTTTTTATCTTTTTTAACTTTTTGAAATGTTTCTCATATGTAGTGCCTGAATAACTTTTTGATATAAGATCATTATAAAGTGCTCTCTCCTTCTCATCGGCCTCTATTAATCCCTCCTTACTAGCAAACTGAAGCAGTTCTATTGCGCAATCCGGCAATCTAAAAATCTCAAATAATGTTGCTAACTTATATATACGATCCTTGTCCCATCCATTTAAAAGCGCAGTTTTGTTTTTTATCTCCTCAATAGGATCCCGGAAAAATATTGCCTGCCCTACTATTATCTGTCCCCAAGAACTTTCCGGTCCGGGAAAAGATTTTCTGGCATACTTATGCGTACTAAGATCGTATAACCTAAACCCCAACTCATACAAAAACCGTTCTACATTACTAAAAAGAACTTTGTTGCTTCTCCATGGAGTAAAAAGAACCTCACAGCTTATACCAAGTACTGAACTCTTAAGTGCTTTTATTGATCCCTCCAATACATCCAGTTCCGCGCCCTCTGTATCAATCTTCATAAAATCCACATTAGGGATTTTGTGCTCAGCAAGAAACGAATCAAGAGTTGTTGCCTGCACACGCGTTTGACCTTTCACGCCAAGATCCATTTCATCAGGAAACCGTTCTACGAACTCTTCGTTCATTTTATAAAAGCTTGCTCCGTCTGGTGTGCCTAGCTCATAGAATTCATATGTTCCCTCTGCCTTATGAAGAGCGAAAGGATAATATGTGATTCGCGAAGAGGCGCGTTTTTTATTTAACGCTTCACACTCTTTCTTTTCAGGCTCAAAAGCAACGATCTTTACCTGATCTTTGTAGTGCAGCCAATGCGGCTCTGGACCTCCTCGGGCTCCCACATCAACTACTGATAGAGGATTTTGAGCAAATACCCTGTCACTGACAAGGCATTCGGTAAATTTCGGGCATGTCGCCATTGTTATTGCTTCTTACTGCTTATCGTTTAAACCAAAATATATGGCGTAATATATCTCGAAGAATAGTTTCTGCGTACTGCATAGCAGCCAGTGGGCCTCCTTTAAGAAGAGGCTTAATAGCGTCCTGAAACTCAAGCTTTGCAAGCCCCTTTCTGCGCCAGCCAGTCTTAAAGAAAAATTTATCATCCTTCAAATATTTTTTATGATTACGCTTAACAGCTTTCTGAAGACCTAGAAGCGGCTTGTAACTCTCATTAGCCAAAAATAATGTCCTTGCTTCTTCGCCGAACTTCTCAAGAATCCACGTCACCAACATAGAGGCATATGACAATCTCCGGAATGAATACGCTATGGCGGCAAGTTTCATTGCCTCATAGAGAATAGTTTTATCATCTGAATTCTTAAACTTGGCAGAATACTTATTAGCATCACGGAAAAACAAGGCCTCACCAACTGTTAGAAATCCTTTGCCTACAGCTGTATCAGGATGCCAGTACTGAGGGCAGAATATCTCCGCGATTCGGAATCCAAGATCATTAAGAAACTTCATCTGCTCGCAAAACATGCCCTGCCCCTCATAGATTTCCCAAAATTCAATTTCGCTAACTACGCACAATACGTTCGGCATTGCCAGCTCCTTTCCTCCCTTCATAATACTCAGCTCTGCTCCTTGGGCGTCTAGGCTTACAATATCAGGAGGCGGAATATCATTATCTTTTATAACCTTATCAAAAGTAGTGACATCCATTTCAACAGTACGGTCTAATTCGCAAAATTCTCCCCAAGTAATATCACCGTCGCTATAGACTACGTTTTCTTCAATAGCCTGCGGCGAAGGAGGAAATAGACTGCTGCTTACTGAATGCTTATTAATGTAAAAAGGCCGCCTTTCTACAGTGCCCCCAACAGCATGAGGCATTAGAACCGCCCTAACTCCGCGCTCAGAAAGCTCTTTTTGAACAAGCTCATCATTCTCCGATGTATTGGCCTCAAAGCAGACCGTAATCACGTGAGGAGCAAATTTATCAACAACACACTCGACCGGACCATAGTCCCCTACTCCGCCTACGTGAAATATCACTATATCAAGCGGTTTTAAGTTTTTTTTGAAATCTTGTATTTTCATCTCGTTTATAAGCCCGCCTGAATAACGTCAGTACGGGTCGAGCAGATTAAAATCTACCTTAATCTACTGATTTAATCCGCTAATTTATGGGGTTTATGACAGTACGACTTATTTATTGATTATATTGTTATATTTATTATCCCGCAAGTTACTGCGTCAGAATCTATAGTGTTTTTATTTCTTTTTTTATCTTTTCAGCAACGAGTTCTCCGGAGATTCCCATCTGCTCTCTTAAATACTGCTGGCTTCCGAAAAGCTTCGGCCACTTATCAGGGACTCCAAAGCAGTGGAGCGGTGCTCGTGGATCTCGAATTTTGCTTACAATTTCCGCAACAGCGCTTCCTAATCCGCCTATCACATTATGCTCCTCAAGCGTGAAAAGCATTTTTCGTTTTTTTGCTCTGTCACAAACAATATCCGCGTTAAGCGGTTTTATAGTATGCATATTAATAACTTCAGTGCTTATATTTTCTTTTTCTAAAATCTCTGCTGCTCGGAGCGCTTCGGAAATAATCGGCCCTGAAACGAAAATCGTCACATCATTGCCAAGATTTACAACTACGGCTTTACCAAATTCAACAGAATACTCCTTTTCTAAATTCGGCTCTTTTCCTCTGCCAAGCCTAATATAAGCTGGTCCGCCCAAACGAATAACCTCCTTAGTCAGCATTTTTGCCTCATAAGGAGTTGCTGGACAGACAATCTTCATATTCGGTAATGCCCGGAGAGCTGCAATGTCTTCAATAGAATAATGAGTAGCCCCAGCATTCCCATAAGCAAACCCGCCGCCAATACCGATCACGGTTACATCTATATTGTGATTACACACGTCGTCTTTAATCTGCTCGAGACAACGAAGGGTGATAAAAGGAACTATTGAGTATGCAAAAACTTTTTTCCCTGTAAGAGCAAGTCCTGCTGCAACACCGATAATATTCTGTTCGGCCATGCCCGCGTTGAGATACTGTGCGCGAAGATTCTTTTGAAACTCTTTTGTTTTAACATGCCCCAAATCTCCACTCATGAAGTGTATATCTGGATTTTCGAGAGCTGCCTCGTAAATTGTTTCTACTGTTGAAAGACGCATATGTTATGAAAGCTCCTTCAGAGCCATTGTATATTCTTCTTCGCTTGGAGATTTGCCGTGCCATTCAGGCTCATCTTCCATAAATGATACTCCCCTGCCTTTTTTGGTGCTTGCGATTATCGCCTGCGGACGCTCTCCCTTTTTATTCATGGCAGTAACGAGCTCCTCGAAATTGTGTCCGTCAATCTCTTCTACATCCCAGTGGAAAGCCCTCAACTTATCTGCAAATGGATTAAGATCAAGAACTTCCTCTGCGCGCAGACCATCCTGTCCGTCCTGAAGATTATTGTGATCAATTACAAGCGTTATATTTGAAAGCTCATGGAAGCCGGCAAAAGTTATTGCTTCCCATGCTGACCCCTCAGCCATTTCTCCGTCGCCTGAAACTACGAATACTCTCGCATTGCTTTTCGCTCCCTTTAATGCGAGCGCCATACCAGCGCCAAGCGAAAGCCCGTGGCCGCCTGATCCGGTGCTCACCTCAATTCCCGGAACAGCTCCGCGTACTCCGTGGCTGGCGAGAGATGTGTTGTCTTTTCCATACTCCTGAAGCTTCTCTTCTGGAAAAAATCCGCGAGCAGCAAGTACAGCGTAGAGCGCGGAAATGCTGTGTCCCTTACTTAAAATCATCCTATCTCTATCTGAATCATTCGGATTCTTTGGATCAATATTCATTACTTCGAAATACAAAGCAACTAAAATATCAGTAACTGAAAGCGAGCATCCAACATGAGATGCTTTTGCCTGATATACCAGCTCTATAATTTTTCTCCTCACGGACTTTGCCCGTGTCGAGAGTTTTTCTAAGTCCATCCTACAGAATAATTTACACAAAGCCGATTTTTAGAAAAAACGCCTTTGCGCCTTATATATTTTCGTTTTTTACTAACCTAACCAACCTACCATGAATGAATTTCTTTCGCAAAACAAAGGACTATTCAAACTCTACAACCAGAGGAAGGTGGTCTGATACAGCCGCATCCAGTACCTGCATGTCTTTTACTGTAACGTCCTGAGAAACAAATATATAGTCAGATATTTTGTCATCTCTTTCATACAATGCGCTTCTGGTTTTTTTAATCTTATATTCCTTTATAAGATTTTTCATTGATGCCTCCAGCATTTGTATGCTTTTTGTTTCTGGAAAGAGATTAAAATCGCCGCACAGTATTTTTTTCGAGTTCGGGAAGGTCTGTAAAAGATCCAGAATAATTTTTGACTGCTTGATTCTTTCTGGAGTGTCAATTTTTGGCCAATTCGGTATGCCGTGAATGTTGCAGACAACAAACTCCTGGTTTCCATGCGATATATTCACATACTGCACATTTTCAGGCACAGTCCGTATTTTCCCTTCTTTTATTACTTTATTTTTTTCTCCGAAAACAAATACTTCTCCGCTTTTACGCACCTTGAATGTATTCCTTACAAATGTTGCCTGACCATGAGACAACGGGAAATCAACAGGACTCTCATAGTCGTAATTATCAAATTGAGCTGAGAAAGACCCCTGAAAGTCAGAGAGTACTTCCTGTATTTTGTCATACAGATTCGATATATATTCAGAATTTAACGTGCGGGATTCGTTCGAATGAAAAACCTCCTGAAAACAAAATATATCAGTTGTCGGCTCTGCCTCCTTAATAAGATTTATTAGCGGGACAAGACACTTCCCTCCCCACGCATTTACACAAATAAGTTTCATAGTTTCCTAAAATAAAACGAGGTTATCGCGCATTTTTTTACTCTTATATTATTCCTCTTTTATAAGCGCCTTATTCCAATCTATTGTTCTTTTTAATCCCTCTTTCATGCCTACTTGCGGTGAAATATTGAACTCCTTCTCAATTTTCGACATATCAAGACATACTCTTCCTGGTGCGCCTTTTACTGCATCTTCCTTTATCTGCCCGGCTTTTACTGGCACGCCCATTATATCTCCTATTATATCTGCAAGCTCTTTTATGCTTATCTCCTCCTTACTGGAGCCAATATTGTAAATCGTATCTCTGCCATAAAGCAGGACGTGGAGAAGCTCCTGAAGAGCATCTCTGATATAACAAAAGGCGCGTGTATCTCTTCCCTCGTCAATCATTTCAATCTTTTTATTTTGATACGCCTTGCCCATGAACTGACCAATAACCCGCTCATCATCAAAACTAAGACCCGGGCCATATGTGAGGGCTGGACGCACTATTTTTATGTCTGCCTTGAGATTATCTTTGTATATTAGGCACAATACCTCTGCAAGACGTTTTGATTCCATGTAGCAGGCGCGATTGTTTACGATTGAAACTCTGCCATCGTATGTTTCAGTAGTAGGTATGTTCTTTGGCTCTGGACTTCCATATATCTCACTGCTCGAAAAATACATTATGGATGCTTTTGGATTTACACGAAGAACATTCTCCAAAACACTTTTTATGCCAATATAATTCACATCAATGACAGAGATTGGGTCTTCCAAGAACTTCTTGGGCGCTGCGTAGCCTGCCGCGTATATAACAATATCGTACGGCGTGTCATAGGCAGTATATTCTGTTAGATCCTTAATTATGAAAGAGAAGCCCTTTTTTTCTTTTAATGGAAAGATTCTGGAGCGCGGAGAAATCTCGCTCTTTGTAATGCAGTCGCACTGAATGTTAAAATTTTTCTTCTCGTTGCAGTAATTGAATAAGTGGGCGAAGTACGACCCTAAAAAACCGTTCGCGCCGGTAAGCAGTATCCGTGAGTTTTTTAGAGGCTCAAGGTCTATACCCTTGCATGCCGCCTCTATATCCTCATAAACTATTTCTTCATGAAGCTTCATGCAGGATGACTTTGTCTTTTATAAAAGGACCATTCTTAAACTCTAACGCCTTCAAGTCTTCAAGTACTTCTATTTTTATCGCTCCGTCCAAAACCATGACCCCCTCAGAGCTTTTCAATTCAAATGATGCTGTTTCTTTTTCGTCTTTAAAAATTTGTATTCGCGCCTTGCCCTGTAAAATAAAAAACGCCTCTAGCCCATATTCAGTGACTCGCTTTTTAGGCTCGTGAATATGGAGAGGCCATACCTTTCCCTTAGGATAATTCAGTCCTATAACCTGCAAAGGAAGCTCCTCCGGAGTAAGAGGCACTGTATCTTTTTCTAAATTATTATCGAAAACAAGAGCGATAACCTTACCTTTTTCCGTGATCGTTCTCATGCGTTATATAGATGATATGAATTGCGAAGGATTTTTGTCAAAGTTTTCTATATCATTCTTCAGCATCTCTCTGAGCAAACTCTTCCAATCATACTCCGGCTTCCATCCCAAGGCGCGAATTTTACTTGAGTCCCCCTTCAAGTATGGAACTTCGTTTGGGCGGAAGTGCTTTTTGTCGATAGTTACGTATTTTTTCCAGTCTAAATTAACCTCGTTAAAACAAAACTCCATGGCCTCTCGAATACTGTGCGCGTCACCAGTGGCAACCACGTACTCATCCGGCTCTTCCTGCTGCATAATAAGATGGATTGCCCTTACATAATCCTTAGAATGTCCCCAGTCTCTTACAGCGTCTAAATTACCAAACGCCAGTTGCTTGGTTTTTCCTTTTAGTATGGCAGCGACTCCGCGTGTTATTTTCCGCGTCACGAATACCTCTCCCCTTCTTGGACTTTCGTGATTGAATAGGATGCCGGCTGCTGCGAAGAGATTATATCCTTCACGATAATTTCTTGTAAGGTGGTGGGTGGCTAATTTTGAAACGCCATAAGGGCTTTGCGGACGGAACTCTGATCGCTCGTTAAACGGGGGCTTGCTTCTTGAGGCGCCAAACATTTCTGAGCTTGAAGCTTGATAGAATTTAGTCTTAGGAGCGTGGGCGCGTATATACTCAAGTATAGAAAGCGGACCAATGGTGTTTGTTGCCAGCACATAGCTTGGCTTGTCAAAAGAAACCTTTACATAACTCATTGCGCCTAAATTGTATATCTCGTCCGGCTTAAAATCCTCTATTGCTCTTGTAATAGAGATTGGATCGGTTAAATCCGCGTAATACATGCCAAATAGCTTATTTTCATATAGATGATCAATACGAGCGGTATTAAAATAACTTACACGACGAAAAACGCCGCGCACCTCATACCCCAAATCTAAAAGAAGCTCAGCAAGATATGAGCCGTCCTGCCCTGTTATTCCCGTAATTAAGGCCTTTTTGTTTTTCATTATTAGGTCTTTATAATAACGAAGGAGAGAAGCATGTCAATCTAACTGCGTATTTTTGGCACACTAAAGTACCCTTTTTTGTTCAAAAAATACTCTTCTTTGAAAACATCTTTTTTCTGTGTTCTCGGCACGCTGAATATCCTTGTGCCAAAAGAGATGGTTCGTATTCCGAGGCGAATTGGCAGATAGAGCAGGGCCATTATTCTCCCCGCGAAAGAATAGTCAGCAAAATACGCTTTTATGTCCTTCCATTTTAAGTCTGCAAAAAATTTCGGCTTACATCCTCTTTTTATAAATACAAAAAATATTGAGATGAATGGTTCTACGCTGAAAAATAGGCGTAA
>CEPX01000223.1_pt1 | contig 11577 bp, 29 predicted proteins | sample 361361 | NCBI WGS metagenome assembly CEPX01 (sample SAMEA2619974, study PRJEB7988) | marine metagenome | biome: marine biome (ENVO:00000447); feature: mesopelagic zone (ENVO:00000213) & marine oxygen minimum zone (ENVO:01000065); material: "saline water (ENVO:00002010), including plankton...
ATTCCACGATCCTTACAGAGGGTTCGGAGTTCCTCAACAGAGCGGGTCTCGAGTTCCTCACGGACCAGTTGGGTGTTTGCCGATTCCTCAAGTGCCAGGCGCTTTGCCTTGAGCACTCGGGCGATCGCGATCCGATCACCGCGGTTGAAGCCTGACTTGTCGAGACGTAGCTTCGTCAGACCACCTTCCTCATCCCGTTCGATAACCTTGAAGATGGGCTCACCGCGGTACTTGACGGAGGCAGCCGAAAACGGCCTATCGTCCACAGTACCAGTTGCTACGAATGATTCATCCGGGAGCTGTTTGAATTGATTGATCGTAATGTTTCTTGCCATGATTCAGCCTCCTTGGCTGGTTGTTGTTTGCTTAGTAATCATACCATGCATCGGACTTTATTGCATGTGCCCTGCTAGATAACCTCGACCAGGTGTCGCTTCACGTACGTCTCATCACCTGTGAGAGTGTCCAGAAGTTTCGCCAGACCCGGTGTCGCATTACCGTAACTAAGCCTCGCCCTCGCTCGAGCTCTGAGCACAATGTACGTGCGCTCTCGATGGAGCATCACAGCCCTGGACACCGGTGGAAGCTTTGACTCACCCGCGCTATCGAATCCACGATTGCCTGGCTTCTCGTACCAGGCATCCCTCTCTTCTTCCGTCATGGGACAGTAACTACGTACCAGACCCTCTGAATCATCACGGTAGCTTCCCAATGGGAATTCACGTCCCCCACCCTCACGTCTCGTGAAACAGACCTCAACTTTCAGTCTGACCAGGTCACCCTTTCGCATATCATCCTCACCCAATCAGGAGCAGAATCTCACTCACGATGAGCGCAATGGGGATAGCGCTGAATAGTAGACAGGAACAGAGGAACGTGTCGTTACTCATTAGGCCTCCGGCAATTCTGGAAGAGAGCGCAGCATGAAGTGCATCTCAGACATGACTTTCTCTTTCTGATCGTCGAGCTCCTGCTCGACGTCAGGGTGCCTGCTGATGATACCAGCTGACCGCTCGATGACGTCCAATGTCTCAATGAAATCACAGAGCGCAATGCTCAGTGTCACAGACGTGGCTAGATTGTCTGGAAACACCCTGTCAAGGGGAAACGTATTCATTACTTTACCTTGTAAAAGGATACCACAATGTGGTATGATTGTATTAGTTGGGAAAACTAACACGGCCGCGGCAGGCCTTTTTGGCTGATGCCTTCTTTTTATCTCCGTGTGTGCCTGACCCAGTTCTTTGAAATGCCCTAACAGCGAGCCAGTTCCGAGACTTAAGCTTTTTCGGTTGTGCTTTATTTTTATTAGCCACAGTTAGCTCCTCAGTATGATTATCATACCACGGTGTCACCCTATCTACACGACGGTGGAGGTCAGGTGATCGCCCTTGATGAGAGCAATGACCTTGACGAAGGTGCTATCCTCATTGGATGCTGCTGTGTTGAAACGATCTCGAGCATCCTGAAGCGCAGTCTCCGAGTCAGGCGACGAGTATATGCTGGTGATGTGAGTCCAGCTCGGCGCACCATTCTGGGTCTTGAATGCCTGGGTGATCACTGTCCAAGTCATGACTGTGTTCTCTCCTGCTGGATCCGCTCGATGATCTCATTCACCTGAGCAAGCAGGCTCTCCTTGTTGCCCTTCAATCCAAGAAAACGTCGAGCCAGTGTGGTGCCTTGCGGAACCTTGTTCGAGAGACGAAAACCGTTGCACTGTGCACTAAGTGCCTGTTTGATCATCAGCAGGCGGTAGAAATCAATCCCGGCACCTGTCAAGCAAGTGCCGCCCACGTCATCCTCAATTCCCTCGTTTACTTCCTTACCAGTTAGTGACTTCAAATCTCCCACGAGACTCTCCTTTGTAGTATGCTATTATCATACCATGTGAAACGAAAACCTACACGTCCGGTGTCAGGTCCTCGACGATTGTGCTGACTGTTCCCTGCTCTGTCCATCCATCTTCCCACATCAACCCACGGCCGATGAGGATCACTGTTCGAGCGTCTGTGCCTTCCGGCACCTCAAAGTCGATGATGTAGACATATGGATTCTCTGCCTGCCACTCACTGACCAGGTCACAGACCTCGCCGATGTTGTCAAGTGACGCTACGAATGCTGAATACTTTTTCATATCCTCTCCCTACAGAGCCTGCAGCATGTTGAGAGGAACGGTCCACACGGTGTCTCCAACCTGGACCTGAGCACGTGTCCGCTTGATTGCGTGGACAGTTCCTTCCTTGTAGGAACGTTTCCCATTTGCAGAAACATCACCGAACGAAACTTGATCACCTTTCCGAAACAAGTTCCGAGCATCACGATTTAGTTGACGACGCTTGTGCTTCAGTTCATGCACAAGTGCATTGTTCAACCTAACAAGATCCGCCTCATTGAGCGAACCTAGACTTCTTATCATATTATCAAGGGACATAACAACTCCTTCCTTGTAACAACATTATACCATGCAACCGTTAGCATTGCACGTGCTATCCGGCATACTGAACGCTGGTCATCCCCTCGGAGGTGATTGAGCCATTTGGCCAGAGCACCTGATACCGAAGCTTGCCCTCGCCAGAAAGGATGTTCCACTCCGGCTTGACGACAATACCCAGCTGTCCAGCGCCCCCCTCGAAGACACTACGACTTGCGTGATGTTTGGCCCGCTTCGTAAGCTTTACCAGATCTCCAGGTTTCATGATCGCTCCTCGTCCTCAATTTCTCTGAGAGACTGTGTGTGCTCCGGGTACTCGTCATTATCTAAGACGAGCTGTAGTCGAGGGCGCATCACACCGGCAACCTCACCGGACTCATATCGCACCCTGAAATCCCAACAGAGTCCCCTGTCATTGAACCTGTTCGGGTCATGCCACTGCCCGCCGACGATGACACCATTTTGTCCAATTGCAACGTCATAAACCAAATCACCAATACGCATGTTTTCTCCCTGTGATACTATCATACCACAGTAGGCGCAGGGTTACACGTAGCTACTCTTCATCCTTCGTAAGCTCTTCCAGTCCGCCCTGGATGTCATTGGCAGTGTCGCCCCATAGCCTAATATTAAGACTGTCGACGATGTCAATACAAGCTGACATGAGATCAGCCACATCAATGATTGTAGCACCCTCTGTGTGGATGTAGGACAGGTCCTCGCACCCCTCCCAGATCTCTTGCGCCCGTTTATCACACGCGATGATCTTGCAACCCTCGATGTTACTCCACGTCTTTCCGTCCCCCAGCACGACGCTTATCCACTGATTCTTGTCCTGCTTGTCCTTCACGCACTCTCCTCCAAGGGTTCCTCTTCCTCTTGAAGTATCTCCTCGTCCATGCAGTACGAGCACACGATGCCTTCCTGCCTCTCCTCATACCCCTCGTAGTCGAAGAATGGTTGACCGCAGCGGACACAGTCCATCATGGATGCCTCCGTTGATCCTCAGGTATCTCTGGGAAGAACCTGTCGAAGAGGAAGATGAGTGCGGCAAATCCCACAAGGAAGTTAAACATCATACCTACCAGTCAACCGGGTCATTCTGGAGCCTGCGATCAACGGATTCCTCAGCGTCGGAACGTCCCCACTGCTCATCATCCGCAGCGGCCGCAGTCGCGTTCTCCTCCATCTCGTCGAGGGTGCCGATGGCATCCTCCATAAGAACTGCTAGTGCTTGGGCGCCGGACCAATCAGTCCTGACTGTCATCGAAGATCCAAACTCGATGATAACCTTTCCAAGAGTGTCGACGTAGACGCTGACATCCAACCCACGTTCACCCGAGCTCTCGTTCTCGATCACCTCATCACAGATGTGAATCTTTTCATACTCAGCCACTTGATACCTCCTTGATATCCTTATTATACACCATATACTTCAATGTTACACGAATCATGAGGACGGATAGTCACCACCGTGGAGGCTTGCCTCAACCTCATCCAGCACTGCCTCGACTCGACGCTCAAGATCAGCCTTGGCCTTGAGCACCTGGTGGTTCCACTCATCACGGGTTGACCTGCCCTCGAACATGCTGGGCTGCTCTCTGAACAGTGTAACCATGTCAAGGGCGAACTTCTGTCCGAGGTCCTTAATACTCATTAGGAATGGATCAGCCATGTTTTCTCCTTATGGCCTCATTGTACCACAGTGTGGTACGGTTTACACGGGCTGGGTATCACTCGCATTGAGCTTTACCACCTCGCCGATGTCGGCGTGCATAGCTGTTGCCACAAATGGTGCGAACCTGTCACATCCATCATAGAGTGCCTCGAACGGTGCACCCATCGCCTCTTCCCTGTGCAGAATCCGAAGGAGCAATCCCCAGCGACCGTTAGCACAGTCGAAGAACCTGTCTCCAACCTCTAGATCGGGTGCACTGTCTTGATCCTTGCGAAGGATGTTACCGTGCTTATCGTAGTGTAGACCGTCTTCTTGCATCCAACTCATGTTGTCTCCTTGTGCCTCTATCATACCACAGCAGAGGCCAGATTGCACGTGTCAGTCATCGAATGGTGAAGGCGGATCGTCGAACCGCTTAATACCGGTGCGTAGCACGTAGGTGCCAAACTCAGGATCAATCTCGGCGTGTGCTCGCAGGATCCTCTCAGCGAGGGCAATGCGACCTGGTTGATCCAGCCCATCCAACGCACGAGTCGCCAGGTCAATGACCAACGTTTGTCTTTCTCTCTCATCCATTACTTCCTCTCTTCAATGTGCACACGCACATCATTGAAAGCTAGACGATACTCGATGGCCATCTGAAACGCTTCCTCACGAGTGTCATACTCGTCAATCTCTTCACCCTGCCAGACTAGAACGTATCTCATCACGACTGATCTTCCTCTTCCACAAAGGGAACAACCTGACGGGAGTTGGTAGTCGGATCAATCATGCGGTCCGTGTAGACCACGATCTGTCCCTCATTGTCCTCGTCGAGTTGAGCTCCTGGGAGCAGTTCTTCAATAGCAAACCGTAGTTCATTGAAAGTCATTTGTTTCCTTTCCTCTGTTGCCCTTATCATACCACAGCTACTCGTCGGTTGCACGCGTGTTCCTCTTGGTGTACCGCCACGCCGCCCACAGGATCGCCGGAGTGAGCACTGACATGACAGCGAGATTGTAGACGAACATCCGCCACTTGATCCTCTCACCGCTGTCCATCACCCGTCCTCCAGAGGTGACAGCACGAAGCCAAACTGCTTGGGTGCATTGCGCCAGTGGTCGAGCTTCGTGGTGAGCTCCTCGCTCCTGTCCATCATTGCCAGTCTCTCACGCTCGAGCTCCTTGCCGAGTGTGGTAAGCCTCCGCGGTGCGTTCTCCGCGGCGATGATTCTTTCGCCCAGGTGAAGAAGACGGGTGGTCCACTGCTCGTCGAGCTCTCTGCGTCTCTCCTTCAGACGCTCGATGTGCCCGTCATTCCTGCACAGCACCTCACCCCAGAGCACGTTACACCTGTCCATTGCCCTCTCCTTTCTCATCCTCGCCTTCTGTCTGGCTCCAGGGCTGGGTGGGTGGAAGTCATCAGGTGTGAGCCTCTCGAAGTGCAGGACGGCGAACTCACGGAACGCCGGATCAGCGAGGACGAATAGGAAGTCGAGCTCCCCCTTTCGCGTCAGGGTAACGTAATCCGTCTGAAGGGAGAACCGTCTGTACCGTCCGGAGCCCGAGCTGATCTTGCACTCCAGCTCTCGCTCGAGGTCCGGGAGCATGATGTCAGCCTCTCCCGTGCTGCCGTCGACCACAACCTGGTGCTCTCTCGCCAGCTCCTGGGCGAAGAAGTTCTCCTGCGCCTGGGACATTATAATGTTACGCCTACCCGTATTTTCAGCCAGCGCTAGACCGAATCGGCTGAACGTGTCACGCATCTCTCCCTCGAACTCTCGCATGCGCATTAGCGCAGCGACCGTCATGGCGGGTGTTAAGTAGCTCAAACTGCCTCCCGTGAAACTATTCTACCATTAACTTTTCTTACCTGCACGTGCGCCACGTCTGGCACCCGCTCGCTGCTCGCTCCTCCTGTCCTTCGCCTTTGATGATCGATCCCGCCGGCTCGTGGTCGAGGGCGAGGGCGATGTAGAGGGCGATGGCTTTGGTGCTCGATCAATGATCTCACGCTGCAATCTCGCCCTCTCCTTCGTAGCTCCCACGCCCTCGCCAAGTCGATCATCGAGCGATGCGAGCTGCTGCTCCGCTGTCCTGGCTGCCCTCGCCCTCGCGATCTCCTTAGCTCGCTCGCGTCTCAATTCCCTTACCTCTCGCCCTCTCATCACACCATCCAGAGCGTGAGCAGGATCGCGGTGATGGCGGCAACATTGATAGCGAGCGCAAGATTTAGCGGTCGCCATCGATCCTCTCGCCTATTCATGCGTGCAACTCCGTGCCCTCTCATCACATCATCCAGAGTGCGATTCCCATCACCGCGACGACGATCGATGTGATCGTAAGAGTCAATTCAATGGCCGTCACTCGGCCCTCTAGCTTATCCATGCGTGTTCCTCCATACCCTTTATCATACCCTCTCCCAGGCGATTGTACAAGCTGACAACGTGTCAATTGAGTGACAAAATGACGACGCGAGTGACAGTGTGTCAATGCTTTTGTGACAAATTGTCATTATTCGTGTGTGAGTGGGGGCTTGATCGTAGCCGCTCTCCGCAATATGTTTTTTCCGGGTGCTCGACCACAAGGCGGAGATAGCTGGGTGCGAGACGATTGACAACATGTCATCGCGTGACAACGTGTCATTGACAACCAGCCACGTGTCTTGGGTGCTAGATCAGATGAAGTCGGGCGCTGGATGCTGGGTGCTAGATGCTGGGCACTGGATGCTGGGTGCTAGATCAGATGAAGTCGGGTGCTAGATGTCACTCGATACTAGATACATACTCTCGAAACTCCGGATCCATCCTTACCCTCTGCTCTCGCGCTCCGCCCAACTCAGGAAAGAACATGGGTACGGTGAAGACATAGGACGTCTCATCGCTGTCGTACTTCTTGGCCAGGTCCTCCAGTCTGCCCTCTCATCTTTTGGAAGACCAGAGAATTTCTCTGTAACAGACATGAGCCTTTTGATGATAGGAAACTCCCGACCTGTCAGCTTGTACGTCATCGCTAGCTCCGGTCCATTGCTATGGGCACCCTTCCAGCTCCCCACCAGTCCCTCATTGAGTGCTGACTCAAGCTCTTCCTTTATGATCCTTCTAAGTTGATTACGTGTGATGCGCATGACGGCTTCTCCCAGCGCCTCTATAACTCTTTAGCTGCTCTTGTTCTTTCCATTTTATCCACTTTCCAAATGCAGTCAAGACATCCTCAGTGCTGTATCCTACATACATTTGATCTGTCAATACCTCACCGATAGCATGTACTGTACCGTCTAGACCGACACCGGTATCCTTTGCAGCGCGTATTGTTTTTGTAAGATCTAAGTATAGATTACTATCATCATCTGATTCTGTCTCATCCCCGTCGGAGACATCACTGATTTCAGATATGACGGCTAATTCCTCTCTAATAATCCTTCTTAATTGTCGACGCGAGATCTTCTGGAGCTCAAACAGGGGTTTTTTAAGAAAGGCAAACTTTGCTTGACGATATTTCCGAGCCGCATCTGCCCAGGGACCAGTGTGAGGCATCCAGCGATTCATGCTGAAGACCACAGTGGACCCAGCACCGTGAGAGGCAACCTGCTCCTTCCATACTGGGAGATCATCTTCTGAGTCGAGTGTGCTCCACCAGTCTCCGCCTCCGGCGTTGGATACATTCATGTGACCTTTCTCATCAGGTTGCCACTCGAGGTCGTCTATTGGGATTCCGGTGTCGTATCTTCCTGGAAATTCTCCAAGTGCGCCGCCATGTGCTTCCCTAATAATTCTTCTTAATTGTCTACGTGTGATCTTCATTTTGTTCTCACTCTTCCTGTTCTTGGATCGCGCACACCGACAGGCACATTCTCGGTGCTGGGCCCTGAGCTGTAGCCGGATGTTCGACGCACATTGCGCTTAAGTCTTGCGATGCTCTGCGGTGTCACCTTGATCCCGCGGAGATCAACATGTGATTCCTCACCGCTCTCCTCTGAGTCAGAGATGCCATCGTTGTCACTGTCGAGATCGAGATAGTCAGGAGTACCGTCGCCGTCTGTGTCAACTGCCTCATGAACTTCTTCAGCTGGATCGAGTGCGCGTGTATACCAGTCTGCTACGTCTTTGGGATCCTCACCGTCCAGCCACTCGTCATATAGGTTTAGCCTATCAACAATGATCCCTGCAAAATCCTTGAACGACATGCCATCTTCTCTCTGTGAGGCAGCATGTGATATTGCTTCTTCAGATCTCATCTCACCAACTGTCTCTTTGATGAGCTTTCTTAACTGTCTACGTGTGATGCGCATTGCACGCTCCCTCTACACATATATGTATTCTCTCAACTCTGATCTTTTATTGTTTGACAGCCAGCGATTGCCCTCTAACCCATCCGTCTGAAAATTCTCTCCATTTTGTCAACGACTCCCTGCTTTGTGATTAGACCATCATCATTTCTTGGGAAATACGGATTTGCATTTGCAATTTGTCTTGCTCGATTAATTGATACTTCAGAGCCCAAAACATAATCACCACTTTGTCGGATTGCATATGGGTAGAAGACTTTAAGATACAAGTCAGTTGTTAATCTATACGGACCTGATCCTTCAAAATATTTATCGACATATTCCATTTGTTCAACACCGGTCATTGATTGAAGCTGACTTGTCGTTGTCCCCAGAGATTCTGCTGTTTCTGGCATAAACTGGATAAGCCCTGTCGCGCCTGAACTGCTGTTCACAATTGATGGATCAAGTCCCGATTCAAATTTCATGATTGACATGAGGTTGTCTGGACTTGCACCTATTGAATTTGCTGTTGATCTCACCCTTTCTCGAAACTCTGGATCTGCAGCAAGCGCGGGACCCCTCAGTAATATCTCTTCGCCATGCGGTCCAGCAGGTTTCTGTGATAGTGAATGCACATCAGCCTGTTCGTGAATAACCTGCAGTGCTTCCCAAATCTCATCTGGCAATTCATCACGTGTGTTTCGCAGGCTTGCTTCTCTGGCGGATGCTCCCGGTCGGATGCCCACGGTCGCTGCTGTCTCTGGTGAGATCACCCACTGTGGTCTCACTCCGGTCTCGGCGGTGAATTGCTTGATGATATCATCCACCTCCCAGCTCATAGGATTATCCTCGAGGTAGTACCTTATGTCCGACACCCGCATCTCACTGGCGACGCCCATCACGATGTCCTTGAGGTGCCAGGGATACACGTCGGAGAGCTGCTGATCTGGTAGGAGATGACGCTCCTCGGGAGCACCCAGGCCCCTGATCACTGAGAGCTTCGGATTCAAGCTGACTAGCCTATCGACGAGGTCGCTGTAGAATTCAGTTGCCGCCTCAGGCTCGGGCGGTTCCTCTCGCATGATGTAGACCTGAAGAGATTCAGGCGATGAGAACTCCTCGGGTAGCACGTACTCCTGGATCAAATTGATGCCGGTCTTATCGTAGAAGTCACGAGGAGGTGACATGTAGCTAACCGCTTCGTGTCCTGCGGGTACGAAGCGGGACTGCTCATCAGCAGCGGCATCCTCTGACAGGATCTCCCTTATGAACTCACGGAGAAGACTCATTGATCTCTGTTAACTACCCACATCAGGTAGCTCCTCTTGTTTTGTGAAGACAGCCTGGTTAAACCAGTCTTCCTCAGCCACCTTCTCTTCTCTCGCAGCCAGTTTAGTTTCTTTAGCTGTTTCTATCTCTTGTCGATAAGCATTAGCATCGGATGGGTCAAGCCATCCGGCCTGGACCAGGGTCTGTGCTGCACCTGTCGGAGACTTATTCAATTTTGTTAAACAGAACTGAGTAATAAGTACCAGGTAGCCGGGATACTTGGATCTCCACTTTGAGAGCGGTATGGGAGAAGTGTCAGCATCCCAGTACGAATCGTCCATGTCCCTCATCAGATCACAAAATCCCTCGGAAACACTTCTCTTATAAATCTGAAAAGTAGCATGAACATCCTCTGCTGTTTCCACCCAGCCAACCCAAGGAATCCATCTTCTCGCAAATGTTCCGCCTGCACTTTTTATTGAATGCTGCAAGGCTTCCCAGCCAATGTCCTCTATCCCGAGGAAACCCTCGATCGAAGCCGAGGCGAAGCTAGGCGAACCGTGAACTTCAATGACGTGCTCCCAGACTCTTAAGGCATCTCGATCTCCAGCACCACGATCCAGGCGTGCGCTGGGACGAGGTGGCATGACCCCCGGAGGTCCGCAATCACCAAATACTCGACCGTGTCCCGCCGCTACATGGGGATGGCCGTGCTTAGTGAAAAAATCGGACTGTTTTCTCTTTAGGGCTCGCTGATGAGACTGTCGGTAGGTGGGATCAATGGCTGCGTCGAGGTGAGCTATGTGATCAGACTGTCCCGCCCGGAAGTCCCGGTCGACGTCGACATCAATGTCGACCCCTTCCTCCTCTTTGAGAAGAAGAGGGAAATCTTCTAGGATAAATGTAAGATCATGTTGTTCGCTAAGTCTGTCTAGCTCCTCACGAATGATTCTTCTCAGCTGACCACGTGTGATGCGCATCGCCCGCTCCCTCTACACATATATGTATTTCGGGAGCTCTGATCTTTCACTGTCTGGCAGCGCTTAATCAGCTACCCAATGTCAAGGACCTCGGTGTTCGTGAGCATGAACTGCTGTATTTCGTAGTCCTTCTCGTAGCACTCAAGCTTGCCGCTGTGACATGCGATGTACACGTAGGGCACGGGACCGCTGTAGTCTAGAATCTCTTCCTTATCCAACAGCTCAGGATCATCATCAGCTCGCAGCGTGATGTCTCTTTTCTCTCCCTGCCAGATGAATCCGTGGAAGCCTCCCTTCTCTGCCGCGGACAGGATGGACAGGTGAAGACCGGTCAGCGTCCGCTCACTCACGTACTGCATGATCGACGGCACCATATTATCAGGATACCCATCGTAGTGGACGTAGCATCCCAGGACCGTACCGTCTGCCTGTCTGATACCGATGTTACAGTGAGTGCTCACTGTGCATCCTGTCAGATGTGGCGAATTCCTCAGGATGACTTGCGGCCATCTCGTAGAGTCGTTCACGAATTGCCAGAACTGTTCCAGTCAGACGCTCACGATCCACGGTGTCGAGGTAGCCGGTGAATTTCCCATTCTCACTCTGAATGAAGACTTGGATGTAGTCATCATCAAGTCCGGACGAGTAGACATTGTAGGCCTGATTCAACTCGCTCCCATTGACATCTAGATCATACCACTTGTTGATGTCCCGTACCCATTCGTCGAGAGCTTCCTTGTAACTAAGTTCAAACATTTTCCTTCCTTATACACCCATTCTACCACAGCTACCTGTGTGTTGCACGCAGGCAGACTATGAGATGAATCTTACCTCACACATCACCCGGTCATCCCTACTACTGATGTGCATGTTGTAACAACCGTCGCCGTATCCTGAGGAGGTTACAAATCCCTGAGCACGATCCGCTGCGTCGAAGAGCCCATGATACGGCTCGGAGAGCGTGACGTCGC
>CEPX01415041.1_pt1 | contig 11576 bp, 20 predicted proteins | sample 361361 | NCBI WGS metagenome assembly CEPX01 (sample SAMEA2619974, study PRJEB7988) | marine metagenome | biome: marine biome (ENVO:00000447); feature: mesopelagic zone (ENVO:00000213) & marine oxygen minimum zone (ENVO:01000065); material: "saline water (ENVO:00002010), including plankton...
GGCTGAGAACATTTACATTCCTATGGGAACTGTAGAGCACGAAATAGCAGCAGTATCGACCAATGCTACACTGAACCCTTTGCCGTGGGTACAGAACTTGAATACTTATTTTTATCAGGCTACTGGCGTGCCAGACATCGTGGTTGGTGGTAGCTCGGTGCTTACTGAGGCTAGTGCTAAGATAGCATACCTTGCGTGGCAGCAAACGATTGAAGAAGAGCAGCTGTTTGTGGAAGAACAAGCGTTGATGCAATTGAATCTTGAGATTAGTTTGACATTCCCAGCAAGCCTAGACAATGAGTTGCTTTCAGACAAGCCTAAAGAAGAAGAAGGGACAGGGGAAGGTGTGCAGCCGCCTGAAATCCAAGAGAACGAAAGCGCAGTAGAGCCGAATGATCAAACAGCGGAGCTGGCAGGAAGACAATGAAGAAAGGAATTGATTGGAGAATTATTATTGCGGTAGTGATTTGTATTACAGCTTTAGAGGCTTTTGCCCTTAGTAAAGGGATAAACGGAACAATTCTAACCCTTTCCATCGGGATACTTGCAGGTATTGGAGGACTTTCGCTGCCACAGCTCAAAACAAAATGAATAAGAAAGGACAACTGTTCGGATTTGGAAGAAGAAAGAGAAATAGCAGGCGCTTAGAAGCACGCAACAGAAGGATAAGGCTTCGTGAAAGAAACCTAAGAGTACAACGAGGACAAAAACTTAAACCAAGAAGGCAAACACAAAGAAGAAAAACGTTAGGACAACGATTTGACGAGTTCAGCCCGAGCAGAAACTTGTTCCAAGGCATTAGTGGTAAGAATTTGGATACTGGAGGAAGACTGAGTGGTAAAGAGCGGTTAGGAAAGTTGGGGACTGGAGCGTTAAACCTAGCAACGGTACTGCCCCTTCCAGTGGGAAAAGCTATTAAGGCGAGTAGAACGGCGGCAGCGTTGGGGAAGGGAAAAGCACCAGCATTCATTAAAGGTTTAGGAGCTAACGCTTTACGAAGCGCGGACGAAATAGCGCAAGCAGAAGCGGCACTTGCAAAGACAGCAGCGGTAACCGGTGTTGGTGCTGGAGTAAATGCTATACGGGCAGCTACGAGTGGTACTGTGAAAAAGACTGTTGCGCAAACAGCGACCAAGGTAGGACAAACAACCACAAGAAGTGGAACACCACTACGGTTCGTGCAAAACAGTAAGACACAAGCGGAAACGCAAAGTTGGCTGCAACGACTGTTTACTGCTACGAGTGTGACAGAACGAAGAAACCTTTTGACAGGAGAAGTAAGCATCACGCAAAAAGTAGCGCGAAGCAGCTTAAGCAACAGCTTGAAGGTGTCGGCGACGAGCGCTGCGAATATTGTAGCTATGATCGGTAGTTATCCGTTCGCAAAATTCTTACATGAAGAAGCGCTACAAACGTTGGACTTGGGCGTGTTCGCAGCGGTGAAAAGCGGCAGCGTGGAAGGTGCAAACTTAGCCATAGCAGAACAAAAAGATTTACTTAACCCTGACGTGTGGGATAAAATCTTAGCAAACATCCCTTATGTGAACGTGCTGGAAGCAGTGCGACGGTTTTATGAAGCAGCAAGAATAAAAGTGCAAATCAATGAGATGGTCGTGCAAGACCTGCAAAAAGAAGCTGAGGGTAAAAGCAAAGAAGAGATATTTCAGGATAATAGAGCGCAGATTGTGCAAGAACAAATAGATCAAGTGGAACGATTCGCTGAATCAAGAAGAATTGACCGCCAACTGGAAAAAGACGCAAGGGAAGAAGGAAGGGAAGAAGACGCAGAGTTTTGGGCTGAGGAACGAAAAAAGAAGTTTAAAGAGGAATTGGAACATCAAAAACAGTTAGCGGCGCTTTGGACAGAATTTGCAAAAACCAAAGCAGACATTCAGAGGTCAGCGTTCGTGGAAAGAACTGGAAGACAAGCACGAAGCACGCTGAGCTTTGGACTATTACGATAAAAGCAGGAGGTCACAAGAATGACTGAAGAACAAACAGATAAAACACCTGAGCCTGTGGACGAGCCACAACCACAACCGGCACCGGTAGATGAAAAACAAACAGAAGGTTTGGTAGATGAGGCGCTGAACGCTGCGGACAGGATAGAGAAAGCAAACGCTGAGTACAAAGCCTTGGTGGAACGGCAAGAACGCGTACTAGTAGAAACCAAGCTAGGCGGCAAAGCAGCAGCAGGTAGCGTGCCTGAGAAGCCAAAAGAAGAAACGGCAACTGAGTACGCGAAACGAGTGATGCGCGGTGAAATTATTTGAAAGAACCTGAAAACCTCAAAGCCGTACTAGGCACCCCGCTAGAAGCCTTATGGACTACGGTCAAGCAAGAAGCTGAAACGCTCATCAAGCAAAGCGAAGACAACTTGATCATTCAAAAAAAGATGTTGGAACTAGCTGAAAGCATCATTGCAGAAGAAAAGAAAAAACAGGTCAAGATGTAAAGTGCACTTCGTGTTCATACCTTATGGCAAGCGCAGCGAGGTAGAGCTACTTCTGAGAGACATGGAAGCCGAAAAACATTTGCTTAAGATGACAAAGAAGGGCGAGAAGCCAATGGGTGTGTGGGTGCAAGGCAGCCTGCGCCTACTGCCTTTTGGCATTTGGGAATACGTCTTTCCAAAAGAAAGTGTTGAAAAAGTGTTAGCAACACTCATTCCAGCAGAAAAGCGTTACGATGTTGGATGGGCGCAGGAAACCATCCTGAAAAAGTTGGTGAAGACAAAACCTATACCTTATTTCTCAAGGAAACAAAAGTATTTGTGGATCAGAGACCATGTAAACTGCATCCCGTTAGGCGTCAGGTACGACAGTACGGTAAAAGAGCGAGTGGGTGAGTACCCTGGCTGGGAGCACGAGGCATTGTGAAATGGCAAGAAACGTTCATCGTGCAAAAAAGCAGGTTCATGAAGATGTGGGCGGAACTGCGACAGTTCAGAGACTTGGCTATTATTGTGCCACTTGTGGGCATATGGTTACACAATATTGGCGTGACTGTTTCTTTACCAATCGTTGCAATGTTTGTGACTGCGCTCTTTATCCTTGTATGGATTCTTGGAGTGTTATGGGACAGGACGCACATGTTCCATTACGAAGCCAAGTTCAACAACGAACGAAACAACGTCGTGATGAAACAGCAGAAGGATATAAGCAAAATAAGAAAACTATTAGAAAAGCTTAAATAATCTAAGCACTTCTTAAAAGGTCATGGTAAACGAAGCAGTTCTTATTACGGAAACAGGACTTCCCATTAAAATGACCGTCGCTGACGGCACAGGTATCGAAAAAGGAGCACTCCTCGTTCTTTCAGACCCGCTTACAGCGGCATCACAGACCATTGAAGACCAAGCAGTCGCGGGCATAGCCGCGCAAGAAAAAATTGCTTCAGATGGCAAGACGACACTGGCAGTGTGGCGAGAAGGCATCTTCAGAGTACTAGGATCAGGAACGATCACGGTCGGAGACGCGGTCAAGTTTGACAACCAAGCAAACACGGTAGGCGCAGCAAGCGTGAATGACGAAAACCTTTTAGGCATCGCACTGGAAACAGCAAGCGACGCAGAAACTTTATTGATAGAATTGAAGCCAATGACAGTAAACTTGGCATAGATAAAAAATGGTAGATACGAGCGGACAAGCAGACATTCGAGGACTAGACATTGACAAGCTAGCCAAAGGGTTCGCAGATGAAGAAAACGTGTTTAAACGGTTCGTCGTTGTCAGCAAAACAACTGCTCGTGAGATGCGTTGGTACCAAAAAACGTCAGGATTCCTTGATAGCACGGATACGTCTGGCATCATGACAAGTCAGATAGCCAACGTGGGCGAAGGAGCCCTGCCAGTAGTCGTCGAGCAAAGCTGGACGCGAAAAACTTCATACGTTCGCAAATACTTTGTGGAAAGCCCAACGATTTCAAGCGAAGACATCATGGACTCAGACATTGACGTCTTAGCAACAAACGTGCGAGACCTTGTCAGGGCGGTAGCAAGACAAGTAGACAGCAGAATTTACAACGTCATTACTGAGAGTCAGAGTCCAAGCGATATTAACACAGCAGCAGCAACAGGCACTGGCTGGGACGACACGACCAATGGCAATCCTATTCTGGACATTATGACTGGTCAAGAGAACATTAGAACGCAAGGGTATGACGCGGGAAACGTCGTGGTAGCTATGGATCCGAACAATCACAAAGACTTACTTAACTACTTGATCGATACGAAGGGAAGCAGCATTCCTAACTTTTCAAGCGAGCAGGTGCGCAAGCACGTTGTGATGACTATTCTAGACTCACAAGTAGTGGTTTCAACCAACGTGGTGGCTGACAGCGTGGCTATGTGGGTGCCAAGCAGAGCGGCAACGTGGAAACAGTTCATGCCCATCACCTCAATCGTCATGGACGATCCGGGCATAGGAAAAAAGATTAGGGTATGGGAAGAAGGAGAATGCATCCTTACAGATCCGAAAGCGGTACACTTGATCACGGACACCAACACATAAACATGACTCTTGAAAACTGTAAACGGCTACTTAAACATTATGAAAGCTTGGGCAAAACAGCTTGGGCAGCAGATATGAAAGCAGCTATAGCTAGAAAAGGCACGCAGCCAGAACAGGCAAAGCCTGCCAAGAGTAGCAAAAAAGATAAATAGTACAACAACTTCTAGAACGTTATGACTATTACGGTAGGTGACGCAGCCACTTTAACAGAGAAAGAAGTCAAGACTCGCTACCCTGTAGTGGAAGGACTCACTGGTGGCACACAGAAGCAAACAGGACGCACCACAAACCTCGTACCGCAAACAAGCTTAGTAAAGCAGAGGCTTAGGGTAGGAATACGATAAAACGTGGCAGATAAGACGCAGCGCCTTCTCAACAGGATGAAAAGGCAAGAACCAGAACCTAAAAACAGTTTAGACACTGACTTCTTCTTACCGAACCATTCAGGGCTCAGAAACAACACCGATAATTATCAATTGATAGGTACCGTGCCGATAGGAGCAGTGATCATGTGGCACAAAAGCCTTACAGGCGTGCCTTCACTGCCGGGCAACTACGTGGAGTGTAACGGTCAAGTGCTCAATGATAGTCTCAGCCCTTTGAACGGGCAGACCATGCCCAACATTAACAACACCAGCATTGTAGCAGGATTTACGAGCAGTGGCATTACAGGAGGCAGTGCAACACACACACACACAGGAACAACAAATTTTGAAAACGAAGACGAATGTATTGCATGTACTCGTGGTGAAGAAATAAGCGTGGTACAATGCCAACACGTACATACGTTCACAACAGGAGCAGCGTTAAACGCACCAGTATTCGTCACCATGGTATTTGTCATCAGAACAAGATAAAACAGGAGGGCTGAAAACATTATGACGTGGAAAGTAACGAGGCAAAGGGATGAAGCAATCATAGCAAGAAACTTCCCAACACAGCGAGCAGCACAAGACTACAAAGAAAGCATAGAAGAAACGTACACGGTAACAGAAGAATAAACATGTTTGTGTGGAAACCTGCTTGTAAGCCCTGCCAAAAGAAAAAAGAAGCAAGGAATGAAAAGAAGCCTTGACATTTTTTATGATAAAAATAAAAAATGTGGGCAAGTTGCAATGGGAATCAGAGAGTTGCTACTGTACCACCTAAAAGTATATAAGTATGTACATATGTCATATTAGGTATGGAAACAATAAAAATTTATTTTGATAATAAGGAAACAAAAGAATTTGAAAACAATAGTCTAAAGAAAGAAGAAATAGGAAAAGCAATGGCTAATGGCATTGTAGGATCAGATGATGATAGTAATATTATTATTAATTGGGGAAAGGTATACATGGTGAAGATAACAAAAAATGAATAAGAAAGATATTGAATGGGTCGTAAAACACCATGATAGTAATTCGTCAAGAATCGCCATGCTAGAAAACAACGTAAGGCAAGGAAATCTTATTATGTATGCTTTCTTTGCTTTCCTCATTCTAGCACTTGTAGGACTCAGCCTATGGATAATGACACTATGATATGGGGCAGGATGCACCTCAAAAAATGTAACAAAACAGTCCAAAGCACTTTAAAGGACTTTCAAGATCGCAAAACTTAAGCGGTAGGAGACCCAAAATGAAAACAGAACAAACATTAAAAGAAATATATAAAGAGGAAAAAAGATGTCTAGAAAAAAGCAACTGGTTAGGCAACGAAGAGGATAGACTTATTCAAAAAGGATGGGTAGAAGCCCTAGAATGCGTCTTGTTCAATGAGGTGAAAAAATGAAACAAAAAACGTTAGTAGCAGACACACCACAAGCCATAGACCAACTCGTACAAGACTTCTGCCAAGCAAACAATGCTACAGTGCATTTTACGCAAACAGACTGGCAAACATGGACAACAATAGAAGAAACAGAAGACGGAACAAAATCACACGTACAACACGCGCATAAAGTAACACTCTTCTACAACACCCAAAACACAGGACCACAAGAAACACAGCACACACACGGAAACACAGCCATAACCAAACTACCCAAAACAATGCAAATGCCCTTCACAAGAACAAAAGAAGGTATAAGGTATGATGGCATAGACCCTGTAGCAGAAGCAACACAACAAGCCATAACAAAAGCCCAGCAGCAAGGCAAAGAAGCAGGAGCCGCATGGCCAGACAAATACAAACCCGGCATGCTCAGCATATCATTCAAGGATGGAACAAGAACAAAAATCTTCGAAAACGAACTAACAGAAAGAAACGGAGAACACTACTGGACAGACTACCAATTCATCAAAAACATATGGCATGAAAGCAACCCTAAAAGCCCAAAATGGAGACTACACCACACATAAACATCACAGTCACCCCTACAAGTGACACAAGGAGAGGGTTCTAACGATATCATCGTTTTTCCTCTTTTCCCCCCTCTCCCCCCACCCCACCACTAACAACCAAAAGAACAAAAAGATAGGCTCAATACCTAGGTCTCAAAGGCTAAAAGCACACCAACACTTTGAAAGCGCAACGTTTAAATACGTGCAAACCCCTACAAAAACGAAGTTTTTGCACGCACAACAACACAAAAACATTGTTGTGTTTCAAAGAATAAAAAAGTATTCTCGCCAAATGTCGACGAATAAACGAATGTCGCATTTGCGTTATGATGACAAATACACGCAACGCCACCAATATACGCATGTGTCGTTGCGTTATGAAATACGCGAGCAAGCTCGCACGATTTGTGTTTCCCCGCCCGCCCGCCCCACTAACAACACGTAACAAAACAACACCCAACAAAGAGTGAGAGTGAGAAAACAACAATTACAATAAAGAGTGAGTCTTAAAGAATACAAATGTGAGTGTGTGTTAGGACTTCAGAGAATTTTTTTTGATATTTTTTATTATTTTTTTTTATTATATATGTATGAGTGGGGGTAGTAGTAGTAGTAGTTGTTTTTGTAAGTATGTATGTATGTAGAGTTGAGTATACATATCTTTTTATAGTAAGACATATGTATATAATTTGTTATGGTTGATTCAAAAGGTGTTAAAATGGTTCCTATGCATGTTACAAGTGTTCGTGTGACGTTTGAGCAGTATGAGCTTTGTCAGAAGTATAAGATTACTTTTAGTGCGGCTTGTCGTGCTGGGATTGGCTTATTGCTTGCTGAGAGAGGTTTGAAGGAGTATAACAGCCATTTGAACATTATGAGACGGATGGGTGTTATGCGGGAAGAATTGGAGAAAAAGAGCCGAGAATTGCACGAAACTGAGCAAAAACTGTTGGAAATAGAGGAAAAAGTGTCGAAAACGGGAGAAAAATGAGTAAAATAGAGCAGATTCCTAAAGAATTTTTGGAAATTAGTGAGGATTTGGTGTGGAAACCTTGTATGTATTGTGGTTTTGATGAGATTTTACAGGTGAGAAAGGCTCTTTTTACGTGTGGAAATTGCAATTTTGAGTTCATTTCTGATGAAAAAGACATGGTTTTGGGCTGAAAATGGTGTTGGCAGCGTGTGTTTTTTGCGGAATCGTCAAGGATTCTTCGGATTTGGACTTCTTTTTGTCGAAAGATCAGATGGTTCATTTTACTTGTGTGGTTTGTAAGACGCAGAGGAGTGAGGTGCCGGTTCGTGTTGGGTTTATCTCTTGATCCTTGGCAAGAAAAGGTGTTGGCAGCAGAGGGTAACCTTTGTCTCAGAAGTGGTAGACAGGTTGGAAAAAGCACGGTTATTTCTATTAAGGCTGCTGAGCTTGCGGTTAGGAAGAAGAATCAGACGATTATGATTATTGCTGCTGTTGAGCGGCAAGCTTTTTTGATGTTTGAGAAGACGTTGGCTTATATGATGATGCGTCATCCGAAGATGATTAAGAAGGGTAAGTACAAGCCAACCAAACACAAACTACAACTGACCAATGGCAGTATCATTTATAGTTTGCCGACTGGGATGACTGGTTATGGCATTCGTGGTTACACCGTTAATTACCTGATAGCGGATGAGGCGCATTTTATTCCTGAGGATGTGTGGGTTGCGGTTGCTCCGATGATGGCTGCTACTGATGGCAAAATGATTTTGTTAAGCACTCCTCATGGCCGTTCAGGCTTTTTTGCTCGGTGCTTTGATGACAAGAATTTTGAAAGCTTTAAGGTGTCGAGTGAGGATTGTCCTCGTATTCAGGAGAGTTTTTTGGAGGCTGAACGGGCTCGGATGACGGCTGCGCAGTACGCGCAGGAGTACTTGGGGGAGTTTATTGATGAGCTGCGTCAGGTGTTTCCGGATGCTTTGATCAAAAAATATATGACGCTGAAGCGTCGGGAGAACAAACGACATGGTAGAAAGTACTATTTGGGTGTGGATATTGCGCGTATGGGTGAGGATGAAAGCACGTTTGAAGTGTTGGACCGGACGAATCCCAGAAGAGTGGAGCATGTGGAGCATTTTGTTACTAAGAAAACTCTCACTGTTGAGACCACGCAGTTCATTCTCGCGTTGGACAGAACGTATAATTTCCGGCAAATATTCGTCGATGATGGTGGCATGGGAGTCGGAGTTTTTGATCAACTACTCACTACCGACGCGACGAAAAGAAAAGTTGTTGCGATTAATAACCTTAGCCGCCCGCTTACAAAAGACGAAAAGCGCAAAAAGAAAGTGATTAAGGAAGACATTGTGAATAACATGCTTGCTATGATGGAACGAGGAGAGCTGTTCTTGCTTGATGATCCTGAAATCTTTTTGAGTTTGAAAAGTTTGCAGTTTGAGGTGACGGAAGGAAAGACAAAGTATTTTGGTAGCTACACGCACATCGCGGATGGTTTGGTCAGGGCTGCGTGGGCGGTGAAAGACAAACGTTTAAATATTTACAAGTATTAGAGAAAAGAACATGGTTTTAGAAAAAACATATGAACAATATACAACAAACGATACAGAATCTGTATTCTTCGCAGTAACACATCATGCGCAAACGTTTACGGTGGGTACGGTGGGGGATAATGAGAACTTTGTCATACTGAAAGTAAGATTGCTTCAACTAAAAAATGGGTCGCCAACAGGAAATTCAAAAATAGAAATTAGAACGGTGGACGGTAATGGTGATCCAACAAACACTATTCTTGCAGATGTGTCCTTTGATGTGACAGCGCTGAGCACAACTGCTGGGGGCACGTGGGAAGAGTACACGTTTACGAACGCTGCAGAACTTTCAGCATCAACACAGTACGCCTTAAGCATTTCAAGAAATGATGGGACAAGTAACTCATCAAATGATATTCGTTGGAGGATAGAAGCTACTGGAACGTATGGTGGTGGTAACGCGGAAAACAGCGATGATGAAGGTATCACATGGACTGCTAGTGGTGGCGATTTTAACTTCCAACTTGTTGGTAACGTGTGGGATCCAACAATTTGCGAGTATAATGATGTGATTGGTAAAGCTGGAGCAAACGTTTTAGCAGCTTTAAGCACAGGTGCTAAGTTTCAGTTAATGAATAGTTTTGCGTTACAAGCACAAAGTAGGATATGTGCAATAACAAGGTTTGACTGGGTAGCGCAGTACAGTAGTTTGACAGCAAATGTCAAAGAAATTCTGAATGACGTGTGCTCAAACATTGCTGGTATTTACGCGATAGCACATGACATGAGCGGCTACACGGACAGGGTAGAAGCTGAAACGATGATTAACGTACACCGAGACGCAGCACTGCAAATACAAGGACTGCTCAGAAACCAAGAAGTGCGCAGGTTCATAGTGGGAGACACATAAGTGGCGTGGGATTTTAAAGAACGGCCAGAACTCTGGAACAGCGTAGTAGACTTTTATTATTGGGACAGCCCGCACAAACAAATATTCGAAGACTTCACTGCAAAGGTTGTGAAGGTACATGATGGTGATACGATCACAGTGCAGTGGGCTGAGAGGAGTTTTGATTTTCCTGTACGGCTGCTTGGCATTGATGCGCCTGAGCTGAATGCTGGGGGAGAAGCAAGCAAGCAGTGGCTTGAACAACTTTTGCTTGACAAGGAAGTGGACGTGCTCATAGACCCTGAAGAGCGTGTTGGTAAATGGGGGCGAATTCTAGGCACAGTCATGGCCGATGGCCTGAATGTGAACGAGCTGAGCGTATCTGAAGGGATGAGCGTTCCATTTGACAGGAGGGAAGAACTTGGCTTTACCGCAGCTGCCTAAACTGAGAAGTATTAATGGGGATAGGAATGAGAAAAATAAGAAGCTTCGCAGTGTGGAAACGCCTGAGCAAGATAGGGACGCGGCTAATAAGAAATGGGTGGAGGATAACTTTACAGCAATATAATGGGAGACTTTGACATAACAAACGCAACGGCCAGTGACCTGACAAACGTTCAGGAAGATTATAGCGTAGCGCCTTTGACAACGGATGGTATTGAGGAAGCTGGAGAAACAGAATGGACGAATGAGAAGTGGGAACAGTACCTCGGCTACTACAAGACCATTCCAGAACTCACAGCTGTCATTGATGCTAAGGCTACGTGGACGGTGGGTAAGGGTTTCGTGGCTGACGAACCAACCACGATCATTTTGGATCAGATTAACGGTTTTGGCAAAGACACGTTTAACACGATTTTGGAGAACATGATTCGTACCATGCACATCGGTGGTGACGCGTTTGCAGAAATCATTCTTGATGGCGATGATAACCTTGCTAACCTGAAACCTTTGGATCCTTCGAGTATTAGGATTGTGGCAAACAGGCAAGGCAGAATTAAGCGGTACGAACAGATTAGAAAAGTGAAAGGTGAGAAAATGGTGGAGCGAGAGTTCCAGCCAGACATGCTCTTCCACCTCGCGCGCAACAGAGTGGCAGACGAGCTGCACGGTGTGAGTGTCATCACAGCAGTAGAGAATATAATTCTTATGAGGAATGAGGCTATGGATGACATGAAGATTTTAATGCATAGGCATGTGAAGCCGCAAAGAATTTGGAAGCTGGACACTGATGACGCGACGGAGATCACCAAGTTTAAGACGACTACCGATGCTGCAACGAACAAGGCTGAGAACATTTACATTCCTATGGGAACTGTAGAGCACGAAAT
>CEPX01030792.1_pt1 | contig 11573 bp, 1 predicted proteins | sample 361361 | NCBI WGS metagenome assembly CEPX01 (sample SAMEA2619974, study PRJEB7988) | marine metagenome | biome: marine biome (ENVO:00000447); feature: mesopelagic zone (ENVO:00000213) & marine oxygen minimum zone (ENVO:01000065); material: "saline water (ENVO:00002010), including plankton...
CTACTTGGGCTGATTGCACTACTCATTAGTTGAGTGAGAAGCGCGATTAAATTTACATCACCCCCAAAAGCACCTTCCAATAAGTCCAAATACATGTAATAAATAGCTGGCGCCATGACCCAAGGTGAAGTTGCAAGAACGGGCCATCTAGCGGAAGCCCAATCGATAAAATAATCATTAAAAGTGCCGTCTATACTATTATAAGCACAAGGCTCATTGGCAGCTTCCCAATATTCATAAAAGTCTGTGGCGAAATCTCCAAAAACACTCACCACGGTTTCAATAATATCCAGTGTGGTGTCCTCTATTGTTATTGTTGCTCTATAAAAATGTTCGTTGGCGGCCGGCTCAGCAGGGGGTGCATAATCTCCTGCCATTAAATCTTGAAATTCAAAACACATCAAACCATAATCGGACAAAGGTGAATCTTCGATGGGTACCAAATCAAAGTTTCGCAATGTTAAAAACGACTTAGCAGTACAAGAGGAGGTACCCTCGTCCGTCTCGAACGATTCGACTACTTCAGCATAGCCGGCGCCGGCTTCATCGGAGCAAGGAGTACCGGTGCAGTAGAATGTGTGATCGAGTCTTGCCTGCTCGGGGTACCCCCTATCATACGTATAGTATCCTGTCATATCCATATAATTCTTGTCGGGCATGGTGATCCCTCCATCCGTTGTCTGTTCTTCATATCTTTCCAGTTTTACTTCAGATAATTGAAAAGATAAATTGAATATATCGTCTCCCCATAATTCCTTAATTCTTCCGGCGTCTATGCCGGAATATGCTGCTATATTTGACAAATAGGCGCTAGCCAATTCATAATCGAAGAAAAAGAAACCATAGTTGCTAACTACGCCGAGAGCCGTTACACCCCAAGGCGCATAGTTAAAGTACTGCCGATCAAATGTGAAATTCGATACAAGTTCACAATCACCTAAACAATCGCCACCTTCTCCGCAAGCATCCTCTAAATCTAGGCCTTCAAATTCCGCGAAGGTATAGCCGCGCGCATCAATGATTTTTGAATTTGCAACCACCTTTTTGTATACTTGTTCATCAAGCTCGATAACGCTATTGGCAGTATAAATCTTTTTTCTATATTTAAGATAAACCTGTCCGACTGATGTTGCGCTGGTCTTGCTTGGAAAAGCTCTCCGAAATTCATTTAATCGAAGCAACAAATCTACGTCAGTACCATATATTTCAAGAATATAAGATATATTATCTAAAACGTCCTTTAGATGGCTGTCTGTTTCTGATTGTTCTTGATATTCTGCTACTAAATCTTGAAAAGATTCAACAATCTCTTCGTGGGATATTCTATTAGACTTATAATATAAGCCCGTAATGGCTTGGTGAGGAATATCAGCATATGCAGCATCATTTTCATCAACCCATATTGTCTCTGTTGGATCGGGAACAAGGCCTTGGGACATAACCTGTTCATATGCTACATCGCTAGTTTCATTTTTAAAAAATTCTCTCCAATGATCGTCTCTTTCGAGGATTGGATATCCTTCTGCTGAAGGATTCCAGTAATCTTCAGATAAATCTTCAGAGGTAGAGAAAGCATACGCATAAAGATCAATAACATCAGTCCATACCATAGGCATCGCCCCCAAGACAGGGGGGAAACCACCAGACAAAGCGAGTTTTTCGAGTGTAATCTCACTGGAGATGGCATATTTTATTATTCTATTTCCTTCTGAGTCATATAAAATTATGCCGGCATCGACCATGGTGTCATTATCAATACGGATCACATTTGCTATTTCGCCAGATAAATCAGCAAGATCAAAAACGAACTGATTATCTTCCAAAAGAGTGTCAGACCACATCCAATAAAAGTTAAGTTTTTTGATCTGTTCTTCGAGTGTTGTATCATCAGCATATATCGACGCGTCAACATGCACAACCAGATTGACTGTCATTACCGCACTCTCATACTCATCTTCACTGATGATAATTGACTCAATGTAGGGTGTTGGTAAATACTTGCCAAAATTGGCTATTATGTCGCCTTCATAAATTAAGTTTGACATATCTCAGGCTCCGTAACGCTTCCATAAATATCATAAAATACAGCATCAGCAGACTCTGTATCGCAGTTAAAATCGAAATCAATATAATAACCTTTCTTGCTGAACACTTGGCTGCCCGCGCAAGCAGCCACTTGATTCACGGAAGCATCAGTTAAAACATCAAAATAGTATTCAACACTAGCGGTCGTCATGCTCTGCTCCTCGTTGGCCTGTGGTGTTTCAAACATCATAAATCCATTTTCAATTTGAGGTATTTTTCTCTCGAAATACTTTCTCTGTAGGGTGGGGCTATATAGCTCTCGGCCGAGGTGGGGGGAGGCCTTGCTCCCACTAATAACCTCGAACACTTCTATTTCAAAATTTTCAGTAAGCAAATCTGTATTTATTTCATTAAAATATATTATAGGATCTTTCGTTTCTAGTCGTATTACTTTGTTGTCAGCAAAAAGGCCACTTTGATCAATGAAGTCTCTGGCGTTCTCAGCATTAAAATCAAACTCTGGTTCTGCAACTCTTAGGGTGTAAAGTGCTTTAATATTTATTTGTGGCGTTCTAGAATTGACAAGGGCGCCCGGCATATCGGGTTGGTTAAACGAATAATCTGTTTTATAAACAGATGAAGATATTTTATTTTGCATCATTAAAACTTGCCAGCGCGGGGCCGCGTCTGTCGGGCCATCTAAAAAAGCGTCCCCGATAGCAGAATTAAATTTAAAGATATCCGGTTCTGGTTCTATTTTGATAGTGGTGCCAGATGTGTCAAGAAAATCGATTTCTTCGCCCGTATATTTATTAATAGATTCCTCTATATCCCTAAACACAGTCATAGTTTCAAAGTAAGACGTATCCTTTTTAATACGCACATTTATTTTGTTCTGATCTGGTGGATGATCTCCGGGTCCGCCCGGTTTATATCGTGTATCATACATAATATTATCATCGAAGAACGCATAATAAGTTGGTTTAAAAGTCCCTATAGAAAGTAAATACCGCCCATAGGAAGTCAACTTAAAATCAATAACTTGTTCTTTTTTGTCGAGAAATTTTGCCATTTTTAATCGTCTTCGCTCTCACTATAAGTATCATTCTTATACAAAACTTGTACATCCATTTTTGCCATTTCAACAATAGAAACATAATCATACGGCCAATTAAATTTTGGCTCGTACTCTGATGTTTCTGTTGAATCTTCTTCGGTCGAGTCAAATGCCTCACTGATACCGCCAGCCTGAGGAATGATTTTATCGTAGTAGTCGCTCGTTCCCCGTTGTTTGACTTTGAACACCATCCAACGAAGATTTTCATTTTCTAATATAGATGGATCGAGAAGCTCACTCTCTGTTAAATCATGTGAAATGCTGTACTCTTCAAATGATAACTTCTGATAGTTTCTGGGGGCTATATTTTGCCAAATATAAGAAAGATCATCCCTATCCAACTCATATTCGAATTCGAACAAATACATGACTATAGGCTTAACGTCTGGATTGTTTATGAAATCAAATTGAGGGGGAAGCATATAGCGGCGCATCTGTTGTAGTAGCTTTCTAATCGAGGCGCTGGCCGCTTCTAGTGAATCTCCAGTGTCGGTACCTTCGGTCATTGCTGCTTCAAATCTTTCAATCGGAATACTAATAAACTTTTTCATTTCAGAAGCTTCTTCACTCGGAATCAAGGCGGGATCGCTGTCAACGACATTCTTGGTTATATATGGAACAGCTACGATGGCTTCTTTGATGATTTGTTTCGACGCTAGCTCTCCAAGTTTGGCTTTACTTACTCCTCGATCAAAACCCATCAGATCTGAAAGAGAATTCATTTTCTCATGCATCCGCTTACCAATACCTCCGGCATTATTGTTATTATATACTGTATCGTTAGTGATGACATCATAGTGATATTTCAACCACTGTTTGGGAATGTCGCCTATTTCAACCGTAACTCCTTCTTTTGGAATAGTACCAAATTGGTGCCAAATTCCTCGTGTTACCGAAGCAGAGCCATATGTCGGCAACGTCAAGGTTCCGTCGGTATTTGAAATGGGGTGAATTCCGGTATCGCTAAAATTCAGCATTGGTGTTTCAAATTTAGATTGAAGCACCCAACGGGCTGCAACGGGAACACCCACTTCATCAAGCTTCGATTCAATTCCGAACAAATTCCAACTAGCACTCACCTGCATCGCATTTGCGTTGATATTATCCCCACCATAAAATGGCCCCGGATCAAGGGTGCCCGAACAAGCAGCCGGAATGAGCGCATTTTTTGTCATTCCGTCTGAGGGGTGATAAATAGCCCCACCTGGATCAACGCGCCAATAAGTAGCACTCACTTCAGATAATATTCTTTCAGCACTATATTCTACACCTGTTTCTGGTCTGAAAATAAAATCAACCCAAGCTTCTCCGTAATAATATGGCGGGGTGTAGTTCCAATTATACCCATTCGCGAGATCTTTTACACCATAAGAATCACCTTGCTGCACAATAGACGCTGTAAGAACGTCTGTTGTCCACGCGGGCCGGCCAGAGATTGGGGGGCCGAATGATGTTGGTCGACTACACATTATAAACTTAGGTTTAAAATTTGGATTCTTTGCGGGATCCTGCGGAATGGGGTAGTAGCCCGACGATGTCAAAACAACCCCTGCGGAACCACTATAGGCTTGGGCCCCAAGAGCGGTATATCCATCGTTATTACCAAGGGAACCAGATTCATTTGAATAAGCTCTAGTACCTTTAAAGGGCCGGCGCATTGTGAAGCGCGCGCCATAAGCCTTGTTAGATTCGAATTCTATAGTCCTTCTCAAAAACCCACTTTTCAATGTTGAAAATTCTTTATTTTTTAAGAAAAAGTTGGCTATCTCTCCATAATAGTTTTTAGCCATCATGGAATATATTCCATCTGACTCTCCTAAGAAAGAAGCAGTTATATCCAAACTAACAGAAGGATGAGGCTCACAATCAATAAACCCAATATCTTTAATATATGATTCTGGTTCAATTATAGCTTCAAATGGCATCCTATAACTACATGCGGCCCCACCATGATATCCCTCAACCGCGTCATCGGCGGTGCTTGCCTTATGAGGCGTCAAGCCCCAATTATCGGTAGTTTTATTTGATGCCGTCAGGGGGATGGTTTTAAATGCTTTCGAATCCATGAAAATAGGATAATCGACTGCGCAACCAGCTTTGATCGTATTATACATAATACCGGGTGCAAACAATGCTTGAGCTAACGGTCTCAATAAAGAACCAGATATATTTATTAATGATTCTTCGCTTTTAAGCGTGGCGCCACGAGCTTTCCCAACAAGGCCATCACCATAAGAACTTGAAAATTGTTCTACTAAATCAAGAGTTCTTTGTGCTGGATAAAAGCCTTTATATGGATTGAACCTAATGGCGCCACTCATCACAAGTTTTATTTGTTTGGCGCCCAAACCCTCATTAGAGATTTTATCGTAATCCACATCCATGATTTCAGAGTTAGAATAATCTTTATAAAAGCTAGCTTGTGAGCTGTTCAGGGAAGTCCCGGGAATTTCGAAAATATTTAGCTGACTCAAGGCCCCAAATTCTAACATATCCTCGACATGTTCACTTATTCTAAATTCTGGCACTATGGAATAGTCTTTTGCTAATAACTTCAAATCATATCTAAAATCATCATATTTGTTAAACCACGGATTTGAAGCAGTCGCCTCAAAAAGGACCGTAGAATCAGTTTTGGTAACTCTTCCAGCTTGGGTATCAGCTTCCCAAAGCGCCTCGCCGGCGTAGGGTTCCGGGGCTAATGTCATAGAGCAAGAATTAAATTCGCCAGCGCCCCATTGAGCATCTACAGCTGTATTAATCGCGTCGAACTTCCATGGCCCCTGCGCACCTTTTGGCGTTGTAAGCATGTGTTTGCGCTCCATCAACGCCCCTGGTGCCAAAGCTTCATATTTGTTTTCTGCGGGGCCCATAGTCGTATTTTCAGCATCCCAATAGAAGAAATAGTTATTCTGAAGTTCTCCGGCGGCGCCAGAGATTTCCAATCCATCATCAGTTGCTGAGGATGAGTTCCAACTTGGACTGGGTATTTCGGTACCGGTGCGGGAGCCCCAATTTTCTTGAGGATCCAAAAGCCAACAACTTTGTGAAACTGATCTGCTAAATGAGTTTCGAATCGCATTCCCCACTGTAGCGCGAGAATCTGTGCCCGTGCGCGAGTCTCTCCAAAACTTATTATCATAGTTTGTTCTGGTTGTTGTTGATGAATAATATTCATTATAATAAGATGGATAGACTCCTTGGGCATAGAGAACAGCCTTTAAGTCATATCCCGGTGAGGCGCCTATAGCCAGCATTCGATCAAAAGGAGTTCTAATATCTTCTATAGAAATATCAAAATAGTTATCTAAATCTACATTATTAAAAAAGATTCTTTCATTATTATCTGTTACTCGAGCCAAAGTTCGAGGCGCGCCAGGGGCGCGCAAGCTCAGTGTGGCGGGGCGGCCTTTCGATGAAATCGGCATTAAACGAAATGAACTTAATGTATCTCTTCCATAATTTTTAGTTAATGTTAGAGCATTGTTCGCACTCTCAGAAACTAAAATTGGGTTATCATCTTGACGAAATGCTTTCCAATTCCACCCATAAGTGTTGCCGCGACGAGCCATTAAAAGATTAAAATAGTTAGCGGCAGAACCTGTCACCAAATCTTGGTTTGCTGCAGTGAAAGTTCCAATCAGTTCAGAATTAAAATACAATGTATTACTTGAAGCAGTTGGGTAGCCAACTATATTATTTGTTGAACCTGTTACCGGATCAAGAGTAAAAATGTTCAATCTTGATGTTGGCTGATAGGCGCCGTCTGTTGTGTCTATAGCGCTACCTGTAATATATTCAAAATACTCCACATATCCTGTAGAACCCGAAAATAGTTTATGGGGAAAATGCATAGCCGGAGTGCTATAATCATATCGATAAAATCTCACATCATTCGAAGATATCAAGGATGCCGTAAACCATGAATATTGCCTGTCTGATCTTGGGATTTGATGCGTAACGTACCCATTGTCATATTGTGAACCGCTAGAATAGCCCGTTGAAGATGAGTTAATAATCGCAAATGTATTACGATTGGTTGTTTGGAAACTAGGTAGCTGGTTATACGTTTCGCCTGCTGGCGCCGTTTCAAATATTGAATCTCGGCCAAATCTTGCCGAGTGACGACCTAGAAGCCCTACCAAGCCATAATCTTTGCCATGAATATCAGAAATACGTATACCCGGTACACCGGAGCCTGTGGGTTGCGAAATAGTACCACTAGGAGGTTGCCATGGCCTCAAAACAGAGAGGTTACGCCAAGGAAGAGCATTATAAGGAGAGTATTCAGCACCTCGAATGTCTAAGAAGCCACGCGACATAACATCTGGGCCACCGGGTGCTGCGAATCGACCAATCCAAATTGACTTATTATTAGAACCGGTAAGTTGTAATGGAGCATAAGTCAAGTTCCAATCAAAGTGTGAATTATCTGTGCGCCGCAAAGTTGGGAAAAACCCCACTACATTAGTAGAAGCAGAAGGAACCGTCTCTAAAAGATTTACTACTGGTGTTGGGAGTGGTGGTTGATATTCCACAAAGTGACGAGGATTGGCAAATGCACCTACCGATTGTACAATTTGATAATTATGATCATAATTTCCCAATATTGTTGAGCCAGTTTTGTGTTGAATGTTTTTAATATTCACCGGGCGCTTAGCTATAAAATCGCGATAATATACGGCTTTCTGCGAACCTGTCATGGGATAGGGGGTGACATCCGGCTCATTGGCTTCTGGCCACGGATAATCTGCGCCGGCGAGACCAATTGCGCCAGATGTACATGGAGTTTTACCCAGTAGAAGTTTCCATGCCTCTGGGCGGGTGAGATATGTGTCCAGCGTTGGGCCCTTGTTCAACGCAATGTGTCTTGACTGCTGTCCGCCAACAGCATATTGAGTAAATGGACCCTGCATTGGCACTTCGCTTTCTGGGCCATATACATCATTGTGAAGATTCACCACATCGAAGCCAGCACCGAGTCCATTAGATACTAATTTGCTGTACCCTGTTGTAACTGACGAACTCATTATATTGAACGGAAAAGCTTCAGTAGACTTCAAATTAAAATATCCAAAGCCATCTTGCCAGTTGCGCCCATAATTAACTTTAAAAACTCTTCTTATTTTTCTATTGGGCACTGCTATAGATTGATTTCGCGTGATCTCGTCCAAAGAGTACAAGGCGGGACCACCGGCAGAGTCATCCGTAAATGCTACTAATGTGTTTAGTGGTACAAAAGAGCCACTATCAGTATTAACTGGGCCGGCCGAATACAGTGCATTATAGATAAACTCCATATTTTTCTTTTGTGTTCCGGGAGAGCGACCAGAGTTCTGGCCGCCTCCTTGCGGTGTCACAAGTGTGGTGGCCATGGTGAAACTTGAAATATCACTTCTAATTGTGCGTTGATATAAATTTCCCTGAGTATCACTTTGGTTGTGAGTGATATCTCCCCTATTGGGAGTACCGGCAAAAATAGTGGTTTTATCATTATTTCGTTGCTTGTCGATGGCCCCATCGCCAGAAGAAATCTCCGTTACTTCAACAGGGTCGGCAATTTGCGACCACCAAGTATAGTTCTGGTTTGTGTCCAAGTCCCCGCTATCATTGGGAGGTGGAGCAAGATTGTCGGTACCCTTCTTAAAAGTCCATGAGGACTCAGCCGAATCCGGACCATGTGGGGGCCCACTATAAGATCCTGCCCCAATTCCTTTCCCGTCCCAAGAGAATGTTTTGGTCATGGGAATCACCGCAATGGGATTGGGATCTTTAAATTCTAGTGTTGGGAACTTATTCCAATATTTATTTCTTTCGAGAACATGGCTTTCAACGGTATTATATGTATCTCCTGTAAAATCTCCGGTGGCTGGTATTAGTTGTCCAATTATTTCTGCGAGGGCATCGTCAAACCATCTGTAATAATCGAAGAATTTTTCTACTTGCTTGATGTTTTTTACTTTGCGGAAGAAACTCTCTCTTAGCTTCTCCATTGTTTTATATCTATCGCGATATCGATTGACCGGAGCGCCAATAACATTATTAAAATCAACCACACCTGCAAAGAAATTGAGCATTTCCTCCGATATCGCGTTCTGCATACTTTTTTCAAGCGTGTAGTAATAGTTTGGAGGACTCTCCATGAATCCAAAATAAGTGTCATCCTCTGATAAAATTTGTATCATATCTGAGGAAATAGCCATTTCTGGATTAATAAATTGATAAGCGTTTGTCGATTGGCTGTGGATGACATATTGTGAAGATGCAGTCCAGCCAGACCCCGAACCAGCATGTTGATAGCCGGCGACATTGCCAACCCAACCATAATTGTCTCTGAGTAATGCCGAACCAGAGCTTACATCAGTGACCGTAAAAGCCCCATCGTCATCTGATGAATGAACTTTGTTAAAATCCCAATTCAAAGCCAACATGTTTGAATTTAAGACACTGCCACTGTATTTTAAATTCCAATCAAGAGGCGATGTATATTGATAAGAACCTGAAATACCGTAATTGTCAACATCATAAGCGTGTTGATCCAAACTTAGGTTGTCAAGATATTTCAACCAATACCGAGTGCCCCCGATTAAAACATCACACGGTGTTTCAAGGGCTCCTGTTATATTAGTTTTGCGGGCTCCTACATATATTCTCTTAGCTGCTTTTAAGAAATTGTGGCCAACTGTCTTTGAAACAGAAGATGTCAATTCAAAACTATTACGAACAACACCCAATTCGGCATTTATACCTCTAAAAATCAAATCATAGGTGTAGCCCGCGGCCCCCGTTACCACGTCTGCAAGAGGGTAGTTGCTTGGCTTCAATCTAACTGACAAGTTCCATGCTTGATTATCATATACATCATAAAAAGTACTGCTTGTTAGTGTGGGAAAAGGAACACTATCAGTCGTTGAATTTGGTGTTAAAGAAGAGGTTAACTTAAACCTAACATTCTTGGAGGTCGACTCATCTCTAATCGCATATACTTGAAAACTTACATTATCATTTGCAAACCATGTAGTGATATTGGGGTTTTCTGTTGAAGCTGAGTGCATGCCAAATAAAGAGATCTCCATATTTTGTCGGTTGGCCGGCTTAATGGGATCTACAAAATTAGGAAAAGTGACATCTGCTTCAAGCGTAAAACCATATTTGCTTTCATACCCGGTACCGGCGGGTACCCCAACGCCCTCACTACCCGAAATATAACTTCTTCTCTCTGCGTCTGAGGTGGATGCCAAATATACAACTGCGGAAGTATTGCTAGCTGTGTTAAAGTTTAGCATCTTTTTATTAACCAACGTTTGACGTAAATTATTTTTTAATTCGTAAACATGGTTGTTGGAATAAACATTTAATCTAAGCAGTTTATCATCAGTATTAAAACATCGTAAAACATTTCTAATTGCCTTTTCTGTGCCTTTTGATTTATAAATATTCGTAAGATTGTTGTATAAATTCTGGTAGATGAGGTTCTTTGTTTCCGTAAGATCGCCTTCAAAAAGAGTAGTGTCAGTCCTATTCAAGAATTTTTCCGTTACCTCAGCATCGACAAAAATTTCTGGTGTAAATAAGCCCAATGATTGTGGTAAATGTTGTGCGAACGGAATGGGAGTGTAGGACGCACTCGCATAGTTAAGATATCGAAGACTTGGAGTTGATTGAATCATTAATCGCAACTTATCAAAATAAGTGCCGATTATATGTGAGATCATTTCAATATTGGTATCGTTAGAGGGAATATATTCTGTGTTTTTATCTGACTCTTCTATAATCCAACTTGGAATCAAGCTTTTAATTGAAGCGTTGTTGTTAAAATCATAGTATGAGCCTTTCTTTTGAAGATTTTCTTTGAGGACAACAACCTCAGGATTCATACTGCGGATTATCGGGTCTTTATACTCCCTTGTGACACCCGAGGCCGTTGCTTCAACAATTGCTGAATTAGTCGATCTTGAATTTGATCCATATCCCACCCAGTTACCATTAGAAATTCTACCACCATAATCTAAGACACTGTTATCGATACTGGCGGTTCCTGTAATTCCCTCGTTAAACTTGTAATATACGCCAAGTGTTGTATTAGAAATGTCAGTATTTGTTCCGCCTCTTACCTGCGCAAACCAATTTTTATAAATCTCTTCTCCATCTCGAGCCGCTTTCCAAAATCGAAATTCATCTATGGAGCCTGAAAGTTTGCCGGCGCCATCCAAATCGCCTATAATAGGGGGATCTTTCTCAATTGTCATCGATGCCGTTAAGAGGGCGCCTATTCTACCTTTAGTATTTTTTTGAGGCAAAGAGCCAATTGTGGAGGCATAGGTCTGTAATTGATTTTGCTGTCCGTCAACATAAAACCTAACGTCACATTGGCTACCTGTGTTGCGAATCACAAAAGCATAATGATGCCAAGAAGCAAGAGTGTCTACAT
>CEPX01111292.1_pt1 | contig 11565 bp, 8 predicted proteins | sample 361361 | NCBI WGS metagenome assembly CEPX01 (sample SAMEA2619974, study PRJEB7988) | marine metagenome | biome: marine biome (ENVO:00000447); feature: mesopelagic zone (ENVO:00000213) & marine oxygen minimum zone (ENVO:01000065); material: "saline water (ENVO:00002010), including plankton...
AATGACTACCGATTCTTGCATTACTTTTAAGAACAACTTCTGCTTGCTTATCATCTATTGTAGAAATAGAATAAATAGAACAGTGACTGCCAATTTGAACATCATCTCCCAATTTAACACCATGTTTGGCGTTAATGTAAGTAAACGCTCCAATGTCGACCTTTTTTCCTAAAATCAAATTATTGGGATGATATACCATCCAATTCCATTTAGTTAGTTTTCCATGTTCTATTAATGGTGGTTGCCAATTATCGAAACGCATGTTGAGATCTTTGCAATCCAATTTTTAAATATTACTAATCAATGTTCTTGTAAAAAATCTCAATTATATGTTGTGAAATATAGTCCATAACATGGCCAAATAAGATTTTTTTGTAATGCATAATCTTTATAAATTGATTTGCCAAAAAAGATGTATGGTATTCAATATTGTAGGAAAGGGAGATTTGGATCTATTGCCAAAGTTCAAAAAAAATGATTTTGATAGTTATGAACTTTATTTGAATACTTTTAATGAGGAAATAATTAGAAAGAAATTATCAACTCTTCCTGACTATATTAAAATAAGTTCAATCCATAATCCAACAAATGTTGAGGTATCTGGTAAAAAGCATCCTTTTGATTTATCTAACTCAGGAAAAATAGGAGCTGTATCTTTATTAGTTTTGAAAAAAGTAATTCATTTGGCAAAAGAAATAGGATCTGGAGTAGTTGTAATTCATGGTGCCACATACAATGTTTTTGAGGAATCCAAAAGTGAAGCTATGCAAAGAGTGGCCGACCGTATTATACCTCTGCTAAATGAAAAAGTGCAGTTGTGTTTTGAAACAGACGTCTTGTGGCATAACCTTTTCTATCATAGAAGAGCTTTATTGACAAATTCTAATGATTTTAGTGTGCTAAACAATCTACTAAATAACAAGTTAAAAATAGTTGCAGATATTGAACATCTTACTATTACTTTTTACTTCTCAAAATTTATTACTTCTCTTGGTGGGGAAGAATTATTTATGGAAAAATATTCGGAAATTTCTCAAAAATCCTTTGAAATTGATTTCCAAAAATTCATTCTTGCAAATTACGAACCGCTACAATTAGATCTCCAGGAGAATTTTTCCTCATTTTTTGAAAAATTTAAACACAACATTGAACTAATACATTTGAATGGTTCTGATTGTAAGAATTATAAATTCAATTCGAGTACTACATTGCCATTAATAGGTGAACATCTACCTTTAGGCTTCAATAATAATGGCGTTGAAGATAGAATAAACTATTCACATTTAATAACTGTATTCAAATCCTTGCCAGTCGATAAGAACATTAACATTGTTTTAGAAGTTTGGAGAACTGAACCTAATCAATTCTTTTTTGAAATGATAAAGTCAAAAAAATTTCTAACTGATTTTTTGTCTGGAAATATGCATGATTCTACAATTATGAACTGCCAAGACAACCAGAAGAATCCAAAAAATCCAAAAAATTCTGTTACTATAGCAAATAAAAAAATAGAAAATTTTTCTGAACCATTTACCATAGCAGAAATTGGTTCAAACCATAATGGCTCAATAGAATTAGGGAAAAAGATGATTGATGCAGCCGTACAAAGTGGTGCAGATTGTGCTAAGTTTCAAGCTTTTGACATTCATCTTTTTTCAAGTATTTGTTACGAAGACGACGAACGTAGACAAGAGACAATTACAAAAAATAAAGTATTGGAAAAACATCTTACCGTTACTCATAAAGATAGCTTAAAAAGAGAGATGCAAGAACACGTAATTACAAAAGAAATGTTAAAAGAATTTCATAATTATTGTACTTTAAAAGGCATCTCGTTTTTATGTACTCCCTTAAATAAAGAATCTGCAGACTTTCTTATTGATGAATTGGGAATGCAATTCATAAAAATTGCATCGATGGACTTGAATAATTTGCCTTTCCTAACTTATTTAGCCAAAAAGAACAGACCGATGATTTTGTCAACAGGAATGAGTACATTTCAGGAGATTCTTGAAGCCGTAAACACAATTGAAGCGGCAGGTAACACTGATATAATTATTCTTCATTGTGTGTCTCTGTATCCTCCAAAGGATAATTTAGTTAATCTTAATAATTTGGATATGTTAAGAGATCATTTTGCATACCCTATTGGTTTTTCAGATCATTCATTTGGAACTGAGATTCCTTTAGCCGCAATAGCTAAAGGTGCATGTGTCATAGAAAAGCACTTTACACTTGATAAGACACTACCTGGGTGGGATCATAAAGTTTCGGCAAACTCTGAAGAGATGAAAACAATTGTTCAGTCAGGAAAAAAAATCTGGCGATCTTTAGGTAGTTATCACAGAATTTTGTCCCAAGAAGAAAAAGATAAAAAAGCTTTATTTGGAAGGAGTATTGTTATTATTAGAGATATACAAGCTGGAGAGACAATTAAAGAAGAAGATATTGATTATCGAAGACCCGGTATTGGCATTGAACCTAAATTTGTTCAATTTGTAATTGGCAGAGTACTAAAAAATAATCTAAAGGAAGATACTTTAATTAAATTTGAAGATTTGGTATAAATTGTTGAAGCATAAATAGTTGAGGAAATTAACATGATAAATGGAAAAAAAGTATTGGCTTATATCCCTGCCAGAAGTGGTTCTAAAGGAATTAAAGATAAAAATATAATTCCTCTTTTTGGTAAGCCTCTAATTGCTTACTCAATTGAAAGTGCTAGAAAAAGTAAATATGTTGATGAAGTTATTGTTTCTACAGACTCCGAAAAATATGCAGAAGTTTCCAGAGAATATGGTGCTAATGTGCCTTTTATAAGACCTAGCGAATTGGCTACAGATTTAGCAAAGGAAATGGACACAACCTTACACTTAATCAAATGGGTTGAAGATAATTTAGAAGAAAAATATGATTATATTATTAGGTTACAGTGTACTTCTCCATTAAGAACATCAGAAGACATTGATAAAGCCATTGAACTAATGGAAGAGAAAGGAGCAGATTCCATTATTAGTGTAAATGAATGCTTAGTTACGCCGGTATGGACTAATACTTTACCAGAGGACCTTTCAATGAAAGATTTTATTAAACCAGAGTATAAATACAAAAATAGGCAAGAATTACCTATTTTTTACCAGCTAAATGGCTCAGTATTTATAGCTAAATGGGAACTGATTAAGGAAAAAGGAAGTTGGTATTATGATAAGAGTTATGCTTGTATTTTACCTAAAGAGAATTCGATCGATATTGATGAAGAAATGGACCTTTTAATAGCTTCAACCATTATGAAGAAAAAGAAAGATGAAGAACAACTAACAACAACAATTAACAACAACAATCTTAATTAATCCTCAAACTAATTTTCTCCAGGTTTGATTCAGTATTTGCTGACTATTAACCTCTAAACCTCCCTCTGTACTAATAACGTCCAAACTCAAATATTTTCTCAAATTGTGGTAACTCTTTCTTTGATTTTGCAAATACTCTAATGGTAAAATTTTCCTTTCTATATTTTCTACCTTACCGACTACTGTCTTATCTGTCTTACCCCTTTTCTGCAATTCTACTGGGTCAGCATCCAGGAGAAATGTATAATCTGGCTTTGGGAATATTTTCAATAACATCGGAAAAATGAAACTCTTTTTAGCATAAGGAAACTGTCCATAAATATCGTAAAAATATCTGTCGGTTACAACCAAAGAACTTCTCTTAAGCTTCGGTCTGATAATTTTCATATAACGATAATAAAACTCAAAGAATTGATACAGAAAAAGTATTTCTTGCTTTATACTAAGACTTTCTTTCTTCTTCTTTTTAACATTAGTAGTCAATACAGTCTCCTTAAATAATTGCTTATCCTTCCTTTTCAAAAGCTTTGATATTACTTTAGTTAATACAAATGTAGGATTCCAACCAAAATAATACAAATGTCTATCAATTCCTAAATGCTTAGTATCTCTTTCAAAGTCCTCCAACAATTTTCTACACATAGTACTCTTACCAGTTCCATTGACACCTATCAGAGATATTAAGCATCCTTTCCTTCTAAAATCTAACTTTCTAAAAACAGCCTTAGTAATCTTGCCAAATAAATACAACATCGTTTTTTGTTCAAAGACAATTTTTCTCATCCAAGCAGTAAATACTTTACTCATTTGTAAATTGCCACTAAGTACCAAATTGAATCCACTTTTCCACTTGTTTCTTTGTAGCTGCAAATTAATATAATCCATATCACACTCAGAAATCCTTTCAAAAAATTGTTTCTCTTTTGCAGTAATTTTGAAATTCTCGAAAAGCACATGGCCTGCATGAATCAAAACTGAATCTTCTAAACTAGGAATAATAATTAAATTATTCAATTCTTTTTTCCTAGCAAATATTGGTGCTTTATCCAAAGCCAAAATACCGTGCCAAGCAACTTCTCTATGTAAATGGATAGAATACATAACATTGTCAATAATCCCACAAAACATCTGTTTGTATTTCTCAACTTTCTCAGACAATCGCAGTTTAAATCCCCGCTGCTTTAATATAATTGCTGCCCTATTGTAATCCACAGAATTAGCAAACAATATATCCAAATTCTTATTTTGTCCTAGGAAAATATGTTCGCATTTGAACAAAATGTAATTTAATTCATTTTTGTAAAAAACATCGAGCACCTTCATAATACCTGGTGGCGTATTTTTAAATTGTAAGACTTCCCGATTCATCTACTAATTTCCTCATAAAGCTTAACATACTTTTGAATAAATCTCTTTTTAGAAAAATACTTTTCCGCACAACGTCTAGTATTCTGCTGGTAGTAATCATAATTTCTTCTTAACTCATTGATAGCCTTAGCAAGTCCCTCTTCTGTTGGTTCAAAAATCACGCCACATTTTTCATGTTCAACAAATTTGGCAATTTCGGTTTTACTAGAAACCAAAATTGGTTTCCCAGCAGCTAAACTTTCAATTGCAGAATTTGGATTAAGCTTAAGATAATCATCAAACTTGGTATAAGGAATAATTGTACAATGTACTTCTGCATATTTATCATTCATATCCTTGACAATCTTATTCTCGACCAGTATTTTATGGTTATCTCTCACAAGTTCATTGATTTCTTTGTAAGCCCCATGCCTCCATAATAGTTTAAACTCTACGTCGTTACATTTATTTGACGTTTGCTTTATCAAATAAATACCTCTCTTGGTAAAATCACTTGCTCTAGTGGGGCAACTAGCATACATAATCTTAAAATCACCTTTGGCTGGAGTATAAGAAAAAAGATTTAAATCAACAGGGGGATAAATAACTTCAATTTTACTTTCAGGGATGCCAAAATGTAGCAGTTGCTTTCTCTGTAATTGTGATTCTACGATAATCTTTCTTAACTTTCTTAATAGTGGTAATCTTTTCTTAATCTTACTAACAGAACAAGATGCTGCTGCCGTAAGAATTGTATTCTTTAAATTAAGCACATTAAGATAAGGCAAATCTCCCAATGAAGTATAAATGTGGTTGATCTTATTCTTCTTACTTTTCAAAGAACGCAAAGGAACAAAAAGTGGATACCACATGAAATGGTGTGAAACAACCTTTTGGCTAAACTTCATTCTAAAGAGGCCGTCCAAATGTAAATCATGTAATTTAGTAGTTTTATTTTGGGCAAAATGATCTCTCAACAACTTGACTTCTTTAGATATAGCTTCATAAGCTGGACGATATCTTTGTACATAATATTCAATCACTTCTTTTGGCATAGTGCAATCCACTGATAAGGGTTTTTTGTTTTGAATCTTTCAAAAAAAGAGACTATTTTACTAGCCTGATTATTCATCTTAGCAATCTTAAAAGGTCTAGAAAGAAGAGTCTGCCACCAAAAATGCTTAAGAATCGGATACATTTTAATGACTTTGAAACCATTGCCATTCATTTCTCTAATAAATTCTTTCCTTAAATACAATTTATCATAAACAAAATATCGCTTTTTTCCAAGAATCTTACGCAAAGGCAAAACAACATTTCTATTCATTACCTCAAAAGCTAGCAAACCATCCGGTTCTAAATTGTTGTAAGCCTGACGATATATTTTCTTCCTTTCCTCTAGTTTGAAATGCAAAAAGAAACGAATTCCAAAAATAAACTCATACTTAGATTTCAGTTTTAGGTCGAAAATATCTCCTTCTAGGAACTTCCAAGGCTTGTTTATTTCTTGCATTCTCTGTCTTGCAACATTAATCATACTAGCAGAAGAATCTATACTAGTGCCATTCTTAAAATCTAACTCAGCAGTAAGTCTGGCCGGGCCTGGAGCAAATTCAAGTAATTTCTTAACATTATTTCTCTTAATTATCTTATTGATGATCTTAACTTGTCTCTTATGTTCCACATAATTAAGTGGTTCCGTGAACCGCTTTTTAATATACTTTGATGCAACATCTTCTCTTTGATAATAATTTTTTACTTCCTTTTGTTTATGAATGGTCATCCTTCGTCTCACATCCTGCATAGAAGTTAATCAGATCTTGAGTAACATTTTTTGGTAAGTATCTATCTAAATTTATCTCATTAGGAGAAAAGTTCTCTTTAAGTGCTTTGTGTAACTCCTGGACAGATCCTGGTTTATAAAGTAATCCTTCAGACTGCATAGTCTCCTTAATAGCAGCAATATTACTGCCAATAACAACTTTACCAGCAGCTAAACCTTCAACTGCAATTCTACCAAAAGGTTCTGGCCAAATAGATGGGAAAACTACAATATCACTCTCAGCATAAATTTCTGGAATCTTTTCATAAGCAACTTGGGCATGGATTTCTGCATCTAACTTATTATGATCAATATATTCTTGCAATTCCTCTTTCAAAGGACCATTGCCATAGAAATCAACATGCATATCTAATCCCTTTACAGCTTGGAGAAGGGTCTGTGGTCCTTTATATTTAGTTAATGATCCTAAATACAAAACCTTCTTCTTATCATTTTTAATCACCTTTTTCTTCACCAAGGACAAATTAACACCAAGCGCCTGGCCTACTCTTTCCAAACCACTCTTTCTGGGTTTAAACTTATTTATTTCAATCATATTGGGAATCACAACGCTGCCATGGCCATGTTTCTTTAAAACATACTTGACATATTCACTAATGGCAATTAGTCTACAATAGTTTAATCCTCTTTTGATTCTGGCATGAAACATATAAACATAAGCTAAAAACAAGGGATTGTACTTCAAATACCAATTATTTTTAGTCTTACCTAACTCTTCACACTTACTTTGACATTTAACAAACTTAGCAAAAGAACACTTCAATCTACATTCTTGCTTGCCTTCAAAGAACCTATCTCCTTTTGGACATAAACTTGGATAACTTTCAATGGTAGCTACCAATGGTATTCCTAAACAACTAAGGCTTTTTGCTGCAATAATACTTGTACCAACAAAGTGAATAACATCATAATTATGTTTTTCATTCATTTTCTTAACTTCTCTAACAATTGAGCTGGGAAAAGAAAAACTGCGCTTAAAATTATTCCAGATTCCTGATGCTGACTTTCCTGTTTCTAGTTTACGGTATATTTTAACTTCGCCTACACGTTCATAGCTTGGTAAATCATCAAATTTACTTGTTAAAACACTCACATCAGCACTTTCTGAAAGAGTTTTTGTCATCTGCTGTAAATTAATCTCGCCTCCACCCATGATTTTGGGAGGATAGTACTCAGAAACGAATAGAATTTTCATGAAATTGTGAGTTAAAAATAATTTATAAGAGTTCTGAATAACAGTTCAAAGTCTAAACGGTTCAAACCTTAAATAATTGTACTTTACTTGACTGATATATCTCTTCTAAACCCAATGCTTTTACATAAAAAGGCAAAATTGGCCTTCTCTCAACCAAAATATAACTAATATTGTTCTCAACCAAGAAGTTCTCAAGCCAAATAATTCTTACTTTATCTGGTGCATTGTTTATTTTTTCAGTAATACAGGCGTTAAACTCTTCATTATAGGTATACAAATTTTTCTCACTGAAGTGATAGAAATAATCATGATAGCTAAAATCTTCATATTTTGGGAAATCAGAATTTTCTACCAAAAGTAAACTATCTTTAAACTCATCTTGTCTGCCTGTAACAGTATCATAAAACAACCAATTATCAAAAGTTCTTTGGCAATAATCTTTTTCTACTAAAACCCCTTTGAAATTGTATCCTTCTGCTATAGTTTGTTTGCCAGAAACTGCCGTCCGAATGAAACCTCCATTTTTGGCAACCATTATCTCTCTCCAAGATGTAGCATTATAATTTTCACAATTTTGATGCCGCACATCCATCAGAAACACTCCTTCAGGCTCCTTGGCTAAGGCATTAAGAGCATTGACTAAATCATGTGAATACAAACAATCGTAATTAGATGGAAATTTCTTATCTGTGACACTTTTTACAAAATTTATTTTGCTCATAGCTAAAGGATTATTTTTGTTCTCGTCCACTGCATAAGGTAGTTTATTGGTAGGAACAAAAAAGAATGCTGATAAAGCAATACCATTAACAATAACTAGGCATACTACAAACAATACTAGGAATTTCCTCTTCCTGGGGTTTCTTTGTCCGCTCCCTGCTTGATTATCTTTCCTAAATACATATGTATAAGTTAAAAGTGTAAGAAAAATATAACCTGGAAACAAAAACTGATCCTGATTGCCTTCTGTTATCTCCACCAGGAAGATTCCTAAAAAATAACTAACTGTAATAATAAAAATGAATAACAGATGCTTATTGTCACTTTTTATGTATTCAGTAAATCTTTTTCTGAAAAGCAACTCTTTAAACTTAGGTAGCAAGTAAAAAAGTCCAATGCCCAGATTAACAAAAAGTGCCAAACTCAAAGACAATATCGCATTGGGAATTAAAAAGTTAGAATTTAACGATGTAGAACTAGCATTTAGGGTGTTAATAAAAGGGATCCACAAATTGTGCTTGTGAGCACCAAGAACAAAAAATAATACATAAGTGGCACCTGGAACCATAATAAATCCTCTGCAAATAAGTTTGCTAAACTTCCTTTCCTTAAAGAACTGTAAAACATAGAAAATAGTATATCCTCCTCCGATGGCTATAAAAAATGTAACTTTAGTTATCGCTAACCCAGTTAATAGAATCATTTCCATCCAATAATTTCTCTTATCCTTATTCAGATAAATAAACAGAATTACAGCCATTGTAATTGCTAGACCAAAGCTTCCCATCTTTATGAATTGAGCCACCAAGAAAAATGGATTTTCAACTGAAGGCAGACTTGTTTTAAAAATAATATTAGTAATTTCAGTTAATGTTTTAAGAGGGATTGACAGGGTTGAAAATAAAACCGTCCAGCAAAAAAATAGCCTGCCACGAGAAGTGCCAAGAGATTTTGAATACTCATACAACAGTAGAAAGATGAAAATCAGAAAAAAAGCAGGAAATGTAATGTAAACTAAATTCAATGCATCTTGATTAAAATCATGAATTAACTGGTAAGCAATAATCCCAAAACCAAAATGATATTTGAATTCCTTCCCTTGATAAGACAAATAATTTACAGGAAACATTGAATTCAAGCTCTGTGCAAAACTCAACTCAGTAGTAGGGTGCCTAGGATCTTGCACATAAACACCTTCATCAGTGAAAGTAAGCTTATCTGAAAATATGAACATTGAGAAAATAATTAAAATAATTAAGAAAAATAATTTAGTGTCAAAATGCAATTTTATAGATTTAACAATTCTCTTAACTTTGGATGACTTTACAAAGATCAGAGTTAATCCAAGAACCAGTAACAAATAAGGAGAAAAAGAAGTACTAATTCTAACAAAACTTAATCCAATAAATAATAAATAATTAACAATTATACCCACAAAAAAAGCAGTTACCAAATTGACAACATTATTTCCTGTCAGGTTTCTAAAAAAGAGTAAAATTCCAAAACCGCCTATAAACAACATTGCCATATATAAAAGAAAATAGACTGCCTGTGTTAATGAAAGGAATAAAGAGGACAGTAAAACAATCATCACAATTACAATTACTAAATTAAGGAAGACCTTAATCTCGGAACCATTTTTCACATTGAATAATTTTGAAAATTTCTTATTTAAGTTTTTAGATTGTCCGGTATGTATAAAAGTAATATATTACGCCGTGGGGATAAATTTATAAAGCCAAGTTTCAGACGCAAAATCATGATGCGTAGTGCTGTTCTTCATGGGATTGATCACATTAGTTATGACGAAGTTAAGATTCCTGATATTGCTGAAAATGAGGTATTGGTAAAAGTAATTGCAGCTGGCATTTGTGGTTCAGATATTGGTAGGGTAAAAACCACAGGAACTTACAATTTCCCAACCATACCTGGCCATGAATTTGCCGGAATAGTTGTTAAAAAAGGTGACAATGCAAATAAATTTGCAATAAACGATCGCGTAACTGTATATCCCTTAATCCATTGCGATAAATGTGCATTTTGTGATGAAGTCAAACATAATCTATGCGATAATTACAATTATCTAGGGTCAAGATGTGATGGTGGCTTTTCAGAATATGTAAAATGTCCAGAAAGAAATCTCATCACAATCCCTGAAGAAGTTTCTTTTGAAGAGGCCAGTCTGATTGAACCGACAGCAGTTGCACTTCATGGTGTCCAGAGAGCACAAGTAGGCCAAGGTGACAAAGTACTAGTTTTTGGTCTAGGATCCATAGGGTTATTAGCAGTTCAATGGGCAAGAATCATGGGTGCCAGTTGTATTGTCGCTGTTGATAGAAATGATCATAAACTGGAAATTGCTAAAGAAACAGGAGCACATTATGTTTTTAACTCTAAAAAGGAAGGTTTTGAAAATGAAATTAAGGAAATTCTTGGCGATGGAGCCCATGCAATTCTAGAATGTAGTGGAGCAAATATTTTTCAAGAATTAAGCATAGCACTGGTACGAAAATCAGGAATAATCTCAATCGTTGGCAATCCGCAGAGTAAACCTGATTTTTCAAAACAATTATGGGGTCACATTCTAAGAAAAGAATTAACAATCATAGGCAATTGGAACTCACTAATGCATTCAAAAAAGAATGAATGGCAATATGTAGTAGATAAAATAGTGCAAAAAGAATTAAGAATATTACCTGTAATCTCACATCGATTTCACCTGCGTGAAGCTAAAGCAGTTTTTGATGATTTGTTTGATCGTAAAATTGATAATTATTGTAAAGGAGTATTTTTTCCATTTGGATCACAATGAAAGCAGCAATTGTAAATGGATTGGATGATTTGTCGTTACACGAAGTTTCTCAGCCACAAGTCAAACTAGGAACAATTTTACTAAAAATAAAATCTTGTGCTATTTGTGGTTCTGATGTTAGAATCTTAAAATCAGGCAATAATAGGGTAAAATATCCTGCAATTATTGGTCATGAAGCCTCTGGAGAAATTGTTGCAGTAGGTGAGGATATTACTAAATTCTCAATAGGGGAAAGAGTCGCCTTAGGTGCTGATGTTCCTTGTGGAAAATGTCAACACTGTAGCAACGGCCGAGGTAA
>CEPX01088041.1_pt1 | contig 11563 bp, 18 predicted proteins | sample 361361 | NCBI WGS metagenome assembly CEPX01 (sample SAMEA2619974, study PRJEB7988) | marine metagenome | biome: marine biome (ENVO:00000447); feature: mesopelagic zone (ENVO:00000213) & marine oxygen minimum zone (ENVO:01000065); material: "saline water (ENVO:00002010), including plankton...
AGACTCGGAAGCGGCAATGTTGCGTATTGAGATGGTTTGGGAAGGTGATTTTGCGCCAAAGGACGATGATGACGAAGAGGACATAAAGGAGGAACTACAGAGTCTAGAGAGCTTTCTTCAAGAGTTGTCTGAGATCGGAGGCTGGCTCGTCAACGTCGAAGCCGCACCCGAAGATGCAGAGTTTGACTACAATGGTTTTTGGGAAGGCGTCCAGAAGAGATTAGATGCGTACGGCGTCTACCGCGACATTGCCGGTGAAGAAGACGCCAAAGAAGACCGTGACCGCGAAGCTGCCAAGAGTGGACAGATGGAAATGCCCTTTCAAGAGCAGCGTACTATACAGCGCTGGTCAAAAATAATAAAATAAAATATATTTTTCCGATTAAGCCCGAAAGCTCGATAGTTACTATAGCGAATAGGTTAGAAAGGTTCAAACGGTTGAATGCAAAATATAGCGTCCCTAGGGAACAGTAGGTGTAATTCAGTGTAGGTGTTGGGTTAACCTTAAGCACGGAGGATTTCTCGTGTCTAAGTGGTTACAAAATTTAATAATTATAACTTCTTTACTTTTAGTAAGTTGTTCCACCCCCTCTTTATCCGAACAAGTCTTAGGAAAAGATCTAAACCTAAACATAATTGAGACAGTAGCAAATACTGTCGAAGTTGAAAATGTATTTGGCGAAGTACTAGAAATACTCGACGCGCCAAATCTAACAATCCCAGAACAGCGCTCCAGGTCGGCCGCCGTCAAAGTAAGATCACTTTTACAAGGCGGACACGGCTCTGGTACTTACATGATTGCTCACAACCGTCGCGTCGTCGTCACTGCTGCTCACGTAGTCCGGAACGAGAGCGTAATGGCTATCGATGGTCGAGATGGCGAGACGGTTGTGGGCCAAGTAGTGTTCACCGACGAAAAGAACGATATTGCCTTTATTGTGGTTCCCGAAATGAACACCAGAACGGCGATACGATACCGTCCTAGAAAAATATATAACGAGCGCCTAATAGGCACTCCCATTACTTACACAGGGTTTCCTTCACATCATGATCTTCTTACGGTTCGCGGATATATTTCTGCGCTAGAATACAATATGGTAGTTACCAACATGTTTGGTTGGTTTGGCTCCTCCGGATCAGGTGTTTATGATCGATCGGGTCGTTTGGTGGGAGTGGTCTCAGGTATTGATATGGGTCGTTTTGGGCCAGGATTCCCCATTCCTTTGGACTCTATTGTGTGGGTCGCCCCGATAAGCAAGATAGATCACGAAATACTAGAGATAAGAATTCGATCAGCACAAAAAATGGAAAACATAAAGGCTTTCCCTGGCGCCCGGGGCCCGAGGAGAGGGGGAAGGAACGATTGATGTCATGAAGCGTATACTTTCACTATTCATATTAATAACTTTGTTTGTGGGAGGATGTGAGGGAGATTACGCGATTTATGATATGCACCCCCCGGAGATTATTGAAATTGAAGTCCCAGTCGAAGTCCCGGTTGAGGTAATCGTCGAAGTCCCAGTAGAAGTCCCAGTAGAAGTCCCCGGTGAAGGTGGCGACGTTTGGGTTGATTCATTTGATCAGCCACATACTATTGATGGTATTGACATTGTATGGCTGATCGACAAGTCCGGCTCGATGAATCAGCACTCCCAGGCAGTCGTGGATGGTATTGAGCAAATGATGCTGGCGCTCCCGCCCTCTGGCTGGCGCCTGGGAATTACTACTATGGCCTGGCAGAACTCGGGGAATACCCAGGAGTTTCCCCTCGTCCCTGGCGACACTGTCCAGGATGCGTGGGACGCCTATAATAATACCGGAAACTATGGACTTGAAGCCGGCTTCGATGCGCTCTATGCTTATTTAGTAGAAAATTCATATAATCAATCGTGGCTGCGGCCAGACGCCGGCCTCCTTGTGGTTTTTGTAAGCGATGAAGAAGAACAGAGCACCCGAGACTTTACTTCCAACAACGCAGGGTTATTGGATTTTATAAACTGGTATGGGTACCAGCGCTCTTCTGTGTTCTTGGCCAGCATTGTTAATCTTCCGGGCCCGGAGTCTCTTTGTAGTGGTAACCCTCACAGTAGCTACGTCGGCCAGCGTTACATCGATGCGACCAACGCGTTCGGCGGCGTCGTGGTTGATATATGTGCAGAGGATTGGGCTACAGGGGTTCAAGAGGCCACTACGCAAGTCGAACCATATGAGGAGTGGGAATTAACTTATGTCCCCCTTGAAGACACCTTGATAGTCTTTGTAGATTCTGTAGAGTTTTTAGATTGGGCCTACAATCCGAACGCCAATAGTATAGAATTTCTAACCACTCCTGCCGAAGGATCACATGTAGAGATCGGATATGTGATAGACTATGGGACTGGCGACGACGACGATTCGTCAGGAAGCTAACTATTTACAGTATGGATAAGAAAAACGAACTAGAGATGATAGAGGTAAACCAAGGTGAATTTGTGGAAGCGCCGTTTCCACTATCGCTTGATGCACAAAAAAGATTATTAGAATTAATCTATAACCGAAAGTCAGGTATAATTACTAGACAGGAGTTAATAAATGTTCTCTTTAATCCAAAAGGCCTTAATAAAGGCACTATCATTAGATGTCGTGTATAGTCGCATCGAAGTTTTAGAGGCTAAAATAGAAAGACTGGAAGGTTTTGCTGACGAGAATGAGTCGTTGTGGCAATTTCTCGATGATCAAGAGGAAATAGACAAGGCTTTTGTCGGATCCGCCGAGGACTATGAGTCCGAAATAACCGATATGATGCTTCGTAATATGAAGCCTCTGGGCGATGCCTAAAACTGTTTATTTATTCGACGTTGACGGAACACTCACCCATCCTCTCACCGAGATTGATGAGGAGTTCGCTGACGTCTTCTTAACGTGGTTGTGCGATAACAAGAAGATAGTATACCTCGTCACTGGCTCTGATATTGCCAAGACTAAAAAACAAATTTTCCCCTCATTTATAGACCAGTGCGAAGGCATTTTTACATGTTCTGGAAATGTTCTCTATTCCAAAGGAGACAAAATCTATGAAAACATATTGGAATTCCCCGAAAGCTTGATGGAAGACCTGCAACTTTACCTAGAAAATTCTTTGTGGAGAAAGAAACAGGGAACACATATCGAATTTCGATCCGGGATGATAAACTTCAGCACAGTCGGCCGCCAGGCCTCTCCGGATATGAGAGAAGCATACAGTAAGTGGGATGCTATTAATAGGGAGCGTGAAGATATCGTTGAGTATCTCAAAAACCTTCACCCTGATTTGGAGGCAAGCATAGGTGGCTCCATATCGGTAGACATATATGCGGCCGGCGCTAATAAGGGCCAAGTAATAGAAAAAATAGAAGAACGTCACGGGAAAGATGTAAATATGATTTTTGTAGGAGACCGCAATGAGCCCGGCGGGAATGATTGGCCCTTAGCTCAAAGACTTGAGGGCAGAGAAGGAAGCGAATGGTTCCAGGTTGGTTGCTACGAAGAAACCCGGGCCCTAATAGAGTATAGCGAACTATTTATATAGATGAAAAAGCATCTACGAGAGTTCGAGGCCTTTCTGAAAGAAGCCGCAGACCCCAATTATTTTCAGGAAACCTTTTATTTCACAATTTTGATTTCCATGAGCAAGGACACCGGCGGATCGCGTGATGAAACAAAAAACGATATTAGAGCCATCCCAGAAGTTTTAACGGTTACTCTTGTAGAAAAGGAAAAGGGAGGCGTCCAGCGTGATGTTGGAAATAAATATCTTTCGACTCTAAAGCTTCACATTCGAAGGCCTAAAAATGTTGATAAGAATTATCTGATGAAGCGATTGGTTTTAAAAATTGGCAACTTACGAGGCATCTCTGTCCTCCGCTACAAGGAAAAGAAACCAAAGCAACGCCGTAAAGCTTTTCATGGCCAGGGTTCTTATACTCAACGCGTACAGAATATCCAAGAACTGGATTATCAAAAGCTCCGTCGACAAAAGGCTGGTGAGTATGCCAAAGATAAGGCACAATACATGTCGACTGGGCCCCAAAAGGCTGGTGGTGCTCCCTATGCTAACCCTTACCCTAAAAAGCGAGGCAAGAGTGCTCCTCCAATTGTTGGAGCCACCGGTGGCGCCTTCGGCCTTGAAGAGACGCTGCTCGACGAAGCAATGAAGACTGCAGCTGATCTTCCGGAAGACATTGTGGTGGTCGTGCTCGACCTGGAGGAAATGGGCTTTCGGGTCTATTATGCCCACCGCGACAACCCGAAGAAGGGACTGAAGGCTGGGGACCTAGACCGGATGGAAGCAGGCATAGATATTTTTGGCACCCTCTATGTGGAACAAGGTAGGAACGAACCATATGATGGTGTATATATTGTTACCAGCGCGAAGGCCAAGGATGGCTTTGGCCCCTTGTTATATGATGTGGCGTTAGAACTGGCCGGTAAAAGTGGGCTTAAGCCTGATACTTTGGATATCTCGGATGATGCCTCAGCGGTCTGGAAGTATTATGCCACCCAGCGTGATGATGTGGAATCGACTTCTCTAGTAACAGACGTCGATGATTTTGGTTTGGTAATGCCAGAAGAACGCGCCACCAACCCAGAAGCAAACGATCACCTCGCGCGCAAATATACAAAGACAGACAAAACCACCACTCAAGAACTAAAGAACCAAGATAAATACGTTGAGCTAGCTGCGGGAGTTGATACTACACAGCCATCTGCTCAAGAAGAATTCACAGATTTGGCTGCCGAACTCGGCATCCCCATTGTTAAAAACGCAGACCTGGGCCGCTTCGATCGCCTTTACGAAGATGTGGTCATAAGCATAGGAGGCGGTCCTGGCGTTAATAAACTAATGGCTTTTGATGTGCAACCTGAACTACAACAAAAGATATGGGATGGCGGAGACAGAGTGCGCTCCGGAGTTAAGGGCGCCCTACTGGATATAGTAGAAGAATTTTTGGAGGGGCTCGATATGGACCTAGATATTAAAGATATTATTATCACGGGCTCGATCGCCAATTACAATTGGTCTAGTTATTCTGATATTGATGTACATATACTTATGGATTTCGAAGACGTAAGCGATAATGTAGAAATGGTTAAGAAGTTCTTTAACTCGGTCCGGTCAAACTGGAACAAACTTCACAACATTAAAGTGAAGGGCCATGAAGTTGAAATATATATCCAAGACGAAAAAGAACCACATGTTTCAACCGGCGTTTACTCCTTGATGAACGATCGTTGGCTCGTAGTCCCGAAGAAGATCCAGCCAGCAATCGATAGGTACACGGCCACTAAGAAAATGAAGGCCCTCGCTCGCGAAATAAATAAATTAAGCAACCTGTTTGATCGCGGCAAACCAGAACAAGCATATGAAATGGCCGGCCGATTAAAAGACAAAATAAAGAGAATGCGCCAGTCAGGTCTAGAACAAAGCGGTATCTACGCTCCCGAGAACCTAGCATTTAAAATGCTCCGCCGATCCGGCGACATAGAGCAACTGTTTTCAATATATACTCAAGCCTATGACCAAGTTCATAGCCTTGACCAATGATACGAATAAAGATTAGGAGGCGGAAGATGAACTTATTGGGCGCCGTAATGGTTATTATTAACGATAAGAATGAAGCTTTGTTGCTTAAACGAACACCATCGGCGCGCTGGCAACCCAACAAGTGGGGTTTTCCCGGCGGCAAACTAGAAAAAGGTGAAACTCCCCTCGCGGCGGCGCGGCGCGAGACCAAAGAGGAGACAGAATTGGATGTAACCAATACTAAAGAAATAACTTTAGTGCTTGACAAACCGCTCGCCGCCTATTATACTAGAGACTACAGTGGAGACGTGAAGATAGACTTCGAGCACTCTGACTGGGCGTGGGTGTCTGAACAGGACCTTGCAAACTATGCCCTGGTCCCCCAGGCGCAAGAAATATACGATTGGGTTTTGAATAATGGTTGATAATGAAGAGCAAGTTGTAGAAGAGACTCCCCCTCAAGAGGAACTTATCCCAAAGAAGCCCTCGCGTCTTTGCCCAAGAGGTATCCAAACCTTTACAGTTGCTCGCCAAGCAGACGAAACAGGCGTCTCAGGCGAGGGTGTGGTTATTGAGGGTGTTGTGCTGGCGACGGGTCAGTGTATTGCTCACTGGCTCTATCCTAGGCCGAAGGGCTCAATCGCTATTTTTGATTCAATGAATGACTTTGTTACAGTTCATATCAAGCCTCACCCAGCCAACCGGACCATTATCACATATGACGACGGCGAACAAGAGCGTTACGGACTATTTAGTGAAGAGGAAACATCGACCGATGAGAATATCGAAAGCGAAATTAAAACAATTAATTAAAGAAGAGTTAGCCTCTGTGCTAGAAGCGGACACAGCTTATTATGATCGCGCCGAAGCCAAGAGAAAGCGCCGTCGCGACAAAGAGCGACAACCTATAAAACAATTTTTTGGCCAAGAAGACCCGCTAGCTACACAAACCTCACAGTCGCCCCCAGCTCCGCATGGAGATCTGGAAACCACAGCCAAACGCACGCTGGCGCCAGACACCGAGGAGTTAACGCAAACCAGCAAATACACAGAATCAGAGAGGCTCTTCCGACATTTCTTCGGGAAGTATGATGATGATGCCCTGGAAATAATCATGCATAGTGACCCAGACTCAGAGGACATCATTACCCAGTTATATGGATGGCAGCTCCCGGGATATAAATCCCGCTACGACAGCCCCGGAACCGATGTAATCCACATGGCTCGTCAATTTGAAAAAGAAGACAAACAAATTGATGGAAATGAGGAGGAATTTTTGGACCGCTTGCAAAAATATCAGTATTCAGTTGGCAAATCAGAGTTTGATCAAATAAAACAAAGTCACCGGCTTGATGATGCCCGAAAGTATGCGGCGTCAGAATTGTCAAAAATACAAAACATTCCTCACCCTGATACCATAAGGCCCAATTTAATCTCAGCATATATTGAATACGTAGCTAAAAAGTTCCCAGAAGATTTTAAAAGGTTAACACACAAATACGCTGAATTGTGGAAATAAGCAAACAACTGTTGACGTTTTGAGCGACCTGTGTTACAATGCAGGTAATGGGAGATACATATGGCTTTTCACGGAGACTACGAGATTGAGTTCGAGATTTACGAAACGACAGAAGGTGTTCGCAGCCGCCAGCCTATTGGTTATATGGTTGGAGTCGATTCGCAAGATGCGAAAATCCGGTGGGTGGAGGCGAACGAGGTCACGCCGGAAAGATATGACCAAATCGTAGCTGTGTTTCCCACAAGTATATGGAAATAAAAGTCGGCGATCTAGTAAGAGTCCGGGGCAAAGATTGGCTCGGAAAACCTTTGGGAATAGTTACGGAGCGCCGTGAACTAATACATGACCAGTCTGGTGTCAGGTACACTGTTGTTACAGCTTTAGTTAATGGCAAATATTTCTCTTTCCCAGACGACGCATTTGAACTGGTTAACAAAGCAGAAAGGAAAGAAGATTGAAAAACATTATTTTTATTGGCGCCCTCGTTCTAACGGGCTGCGCGCACATTAGCTTGCCTAGAGTTGATGGTGAGTGTTCTTACAATTACCCCATAAAAGGTAACGCAGATTCATATATCTATCACACTCCCGATAGTCCATACTATGCAAAAACTACAGCAGAGTTTTGCTTCGATAGCCCCGCCAGCGCGCGCGAGTACGGCTTCCACCCCATAAAGGGCTGAAATTCCCCCTTGACACGGTGACCAGAACTTGCTATAATAAGAGAGTAGGAGGCTACCTAAGTGGACAGTCAGTTAGAAAACAAACTATATGAAAGATTTCCGACTTGTGGGCGCTGTGTAGCAAAGAATACGACCGCCGGTAAGCAGAAGCAAAACAAACGCCGCAAACCGCCGCGCAGAGCCTCTGACGTTACGGTGGTGAAGCGGTGAAGCACGAGTTTAAAGTGGGCGACTTAGTAAAAGACATACTAAACGAGGGCGATGGATGCTATGGGCTCGGAGTGGTTGTGGGTGTGGATGTCGACCACCTAGTGGGTCAGACGCCACAGAAGAGGACCACGAAGATCCCCGGCGGCCGCGATCGCTACGATGTTTATTTTACAAAGTTTGAGAAAGCAATAACATTTCACGGAGATTATCTTGAAAAAGTTTGATATGGAAGAGTATACACGAAGAAGGATGCGCAAACTTAATGGCGAAGCAGAGGCCCTAAGAGAAATTGATAAAGTAATTACTGATTATACCTCAAAACGTATTAGAGAGATGCTAGGAGAAACGGCTTATTGGGTTGACGGAGACGACACAACAGCAAGATATTGCCGTCTCAGGATCCGTGAGACGAAGGTCGGACAAACTTTACGTGATAATAAATTATTGCTTGACAACCGCAAGCTGGGCAGCTATACTGTAAGCACGATGGGAGATCATAGCGGATGACAGACACACTTAACGGTAACGTACAAGAGTACCCCAATAGAGATGGTTTTAGAAACTTCTATTGGGCGCCCTATATCATAGCAGACTGGGAAGAAGTTTGGTGTGCGCTGTGGGATTGCGGCCTCAAGTGGGAATGGCAGAACTCTGATAGGTATGCTCGACGCGTTGGTGACGTCTATAACTTATTCGCGGTGCACAATGATGCCTATCGACTTGACATGGCTTTTCCTTTGCCGGGAATCGAAGCCATCAAAAGGATTAGAGAGTGGTTGTTGGATTTTCATATTGATAATCCCAAAGCAACCCTCGCAACGAATTTAATAAGAGAATGGATTAAAAATTATGTGGAATAGATTAAGAAATGTGGTGTTACTTCTTGTGGATGCGGTCACAGGCATCTTTGTTATAACTTTGTGTGCGGCTTACGTCGGCATTTGTAGCCTTATTTTGGCCTCAGTGGTTAATGAGTTGCGTCTGGATACTTATATTTATTTTAAGACAGGATTTGGTATTGTAAGCCTTATACTGTTATTATTTTGGGTACCAGCGTGGCTGCTAATGCGTCGCTTACGCGGCAGGCCTCGATAGGCGCCTTCGGGGCTGCTATACTGTAAGAACAGTAGAGAACAGAGAAGATTAAAACAACAGGATAAAGTAATAAACTTTATCTTTTATTTTGGGGCCGCTAGCTCAACAGGCAGAGCAAAAGTCTTTTAAACTTTAGGTTCCGAGTTCAAGTCTCGGGTGGCTCACCAATTTCTCAATCTTTTTCTTATGGCGTTATCACTAACGCCAAGTTCTTTGCCAACTTTAGTATAATTAGAAGCTTCAACCATTTGGCGCAAAATGCTTGTGTCGGGCCAGTCGATTTTGGTGGGGTTTCCTTTAGTGCCCTGACAGGGCTTACAGCGTGTGGCATAGCGAGAAATGTTTTTGTTACAATCTACGCAAGTGTTAGGAGGTTTAGAGTTTTGTTTGGTGGGTTGTTTAGTACGAGGAACACCTTTTTGTTTATTTCGTCCGGCGAAAGTAGGAGTCTGACTGTGACAATTGGGACATAGGAGACGCAGGTTTTCAATTCTGTGGTCGTTATTTATACCATTAATGTGGTCTAGTTGTAAAGACAGAGTTTTTCCAATCCAAGTCGAGATTTTACATACAGAGCACTCATAGACAAGAAGGCCTTTTCTTAATAAGCGCTTCTTTACGTTATTGGTGTTAGAATAAGAAGAATTTTCAATAAGTATTTCCTCCAATGGGATACGAACTCCCCAGTTATGGGTCTTCCCCTTAAGGTGCCCTTGTCCAAGAAAATGAGAAGTATCTAAATTTAGGACTTGTACGTTTCGGTGAAATGTAGTATAATTGGCACCTGAGCCGTAGAGCCCCAGCTCCAAAAGAACAGAGCGAATTGAAAAGTTGTTGCTAACGGCCCGGGCAAATTCTTCTTTCGTGTATTTGTTGGCTTTAAAACGCATTTGGTAAACTCCTTTATTAGTAAACCTATAATAAATAGTTGTGAGTTCAACTAAAAGAAAAGAAAAAATGACTTGACGAGAGAATTAGATGTGTTATACTATATCATAGTAAGGGGGTGTATCCCAACTGGCAGAGGAGCGATTCTCAAAAAATCGTGAGTGTGGGTTCGATTCCCACCACCCCTACCAAAAACTAAATAATGCTAGAGTGCCCGAGAGGTCGAAGGGACCTGCCTTGTAAGCACGTATATCACATCGTGGGTTCGAATCCCACCTCTAGCTCCATTTCTTCACAAAAACAAACTATGAGAACTTATCTAAACATTGAAGACGAACAGCTCCGCACTCTGCTTGAGTTATTTGTGGAAATTGAGTTGTCGCGAAACCTAACAAAGAGAGAGAAGTATGTTCGAGAGTTAGTAAAAAAAGGGCTTGACAAGTCCCGCACCGAGTGGTAGTATGTGCCTACAAAACAGTGCTTCAGCACACCAATAAGGAAAAAGAGAGAAAAAGTATATGAAATTTTCGTTTCACGAAGCAAGAGAAATTGCTGAGGGCCTAATCGAATACGACGACCCAAAGATTATTATTGCTGCATGGCAATACCTGATTGACCGTAACCATATTCGTCGACTTGACGGCTGGTTTCAAAAGTCCGCAAAAGAGCTGATCGAACTTGGCATCTGCTGGGCGCCGGCAGAAAGAGCCTATTACAAGAAGAGGGTTGACAGGCGCCGATAGTCGTGATACACTATGTGTAGAGTATGAATTGGGCTATTGCTTCACGAACTTAAAACCGATTTCACATTGGTTCCTACCCAGAAATGGATATCGCACGCGGCGGTAATTCAGGAGTCAGAAATTTGTTCTTATAAAGCAAAAGTCGGTGGGTGCAAATCCCCCCCGCCGCACCATCATCTTTAGAGAAACTATGAAACTACCAGCAGGCATTATCGAACTCGCATCCTCCCAAGCCACCAAATCGCCCATGGGATACCGACACGGCTCAGTAGTATTCAAAGGTAACAATATTATTGGCGCGGGTTATAACTGGCCCGCCGCCCCACCAACAGACGAGCACCGGCGCTTCTCGATACATTCAGAACGCGACGCACTGAAGGGGCTTCACGGAACACAGATATTGGGTTCCAATGTCTTTTCGGTGCGCGTTACAAAGGGGGGCGCGCTTGCTAACGCAGCACCCTGTACGGGCTGCCGCAAACTCTTGAAGCGCAAGGGCATCAAGAACGTATATTGGATAGAAGACGGCGAAGTGGTTTCGCTGCGCCTAAACTAATGAAGGAAAAAGAGAACAATGATACAATGCAATAAGCCAGTAGTTTGTGCCGACGGATTCAAAATGTCTGTCCAAGCACACGAAAGTTCATACTGTACTCCCCGAGTAAGTAACGCTGAAAAATACACAGCCGTTGAGGTCGGATTCCCGAATGAAAGGGAACCAATGCTTATGGAGTGGTGCGAGGACGTAGACGACCCAACCGGAACCGTATATGGATATGTCCCGGTCCAAGTTATTACAGACGTTATTGTAAAGCACGGAGGACTGGTTGAGGGAGAAATCCCGCCAGGGGTTATAGCTGTGCCGGCATTGAAATAAAGATTTA
>CEPX01197816.1_pt1 | contig 11547 bp, 19 predicted proteins | sample 361361 | NCBI WGS metagenome assembly CEPX01 (sample SAMEA2619974, study PRJEB7988) | marine metagenome | biome: marine biome (ENVO:00000447); feature: mesopelagic zone (ENVO:00000213) & marine oxygen minimum zone (ENVO:01000065); material: "saline water (ENVO:00002010), including plankton...
TGGCGTATGACTTCTTTTGTAACTTATAAGTTCATACTGATTTTTTTTGGCAGCAGAGCCTATTAATTCTTTTCCGCTTGTAGTTGGTGTTAAATGCCACATATTTATATCTTTACTACGTAAAGTTATTTTAGAGAGGATAATATGAAGTTTAAAGAAGTTATGGGCAAAGTAAAATACAATAAAGATCTTGAAGAAAGAGAATACTTTGAAAGCATTGCAGAAGATTTTGAGGTCTTAGATGAAGGTCTTAAATATTTTAAAACCAGTAAAAGACTATATAAACTTTCAGATAAGCTAGAGGGGAAAGTAGAAATAGCCCCTCAAATCAAACCATTTATTAATAAAGTCAGAAGAGTTGCTAAAAGATTTATGGAAGTAGAAGATGCTTTTAAGAAAGGAACTCTGACTAAAAAACAAGCAAAAGTAAAAGTAGCAGAGATAAAATATCAGTATATTGGAATAATGAATATATTGAAAGATAAAGAAAAAGTAGCAGCTTTTAAAGCAGCTGGAGTTGTTGCAACTATAGGTGGAATCATTGCATCATTACTCTTTGGATTTAGTCCTTTATTGGTTATGGTCGGTGCTTCTGCTTTGAGTGCTGCTCTACCAACAGATTTTAAACAATCAGTTGACAAAGAAACATTAGCTTTAAAACAAAGTCAGGTGTAATATGAATATTTTAATAAACTTTTTACTTTGGACTTGGTGTTTGCCACAAACTCTTCTTGGCCTTTTTGTGTTCTTATTTTACAAGATAAGAAAAAGGCATATATCTACAGAAAGATATAATAATGCTATAATGTTTCGTGTGAGAGCTTCATTTTTTTCTGGAGCATCTCTCGGTAAGTTTGTTATATTAAGAGAATATCATAAACTTAGAAACATAAAACATGAGTATGGTCATTTTATACAGAACTTATTTTTTGGACCGCTTTATCTTTTTATAATAGGGATTCCATCGACTTTAAGAAATCTTTGGTGGAGAATACGTTCTTTACCAGTGGAAGATTATTACAAAGGTTATCCCGAAAAATGGGCTGATATATTAGGAAAGGTTTAATATCTCTTCTTTTACAGTTTTTCTTCCTTTGAATCTTTCTTCTCCAACAATAGGCTTGGCAGATTTTAGTTTATTTGTTACTTTATTTATAACTCTTTTCTTAATTTCATTAATTATCATTTTTCTTTCTTTTTTCCACTCATCTTTTATTTCTTTTACTCTTGCTAATTCTTCTGCTTTTTTAGGCATTACTTTTTTAAATTCTTTGCCAATTTTTTTAACACGTTTTTCTAACTTTTCTAATTCTTTAAATCTTTCTCTTGTTGCTTTTGGAGCTAGCCCTAAAGTCCCAAGTCCTGAAATGTTAGCTATTCCAGCATGTCCTCCGCTTTCTGGAAAGATGACTTTATTAAAGGCCCAATTACTTAAGCCTTTGTCTCCAACTTTTATTTTGCCACCTCTTATTTCGCTATGGACTTCTGATAATGCTTCTCTGACAACTTTAGTCAAATCTATTTTTTCTTTATCTGATACATCTAAACTTGGGTTTAAAGATATTTGAATAAAAGTTGCCCATTCTCTCATATGAGCTGGGTAACGAGTTCCATCTGGTTTTGTTAGTAAAGAACCTAAAAATCTGGAAGGTTGCCCTCTTCCTGCAGATTGCTGAATTATTACTACATCACTTCCTTTTCTATATTTTGTAGTGGCTGATCCTGTTTGTTTTACTATGTCTTCTTTTCCTTTTTTTATTTTTTGTTCTAGACCTTTTATTTCTTTAATGCCTTCCTTGATTACTTCTTTCGCCATTTCTTTAGGAAGTTTGTTTCTTAGTGCATCTATCTTTTTCCAATCAGGAGTCTCTTTAGAAAGTTCTTTTATGGCAATAGCTTGCTCGTTATTTAGTTTTATCATCTTTAGAACATTGTTATATACTGAAACTACTGTAGGTGATGAATTTTTTATTAGTTGATTGATTGCAGTTGGATTACTTTTTATAAGCTCGGATACAAGAGCGTTTGTTAAGTTTGCTAATCTGTCCATTCTTCCTTTTGCTTTAAACTCTTTTGGTAAATCTATTACATCTGATAAATTTTTATATCTTGCTGCATCAATATTAGAGATTGATTGAATATCTTTGCTTGTCATTAAGCCTTGAGCATGAACAGTTGCAAGATGTTCTGTTTCACTTGGGAATTCTGTTTTTCCTATTCTTCCAGCTCCTGTCTGGTCAGAAATAGGTTTCTTTTGTTTTTTTGTAGCTACTTGTTCTTTTTTTATTTTAGTAAAAAGGTCACGAGAGGCATATCCTTCACTAGAAGGTTTCTTCAGACTTATAAATTCATCAAAACCAGTTCCCTTGAGAGCTTCTTTTACTCTCTTTCGTTCCTCTGGTGTGTCATCTTTAACACCAAGACTTTTCATTAGATTAGCAATCTGTTTGTTTTTTTCTCCACCACCAGTTCTCCATCTTTCTAAAAAACCTTCTAATCCAGGTGCATATGTTCTTTCATCAGAAGCTGATTCTTGAACATGATGATCGCTCCAAAAATCAGGTTTTCTTTCTCCTTTTGCTGGAAGTCTGGCAAAATCTACAAGAGCTACCATCTGTCCTTTCTTAGCAGACAACTTAGTCTTCACTTCACCAGCATTATCTCCATACTGTATAGATGACAACTTTATTCTATCTTTTGGTATTCCTTGTTTTGCTAATTGGTTCATTGTTAGAATAGCAGAAAAAATTCCATCTAGATCAGCGTAGGTCAGTGATAGATGATTTTTGCAGCATGAGTTCCTTTCGGTATACGAATACCAGCCTCAGTTAGCAAAAAATCATCTATCTCGGCATATTCCTTTAAAATATCTTTTACGTTTGACATTTATTACTCCATGTTATAGTTGTCATCAGGGCCCTCTTTTTCGAATATTTCTTGGGCATGTTCCACTTTTTCTACGACTTTATCATGATATTTTAATTTTTTTAATGATGCTATCAATAGTTTAAAATATTTTTCAACTTCAGCTTCTTCTTTACCTTCATTAAGAAAATTTTTGAGTTTCACATTTATTCTCCTCTAAGTTTCTTCAACTCTAGCTGTATAACATTTACCGCATAAATTCATCTTCTTTTTTGAGCCATAAAGTTCTTCTCCATATGGATCTACCGTTCGTTTTACACTTTTCTTTTGTTTTCCACAATCATCACATTTAAGATATTTCTTTTTTTCTTCCGCTTTCTTAAATGTTGCTTCGCTTAAAAAATCTTTGAGTTTCATATTTATTCCTCTATCTATAACTTTACTAAAAAACTATTCCTTTGTTCCTGATTCTGGCAACAAATGTTTTATGTTGTGTTCTTCAATTAAATTAACATCTAGCTTGTTTGATTTTTTATGATTATCTTTTTTACTAATAAGCCTTAAATTAAGTAAATTCCAGCACTTTTTAAACTCTTTATTAGAGTAATCTTTGAAAGAATATAATGAAACTGGTATTATATGATCTATTTGCAAACTACCTTTAATATAATCTGACCATATATATCCATTTGGAATAGTATTTTTTAGATGCTTTATTAAAGTATCTAAATCATAATCTAAAATTTCAAAAGTTGATTTTTTATATTTACATATTCTAGCTCTCAACATATTGGACATATTAGTTTTAATTTTAAATTTTATATCTCTTCTGTAACGTCTATTTTGATATCTTCTTCTTGATTCTCTACCCTTGTCTGTTTTTTTAAATTTTTTCATTATTGCTCTAATTTTTTCTTTATTGTTTTTGGCATAATCTTTTAAATACTCTTTCATATAAGATTTTATTTCTTCTCCATGTTCTTTTTTATATTGCTTTTTAAGTTCTTTGATCTTTTCTTTGTGAGTATCTCTATAGTTTTTATTATAAGCTTGTTTCCATATTTTTCTACATTCTTCAGAGCAACATTTTTTTGTTTTGTTTATGGTTTCGAAAATCTTATTACAGATAAAACAATTCTTTTTACCCATTTTCTTCTTTTGATCCGGTTAGCGTTGCAACCTGACGACCCTTATTTCCGCCAACATAAACTGCACATACAGTTCCAGCAAAAGTTATTATTTCTCCAACTGGTATTGTAATACTTTTTACGAAAGTTTGACAAAACATTGCCAATAAGCCGTAAAACATCCAAATAACAGCAATCCAGAATGTTCTAGATTTCATTTTGCTTTCTACTACTCCACCATTTCCATCACTTCCTTGCGGTGCTCTTGCTGCTTTTATTATTCCACTTCCTTTATCCAGACCTATGAAAGCATCACAGATTATACCAGAAAATGTAACTATTTGAACAAGTGGTAGATTAATACCTGCTCCGCTTTTAGCGATTATCACTTGAATGATTACTGATACTGGAATCAATATCAACCAAAAAATACACATTAGAAATGTCCTGCTTTTTACTTTGCTACTCATATTACAAAATCTCCTTTTTTATCAGATTCCCCCTCTACTCTGACTGTAGTTCTTAATCTTGCTACTATAACTTTTCTTCCATCTTTTAACTTAGTTCTTCGTTTAGTTGGAAGTATGTCAGCCATTGCTTGTTTGCCGTCCCATTTATGAAATCTAAATGGATTTTCTATGGATGCACCGATTACATATTTATTTCCCTCGCCATCTGTAAAAGACATTACTTTTACACCACCTTCTAGTGTTACTGTTCTAAACTTGATTTTCACTAAAGAATGAATTTTTTTAGATTCTTTTATTACTTCTTTGAGTCTCACTTATCCGCCTATTATACTATGCCAAAAAGCCCCTATTCCAACAGCTGCCGAAGCACGTCTTATAAATGCTTTCTTTTTTCCTTTTCTTTCTCCTCTAAACTCCAAACTTGTTAGAGAAATAAAAGCCACAACGCAACTAACGATAAATTGCCACAGAGAGACAGTTACTTTAAAGTTACCATTTTCTCTTAACATAGGTATGTATTTAGAGGCTAGTATTCCTAATAATAAAAATAAGTACATTGCAAATCCATCTAGGAATATCATAAATTTATCTTTGAAACTTTCTATTGCTTCATGAGTTATGTGTGTTGTTTTTTTGTCAGGTTTTTTCTTTTCTTGCATTATATGACCCCCTTTACAGCTAAAGCTATCAGCACAGCTGCTCCAGGAAGCATGCCAGCAATAGCTCCCCACATTCCAGATTTCATTTTCAACTTTGTAATCTCAATGTGCATTTTTTGAATTTCATTTATTCGCAAATCCTCTATTTTCTGTTCTATTTTTGTCCGAACATCCTCTATTCTCTGTTCTATTTTCACCCGTGTTTCTTCTAGTTTTTCCCCTATTTTTTCCTCAACATTGTTTAATCGTTCAAGTTCTTTGAGGACATATTTACTCCATTCATTCCAACCATTAGGTGGATTATCGTTATTTGGCAGCATCTGGATATCCTTCTCCAGCTGGTATAGTTATTCCTATTATCCAACAATCTTCTTCTACTTCTATAACACTATGTTGTGTATTCGGAGGAATTAAGATATGATTTTCTTCTGGAATATCAGCTGATAATTTTTTACTTTCACCATCTACAACAAATGTTAAACTTCCTGAATATATAACTATATGTTCTGTTTCTCCATGCGTATGTTCTGGGAATAAACTTCCCTTGCTTATGAAATTTCTCTGGACTGCTACTTTTCCATTATTATAAAGACCAAACCCGAAACATTCACCATTTTCAATATTATATTCTATCGTTGTTGTGCCGCTTCTAACTAAAGCTGGCAGCTGTGGAGTTAACTCTCGTAAAATTTTTAGTCCTGCTGATGCTTCCATTCTTGGCTCCTTAACTTTTTGTAATCTTATATTTTTATCTTTACTGCGACTTGTCAGACAAAAGTAGTTTTTTATTTTTGAGGTGGAAAATTTTACATAAATTTTACAAAAAAAGCGGTTTTTTCTAATAAAAAATCACCTCAGACATCGTATATAAAAGCATTAAAAGAAAAGAAGAAAAGTTGACAAACAGAAAATAATAAACAAATCAAACAATCAAATGATGAGTACGAGATGTAGAATAGGAACGTTAGTTCATGAGTACGAGTAAAAGAAATATAAGTATAAAATAAATGATAAAAAGTGTCAACAACATCAATGCACACTTTTTTTTTCGGAAGAATGTTTTTTTAATAAATGAAGGAATGGGAAAATATAGTAAAGTATAGTCTAACAGCATATATTAAAAGGACAGGAGGATTTTAAATGCAATCAAGGAAAAAAGACCCAAAGGCTCCAGATAAAAATGAAATTGATCTATCTAGTCTGAAGAATATAGATGCAGCTGAAAGGTCTGAGCCAGGGTTTGAAAAGAAAATAAGAACAGTTACAAAAAAGAAGAAATCAAAATTTGATTTCTCTGAAGCTGAATTGATACAACTACCGAGTGGAGGCCATCTCTACAAAGGTAAAACTGAAGATAAAGATGTATTAAGAGGTTTCATTAGAATGAAACCTATGACAATAAAGGAAGAAGAAATATTATCCACTCCAAGGTTTATGAAAACTGGTTCTGCTACCAGAATGATAGTTGAGAGATGTTGTGAATCTGATATAGATGCAAAAGATGTATTATTGTTTGATAGTAACTTCTTATTGTTTTATCTTAGAAAGATTTCTTATGGAGATGAATATAATTTTGAGATCACTTGTTCTAATAGATTCTGTGAACAAAAATATTCTCATAAAACTAAGATTTCAGATCTACAATTTGAAGAACTTGATAAGAGTCACAAAGAGCCGATAGTTGTTAAACTACCTAAATCTGGTTACACTGTAAAATGTGTATTTCCTAGAATGTATCACTCTGAAGAGATATTTATGTTGAGTAGAAGTAGAAAGAAGGCTTCTGATGATGAAGATAGAAGAATGGTTGATAATCTTCTTGCCACTACTGATGAAATATTAGATGATGAAGGAAATGAAATTTCTTCAAGTGATTGGGAAGAGTTTTTTGAAGCATTGCCTGCTATGGATAGCGCTGAGTTGAGAGATAAAACCACTTTTGACACTGGAGTTGACAAAATAGAGGGAATTTTCTGTCCTTATTGTGAAAATGAATACGACGGAACTATCCCTATTGGTCCGGAGTTTTTTCGCTTTTAGCGAGCAGAACAAAACTGTTATTTTTAACAATTTGTTCTTTCTCGCACGATGGGGCTTCAGTCAGGAATATCTTTGTAGTGTTCCTGTTGATGAATTTTATTATTATATTAAATTATTTAACAAAAATAAACAAATGCTTGGCTTGCAAGGTATAGAGGATAATGTATCTGGAGTAAGTAATCCTCCTGAAGGATCTGGTCCAAATAAGCCAATAGGGGAAGTTATTCCTAAAGGTGTTTTACCGAATATTTAACCTATAACGAATGTATTTGGTGCTACTGTTTCTTGAATGAAAATATCTGATACATTTCTGGTGAAGATTACATAACTATTATTACAGTTATTGCTTTCACTATCTCCAGGTTCATCATAAGCACTAGTATTTGATCTTATTAATACAGATGTGTCACCAATACTTTCAGGAAATACTAATCTTGAATCTCCATTTGAGAAACTTGTTAGAACAGAATTAAAATCAAAAATGATTTGTCCAGGTGTATCTCCTTGTCCTCCGAGACTTATAGAATCACCAGCATAAGTGTAATATTCTAAATTTGAGTCTCCTTCCGTATCACCCATTGTGTCACCAGTATGAACAATATCTCTTACATATCTAACAGTTTTGCCATTGTTTAGTTCTATTATAATCCAAGATCTTATCATTGATTTTTCTCCATTTCTATAAGTATCTTTACTTCACAAAATACTAAATGAAATCATATATTAAAGAAGTAGAAGTAGGAGTTAATATGGATATTTTTTCTTTTGGAGTTGGTTTACTTGTAGGTTCTTTGCTTGGATTATTGGCTATATTTTCTTACAAAAGAAATTTATACAATAAGGGGATTGGAAAAGATCCAACAAGAGAACATTTATTTGGAAAACTCTTTCATATAGTTGAAGACAGAACTTGGAATGAAAAGAAATGAAGATAATAATAACCGGAGGATGCGGATTTATAGGGCATCATGCTGTTAAATATTTTTTAGACAACACAGACTGGCATATTTACATTATTGATAAACTATCTTATGCATCCAACGGTTTAAATAGATTGAGAGATATAGATTTTGAAGGAAGTTTTACCAGAAAACGTATTACATTTTTTTCATCTGATTTGGCGGTTCCTCTTTCTTCTGGAATAAAAGAAGAGATGTGTGATGCTGATTATATTTTGCATCTTGCTGCAGAAACTCATGTTGATAATTCTATAAGAAAACCAGCTGATTTTATTTCGTCAAATGTAGTGGGAACTTTTAATATATTAGAATTTGCCAAAGAGTTAATAAATATACAATTAAAAGCTTTCGTTTATTTTTCTACTGATGAAGTTTTTGGAAACGCTCCAGAAGGAGTGAAATATAAAGAGTGGGATAGATATGATAGCACTTCTCCTTATTCTGCAACAAAAGCAGCAGGAGAGGAACTTACTTTATCTTATATGAACTCTTATAAACTTCCTGGTTTTATTATACATTGTATGAACTGTATTGGAGAGAGACAACATCCAGAAAAGTTCATTCCTAAAACTATTAAGAATGTTTTAGAAGATCGTAGGGTTCTTATTCATGGTATTGTTCAAAATAATAGAGGAGTTTCTGGTTCAAGATATTATATTCATGCTCGTCATGTTGTAGATGCAGTTTATTTTTTGTTGGATAAATTTGAGCAAAGAGAAAAATATAATATTGCTGGAAGAAAAGAAATGAGTAATTTAATTGTTGCTAGAATAATATCTAGAGTATTAGAAAAACAACTAACTTATGAGTTGATAGATTTTCATGAAAGTAGACCTGGACAAGACTTTAGATATGATTTAGATGGTTCTAAATTAAAAGAAATGGGTTGGGAAGCTCCAGAAGGAATAGAGAATATTTTAGAAGATATTGTAAGATGGAATATCTTACCGCAGAATAAAAAATGGCTATATATATAAAATTGTAGTCAGGAGTAAAGATAAACTTGACAAAAACATAAAGTTCTTATATAATACAGTTAAAAGATCTTCCGTATGGAAGATTTAAATTTATATCAAGCCCATGTAACCAATGGCCCGTAAGCCCAAAGGCAGTTAGGCAAATGGATTTGAGCAAGGAGACAAAGATGACTGAACAAGAACAAAAAGAAATGATGGAGGCGATGAAGAGAGACAAAGATCGTTCATACGGTCGGAAGTTCTGGAGTCCACCATCTAAGAAAGAAGGCGATTTTCCTATTAGGTTTCTTCCACCTTTAAAGAAGAAAAATGAAGTAAAGTTTTATTTTACTCACGTTACACACTGGATAGACGGAAGTTCTTACGAATGTTTAAACCAGACTTTGGTTGACAAAAACGGTAAAGAACATTCTTCAGAGAATTGCCCTGTTTGTCAGTTTACAAGAAAACTTTACAACACAGCCGAGAGAGATACTCCTGAATGGAAAATGGCAAATGATCTGAATACTAAAACTCGTTATGTTTATAGAGTTATAGTTCGTGGAAGTGACAATGAAACTACTCCTGTTTTTTATGAATCTGGGCCGAAGATTTTTGAAAATCTTTTTCATATTTTAACAGAGACTGAGTATGGTAACATTGTTGATCCTAAGAAGGGCAGAGATTTTGTCATCACCAAAGAAGGAACTGGTAGAAGATCAAACTATGATAAGTCTATGCCATCAGCTAACACTTCAGCACTTTTTGGAAAAGTTGAAGACATAAAGGAAACCATTGAAAAAGCAATGGAGATGGATTATAGTTCTTTAATAGAGTTTGTGTCTGCTGAGACTTTAGACAATACTTTGAAAGAATCTCTTGGTTTGAAGACAGAAAAAAAGGATGAGAAGAAAGCTCCTATAGAAGAAGATCTTGAAGAAGAAGTAAACGTCTATAAGGAAGAACCTCAAGAGGAAGAGGTTGAAGTTGAAGAAGAGGATGAGATTGATAACATCTTAGATGAATTTGCTTAAGTTTTAGTTTCATAAACCTGTGGAGAAAACCACAGGTTTTTTATAAGGAAAAAAGATGTATTTAATAGATGCTGCTCTTAAAAAATTGCAGGAAAAGTATTTAGATTCTTCCAGTATGTGGTGGATAAATAGAAAAGAAGATGTTTGTTATATTTATTTTGGTGAAGGTAGATATCTTGTTTTCAAAAGATTTGATCCTTATGAGGGTGATGTTAAAAGCAACAGGTCTTTTGTAACACAAGGGCAATGTGATAAAATGGAAGAAATGATGAAAAAAATACATAAAGGAGAAAAATGAAAAAGAAAGAAAGTGAAATGGGTTTTTCAGAGATAGACAAAATAATAAAAAAAGAGTTTGATGGTTTAATTGATTTATCTAAAATAGATACGAAAGTGAAAACTTGGTTGGATATTGGAGTTTATGCTTTAAACTATATTTGTTCAAAAAGATTGAAGGGTGGAATTCCAATTGGTAGAGTTTCAAGCATTGATGGTCTTACAGGAACTGGAAAAAGTTTACTTGTTTCATCTGTAATGAAAGACCCTCAATTGGATTATATAGTAACTATAGAAACTGAAGGTGGTGGAAACTCTCAAGAACTTTTAGAGTTTGCTGGAGTTGATCTTAAGAAAGTAAGAATTTTAAAAACAAATACTTTCGGAAATTATAAAATAAGTAAAAGTAATTCAAGTATAGAAGAGATTAGCGATAACAAATTTCCTAAAAAGAAAGAAGATGAAAAGTTTATTTATAAAGAAGGACTTCTTAGAATTATAAGAAGATTTCTTAATGCCATAGAATTTAATAATGTTAAAAAAAATATTTTGATAGTTTTGGATAGTTTAGGAAATTTATCTTCAGTAAGAGAATTTTCTGGAACTTCTGATATGGGAGCTAAAGGGAAGGATATAGCTGCCTTTTTTAGAAATTTTGATCTTGCTTTTGAGAGAACTAGTGTTGCATTTTTGTTTACAAATAAATTATACACAAATATTGGAAATATATGGGACCCCTTGAAACCAACTGGAGGAGTTAATGTAGTATATAATCCATCTGTAGCCATAAGGCTTACAGATACTTCTGAAACTGATGATGTTTCTGAAACAGACATGAAAAAAGAAAAGGAAAGAAGAAAATCTGCTTTAGGAAGTTCTTTGAAAACTATTCGTGCAAAAATTGAGAAATCTCGTTTTGGAACTGAATATAGACAAATCCCATTTATTATTGATTTCTCTGTTGGTCCGATAAAATATTCTGGATTGTTTACTTTATGCAAAGACTTTGGAGTTATCAAAAAACAAAATGGTGCTTATTATAAAATAGAAGGAATGTTTGAAGATAAGGCTTTCTATAAAAAGGATTTTATCAATCTCTTACTAAAAAATGAAAAGAAAAATCTTGATAAACTACAAGAGTTATTAGATAAAGCTGAGACA
>CEPX01073198.1_pt1 | contig 11546 bp, 12 predicted proteins | sample 361361 | NCBI WGS metagenome assembly CEPX01 (sample SAMEA2619974, study PRJEB7988) | marine metagenome | biome: marine biome (ENVO:00000447); feature: mesopelagic zone (ENVO:00000213) & marine oxygen minimum zone (ENVO:01000065); material: "saline water (ENVO:00002010), including plankton...
ATTAATAATAAAACATAATTTATAAATCTTACCAAACAACCAGATGATTGTTTATTTGATTAATTTTCTGTGTAGAATAACCCTGTTTTCTAGGGGGTAGATTATTTACCCTCTAAATTTAGACTAGAAAATCATCAACTCTGCTAAATTTGTACCCTTGTTTTTTACAGAAAATTATGTACTTTTCAAGCTTGGCCAAGAGCATTTTATGGCATCTCTTTACATGTTTGGGGATATTGTGTTTTTTTATGTCCACAAATTCCCATGGATGAAACACCAACATTGTATAAGGGGAATTTGCCAGAGAGAGATTTATTCTAGTAAACATTTTTGAATAGATCAGCGGAAAATTCTTAAACGCCAACCAAAATATTGAGAAATTTGGGGGAAGGGTTGAAAGAGGAATCTCAATTATGTTTCCCTTCTTGTGGATGTATCTCTTTTGATTTAAATTCATGTATCTGCCTGGAAGGAATATTGGATGGGTTGATGAATCATACCTTAATCCTAATTTTGATAATTCGTGTATGTTCTTTATTCCCCATCTAGGGGCTCTGAATCCATTTACATCTTTTTTTATTATGCTTTCTTTCTCCTCTTTAGCTAATTTTATATATTCGAGAGATTGCATAGAAGAAGAATGTGAATATCCATGAGAAGCGATCTCGTGCTTTTTGGAAAGGTCTCTTATTATTTCTGGAAATCTCTTTGCAAAATTTGCTGTTGTGAAGAAAGTGGCCCTCACATCATGTTCATCTATGACTCTCATAAGATTTCCTAGCCCTTTTTTAGATATCTCATACATTTCCTCATCAGAAATGTCTTGATTGTATTCTCTAGGTAAATCAAACTCTTCAAGATCTATTGTTAAGAGTATTTTTTTCATTTAATTAAGCGCATTTTTAGGAGACGATAAACTAATCCTGGGAGGATTCTCATTTTCACAGTACTATAGTCTACTTCATTTGGGGGAATGTAATATTCCCCTATTGCTGCCTTAGCTTTACTTGCTTCATACAAAAGTTCCATGTCAAATTCGAAACCTGTACACATAAATGGTTTTTTGAATTTTCTCAATAAATCCCTTCTCATAAATTTGGCTCCTGCTTGAGTATCTTCGAAATGAAAACCAAATAAAAATCTAAAAATGATTGCCCCACAAATCGAAAAGAACCTCCTTGTGATGGAAGTTTGATATTTCGTCCCTTTTTTGAACTTTGTAACAATAACCAGATCTAGTTTATCTAAATCTTCAATCATTTTTATTACTGATTCTAAATCATAAGGGTCATCTGCATCAAGGAACCCTACTATCTCATTTTTTGCTACTTTCAACCCTTGAATTATTGCATTTCCTTTCCCCCTTCTTGTAGTATTTAAAATAATTATGGGGAACTTGTCCTTTAGGGAGAGAACTTTTTCATAGGTCTTCTTACAGGCATTGCAAACTACAATAACCTCCAATGGATCGAACTTATTTGAAAAATTTTTAAAATATTCCGTTAGAGAATCCTCAATAAACCCCTCTGCTTTGTAGGCTGGAATGATTAGAGAAAGACCCTTTTTCATAAAAAACCGATACTAGGGATAATTTATAAAGATAATTATGATGGAAAGAGAGAAATATTTTTGTGGGCAAAATGCAGTATACAATTTCTAAGGAAGCAGATAAGAAAATTCAAAAAGATATGGAATTTATTGTAAAAGCAGTAAGAGAGAAGATTCCTGGGACAATTTCAATAATTCTAACTGGAGGCTTTTCAAGAGGAGAGGGCCCTGTTAAGAAGATTAAAGATAAATTTCACCCATATAACGATTATGATATACAAGTTATTAGTAAAACTAAATTAGAGAAGGAAGAAGTTGATCGTATTGCCACTGAAATTTCTAAGAAAATTGGACATGGAGGGATAAAGGAGATATTTTATCCTTTCAGAAAAGAAAATCAAGATATGAAAGATAACTTTTATCTTGATCTGAAGTGTGATAGCCCTGAAGATTTAAAGAAATTACTCCCTAGGATAAGAAACTATGAATTTAAATATGAATCGCATGTTCTATGGGGAAGAGATTTAAGACATATAATTCCAGACTTTAAACTAACTGAAGTTCCTTTATCTGATAGTGCTAAACTGTTATTGGACAGATTGAGTCAATTAATTGAATATTATTCTATTGAAGGAAAACATGATAAAGAGTTCCTTAGTTATGTAATACAACAAGCGTATGCTGCTTGTTGCACCGCCCTTCTTTCTTTAGTGGGAAAATATCAAGTAGGTTACACTAGATCCATGAATATATTCGAAGAAAATTATGAAAAGGATTTCCCTGAACTCTATAAAAAAATCCCTGATTTGCACAAAAAGATAGAACAATTTGTTAATTGGAAGAAAGACCCAAAAAAACTCCCAAACAATGATGTAGAGGAAGAATGGTTTATTGCCAAAGATGATATTTTGGAAGTTTCTAAATATTTTTTTAGTAGATTTCTCAATAAAAAAATAGGAAGTGGGGAGGAATTGGCTGAATCGATATTAAATATGGGGAGCAAATTCTACACCCCATATATTAAATTAATAACAAAAAACAGGTTTAGGGGTTTGACAAGATTTCTGATTCCAGGGGTTAGTTTTGTTTTGAAAAGAAAGTATAATCAAAGGCTCAAATCTATGGGAATTAACAGAAGGGTGGGGCTCTTTGGACCTTCTCCAGATTTGATCATATTCTCCTCTCTTATTTATATTTCTTCATCAATTGAAAAAGAAAACAAGATAGATTTAATTAAATTAGATAAAGGAAAGAAATTGTTATCGAGAGTTTATCCTGTTAATAGTAATGGTTGGGAGGAAGTAAGCCTCGACTATGCAAATTCTTATATAGCATTCTTTATGCAAAAGTTATAATGTCTAAACTGATTATTTGTGTTGATGGATTAGGCAAAGACTTAGTTACAAAAGAGAATATGCCTTTTCTATATGGGTTTGGTAAAAAAAACTATTTTTCCACTTTGAAGACCTTATTTGCCTTTACTGGGTTAGAATATTGTTTTTTTAGTGGTAAAACTCCCGAAAAATCTGGTATATGGCTAGAATTTTGTAGAAGTAAAAGAAGCATATTTAATAATCCATTAATAAAGATGTTTTATTCTAGTAGAAATCTTAGAGATTATGTGGCTGCGTTTATTCAATTGATATCTGGTAGAAGTTATATTGCTGGAGTACACAATATCCCTAAAAATAAACTAAAATATTTTGATGTTTCAATAAAAGAAGGTCTTTGGAAAACACATTACTTTCAAGATAAATCATTTGCTTTCTATAAATGGCCCTTATTTGTTAATAGAAAATGGAAGAAGATTGTTCCAAAATATGAAAATGATGATGAGAGACTTTCTAGACTGTTGAGTAAAAAGGATATGGATGTTTATTATACTCAATTAATGATTGCTGATAAGGCCCTTCATAAATTTGGTAAAGATCATGAAAAGACTAAGGAAGCTCTTAAAACCTTAGACCAATGGTTGGAAAAACACGTTAATAAATTTCTTGGAGGCAATAAAAAGGGAGAGGTTTTTATTTGGTCGGACCATGGCTTTTCAAATATAAAAAATTATATTGATGTTTGGTCATTTATTCCAAAGAAAAAAGGATACGGGTTTTTCATTGCTGGGACTACTGCTTCATTTTGGTTTGAGGATGAAAATATAGAAAAGGAAATCTTAGAAATTGCTAACAAAGATGATAGGATAAAGATTTTAGATAAGAAGGGGGCAAAAAAACATAAGATTCCATTGGATAAAAGAAATGGGGAGCTTGTTTTATATTTGGAGAAAGGGAATTATTTTTTCCCTAATTTTTATCAAAAAGAAGAAAAAGAGAAATTTGTTGGGATGCATGGATATCCTGAAGATAAAGAGATGGAAGGAATATTAATATCCAATAAAAAAATTCCTCAAGTATTAAAAATGGAGGATGCAATCAATTATATCTAAAATGGGCTTATTAAAAGGAATTAATGAAGAATCTATTAATATGAAAATTGAACTTTGTTTGGCATTGAGATCGTTGTCTGCTGGCAAGTGTAATTATACTCACTCTAAATTTTGGAAAGGATTATCTATTAATTAAAAATGGTCAAACGAAAAATGAACCTTTTAAAAAAAGTTTCCCAAAAAAAGAAAATGAAAACAGCTTTTGTAACTGGAGGAGCAGGTTTTATTGGAAGTCATCTTAGTGAGTTGCTTCTAGATGAAGGATGGAAAGTAAAAATACTCGTTAGAGAAGGTAAAATGCCCAAAGAGTATAGTGATACAGTTTATCCAGAAGTTATTGAAATGTTAAAGAAAAAGGGTGCGGAGATATTCTATGGAGATTTGAGAGATTTATCTTCATTTAAAGAGAATATAGGAAAAATTGATACTATGTTCCATGTTGCAGGAATTGCTTATCCTTATTTTGGATTGTCTGATAAGGTTTATTTTGATGTGAACACTGAAGCAACTAAAAAATTGGCAAATTTCTGTTCTGAGATAGAAGTTGGAAGATTTGTTTATTTCTCTAGTATTGAGGCTGCTGGACCCTCTCTAGATGGGAAGCCTCTTGTTGAGGGAAGTTCTAGACACCCTACAGATGCTTATGGGGAGAGTAAAAAAGCTTCTGAGGATTTTCTTAAAGAACTTTCTAAAAAGAGTAAGATGGAAATTTCAATTGTTAGACCGCCAATGACTTATGGAGAAAGAAGCCCACTACTTGCTAGATTATTCCAATTTATTGATAAGGGATTTTTCCCCATGTTTGGAAAAGGAAATGCTCTCTTTGAATTTTGTTATGTAAAAAATTTAGTTTATGGGGTTTATATGGTGGGGATTGGAAAAAAATCAATTGGAGAGACTTATTTTGTATCTGAAGGAAGTTATAAGATAATTGATGTAATAAAGAATATTGCTAGAGTTATGGACAAAAAGATAAAGATATTCTATATTCCTAAACCTCCTGCCTATATGCTTGGGTATTTCATGGAGCTCTTGAATAGAGTGTTTCCGTTCTATCCTTTTAGAGGAAAAGAAACTGGGAGTCCATACTTCTCTAGAAAAACTGTTGACTGGGTCACTAATGACATGTATATTTGTTCTATTGATAAATTAAAAGAATTAGGTTATGAACCTCCTTATAGCCAAGAAGAGGGAATAAGAAGATCGGTTGCCTGGTATAGGGGGAAAGGGTATATTTAAGATGAAAATTCTGGTTACTGGAGCAAGTGGATTTATTGGAAGTCATTTAGCTGAAAGATTGGTCAAAGAAGGACATGATGTGAGAGTTCTTGTTAGAGGGGAGAATCCAAATAAACTTCCCAAAAATAGAAGGGATTCGTTAGATCTGCTAAATAAATTAGATCTAAAAATTGTTAAAGGAGATTTTTTAGATAAAGAGTCATTGGTTAATGCTCTAAAAGGGGTTGAAGTTGTTTTCCATCTTGGAGCAATTGCTCGGCCAATGGCAATACCTAAGAAATTATACTTTGATGTTAATGAAAAAGGGACTAGAAACTTGTTTGAGGCCATTAATGAAAAGAAAATAAAAAAGATTGTAATGATGAGTAGTGTTTCTGCTGTTGGGACTGCTAGAAAGGGGGTTCCATTGAATGAAGAAAGTGAAAGATTGCCAGTTGATGTTTATGGGGAGAGTAAATTAGCTCAAGAGAAAGTGGCTGAAGAATTTATCAAAGAAAAAAAGTTGCCTATTGTTATGTTACGTCCTCCAATGGTCTTTGGCCCCAGAGATGTTGAGATGTTGAGATTGTTTAAAGCAGTAGATAAGAGATTTTTCCCCTTATCTAGTGAGAATAAATGCCTTGAATTTTTGTATGTTGAAAATCTAGTTGAAGCTTGCTTTTTAGCTTGGAAAAAAGGTAAAACTGGGGAGAAATACCATATAACTAATGGGGAACACTATAGCATAAACCAAGTTATTAATTCCATATCTAGAGCTGAAAATAAAAGTCTTCTTCCATTAAAATTTCCTAGATTCTTTTTTGTTGCAATTGGACATATAGTGGAAACAATATCCAAGATAATCAATATACATCCTCCATTCCAACATAATACTATTGATTGGATGACTGGAAAATTATGGTATGGTGATCCTTCAAAGGCCATGAAGGAACTTGGGTATAAACCAATAGTTTCTTTAGATGAAGGAACTAAGAGGACTTTTGAATATTATAAGAGAAGTGGGTTTCTTTAGATGTCATACACAAGATTCAATAATCTAACTTCCCCAGCCATTAACTTTTCTGGAACTCTCTTCATTAGAGAGAGAGAGATGGCTTTCAAAATGGGTGTATAAAGGCCAATAATTAGCATCTTCACGGAATCTTTCAATGTGGGAAAAATCATGATTTATTGACTTTCCATAGATGAAAAGTAATGAACACAACGATCATAGTTGGAATCTACTGCTCTATTCGCATTTTTTACCCAACCTTTCTCTGAAGATTTTATCTCACTAATTTCTTCTAATAATCTCTCTCTTATTTCTTTTAATTTCTCGAGAATAACTGATTTGTTATCTGATTCCATCTTTTGACAATTTTTAGGGCCTATTTAAAGATATGTAGAAAAGATAATTTAATGTTCCTTAGTTTATTACATGGTCTGTATTATTTATTGGACTTCCTGAACCACTCAATTCTATTTCTTCCGTATTAATTTGATTATCGTGGTAAATTAATTCATATATTGCCACTACTGGTTGATCCCCTTGAGAATATACTTGGACTAAATTTACTCTATTAGGATGTGTTTGGGGGTAGTTTAGAACCCATTCTGGCTGGCCTCTAACCTCAAATACTGAGAGCATTAGGTATCTAGGGCGCTCGCTTTCAATATAATTATAGAATTCTGTTTCATTCCCTTTTGGAAGATCCCTTCTGTACGCAAGATGTAATTTATTTGTTGCTCTTTCCGCGTAATATGTTATCTGAGGCATAGATGCTGAGATTATTATGTCTTCTGGATTAGAATTATCCTTTATCCATTCTCCAGCTTGTTTTACCTCCAGATAAGAAGTTTTCTTTGCATCTATTAAGTCTCCTGCAAATAAAAATCCGGGGATTAGTAGTGCAATAAGTATGATCAGAGTTATGTAGAGGGAATTTTTAGAGTTTATTGACAGTTTATTTATCATTAATTTTCTTATTTGTGCTATTGGAATTGCTACCATTAAAAATAAGAAGGTCAGCGAAGGCATCATGTACCTCTGTTCAACATTCTCTGTTATGTATCCTAGGACCAAAAAGTTGGTTACTATCCATAATATGATAAAGAGTTTCTTTTGAAGCCTTGGATTCTTAAATAATTTATCCAAACCAAAGAGGAGATCCCCTAGTAAATAGAATAATCCGACTAAGAGGAGGATAAATACGGGCGTTGAAAGCGCGTATGGAAGGTTTTTGAAATAATCCAAGAGTTTCCCTAAATCTCCTGAACCTCCAAGCTCTCCAGTATCAGATAGGCCATCCACCCTGAAATAATAATTTAGTATGTCTGCGGCAGGGTTTCCATAGTGCTGGTTATACATTATGATATGTGGGGAAAGAACTAGGAAGAAAAGTAATAGTGTTATCCAAAGTTTTTTACTTTTCAAAAAACCAAATTTTTCTTTTGTAAAAATAAATACTAGAAACGGTAGAGCAAATAGTGCAAATTGCATCCTTGTTAAAACAGCTATTCCATAGAATATCCCAAACCAATAAAGATATTTCTTATTGTCTCCTTTTACATATCCTTTCCAGAAAAATAAAGTTGCCAACATCAAGAAGAATGTTGCTGGAAGACTTGTTAGTGGACGTCCTGAGAAGAAAAGGAACACCCATGAGAAAGTAAGTATTATTGATGTGTATAGAGCTAATTCTTTATTGAACATTTCCTTTATTAGGAAATATGATGTGGCTACAAGTCCTGTAGAAAATAATAGTACTGCGAATCTTATTGAACTCTCCCCTAGGCCAAACCTAAAGAAAATCGAACTGAAAAGTGGCCAAAAGAAACCTCTTCTATAATACCATGTGTCAAAGAAATTGGTGTTTAACCCGGCCCATGTTTTGGCTGTTGAAAGATAATCTGCTGCATCCCACCAGATTGGTTGATCCAAAGTTTTTGTAAAGACCCAAATACGAATAATGAGTGCAATAGTTAGGAATAGTAAGAAAAATTTGTCGTAGTCATCTTTAATCCATGAAAATAGGCTCCTCTTTACCTTCTCTTTTCTTTCTTCTACCTCTCTATCAGAATCCTCCATTAAATCCCGTGGTTAAGAGGGTTTTTATTGTTTATTGTTTCCTTACATAAAGTTTAAATAGATTTTATTGGCACTAGTTTTATGGATAAGAATGAGGGGGAGGCCACTAGTCTTGGAAAATATGATAAAGTTGGATTTAAAGAGATAACGATGGAGAAGCCTAGAGAGATAGATGCCACGGGGATTCAAAGGCCATGGAAGATGGATCCTAAAGGATATTTCTTGATTAGAGTTAATGAAGAGTTGGAAAAAATTGAGGCTGCTCTTTGCGATTATAAAGAAAATAAGGTTAGAATAATTATAAGGGGAGATAATCCTGTTGAAGTATATACTGCCATGTTGAAAGAAGAACTTGTCGAAAACTTAGATCATGCCGCAGATTTGGGAGTTGAACTAGAGAAGGCCTATATAGCTCTTAAAACTGGGAAAAAATACACTCAAGATAAGGTGGACTTGGAGGACTAAAAATTATGGAAGATTTTACTCCTTTGTTAGAGATGGAACCTGATCCTTTCTTAATTTCAAGAATAGCTAAAACTGAAAAGATTCCGTATTTTTTTCATCGGTTGACAAAGGATGAGATAGAAATCCCTGCATATGTAATTAAAGGGATTGGTTTTATTAGCAATGATGAGGATGTTTTGTTTGATCAAATAACTGATTCTCTGGAAGAGGGAGGATTTTCATTCGAAATTGGAAAATTAAACTCAAAAAAATATATTAAGAAGATTTTTGGAATTGAAGAGGAATACCTGAAGTTGCATCCTGAAGCCAATAAGGATAAGTTAGGAATATTGTATTTGGTCTTTAATGATGAAGAGGAAATTCTTGGAGAAGTGGGATATAGAGAGGAGGCTCTCGAATATGTTCCTTCTGCTGGGTTGATTATTGTTCCAGTAATCTATGAGGTAGGGGTTGACCTCAAGGATGCTCGTTTAGAATTATCATATAATACTTTGCCACATTTAAGTGATTGATCAACTCAATTGCAAGCAGGTTTATTTTATCTACAAAAGACTTCACTTTTTATACTAACTATTGGTAATTGAATCTAAAACTTCCTCAACAGAGATGCTATTGACTAATTCTTTGGAATATTGATCCATTTTTTCAGGGAAAAATTCGTATAACCTCGGGGAGGTTATCTTCTTTAGTAACCCGTAACCTTCTATTTCTCTTGGAGGGGTGCAAAAAAATAATGCAGTTGTAGGTTTTTTAAGTGCTAAGGATAAATGTAATGAAAAACTATCTGCGCAAATCATGTGGTCACAAATATTTAGGAGTGAAGTAAATTCTCTTATTGTGTTATCAAAATTATTCATATAAATTTTTATTCCTTCCTCAGATAATTCACCGGAAAGATTTTCATATTTTCCTTTTTCATCTGGGCCACCAAAAACCAATATTTTGTATCCTTCAACATTCGCTCTCCTTATGAATTCTTTTATTTTATCTATGTGCCAAGCCTTTGAGGGCCATCTTGGAGAAGAACCTAAGTGGAGCCCAATTATTTTCTTATTTGTTAAATTGTTTTCTTCTAAAAACTTATTCCCAAATGCAATTTCATCATCTGTTAAGTTTACTTCTGGTACTTCTCTGTTGTAAGGAAGCTCCGCTGTGCCAAACATTATCTCCTGGTATGTTTTTCTATTGCTCTTTTTTAGCTCATCATCAAAAAGAGTGTTTAGATAGTATTCCGCAGATTCGTTAAAAGGGGCTGCGTATCCTCCTTCTGAATAAAACCCAAATTTTTGTTTTGCATTTGTGTTCATTGCTATCTCTGTCGCCTCATCCTCTATATCAAAATTATAGATTAAGTCAAACTCATTTGAAATATCTTCTCCAAGAGTTATAACATTATTTACAAATTTATTATTGTCAAAAAGTTCCTTGGAATTGGATTTTGTTACCCATGTTATCTCTGAATCTGGGTATTTTTCTTTTATTGCGGGTAGAAGTGGGAGTGTTCTTACTACATCTCCGAGGGCGCCAAGTTTTATTATTAGTATTCTCTGCATTTTTATATTGATTATTGTGTAATTAATGTTTAATTCCCTTATGGTGGATTATCACATGTGCAAGTAAAATCTTATCATCTACAAAAGACTTCAATTGATTCATTAACAACTTCTCCATTTTCTATTTAGTTCTCCATTAATTCAATCATAGATAAGATTTAAAAAATGGGCCCATATATAAGGCTTATGAAAGGCAAATTGAAAGCTTATATTGCAAGCCCGTTATGTCATGAAGAGGAGAGGAAATTTGCTGAGAAACTTGATTCTCTCTGTAAAGAGCTTGGATTGGACACTTTTCTTCCGCATAGGGATGCTGGATTGTGGAAAGAAGGGAAACCCTTTGAGGAGATAGCTAAAGAAGACATAAAAGGATTTGATGGTTGTGATATGATTGTTGCTAATCTTAATGGATTTAACATAGGGGCTGGAACTGCATGGGAGATGGGATATGCTCATGCTAAAGGAATTCCAGTTATTGGATTGAAAAGTGATAGGAAAATAGAAGAATCTGTTGAAGAAATGAGTGCAATAATACTTGGGATAACAAAGATTGTTACATCGATTGATGAATTGAGAGGGGAGATTATGAAGTTAATCCAAAGTTCTAGTTGAAGCTGTCTCATTCTCTCTCCAACCGTCTGCATAAGTTTGATTCTTCTTTAAATCTTTGAAGGCCTTGTAATATAGATATAAACGGGCTAAATATATTTGGGAAGTCCAAGTTAATTCTCTTGCATTTTTTGGATAAGTAAAGAAAAAATGCCATCCGTGCTTTATCTCGTTTAGAAATGATTTTGTTCTTGGCATATCTGGAGCAATTTTGTTCAAGTTCTCATGTCCTTTTATGTTTCTTACTTTTTGATTTAACCAATCGTCCCAGTTATCTGGATTTTTTACATAAACTTCGACTTCTGGGACGTATTTTATTTTGTATCCTTCTTTCCAGAATAAGTAAGGGATTATGCTGTCCTCACTTGTTTCCATAGGGAAATCAAATATAACGCCTTTCCTTATTGCAAATAAATATCCAGAACATTCAAAGAACTTTTTTTGATCTGATAACTTTTTTCTGGCCCTATGTACTCCTTCAAAGACAAAATGGGACCAAAAACCATATTTAGTATCTCTTGAATCTATTGAAACTGGACGAGCAGTTATTGCCCCTATTTCTTTGTCCTCGAATGCCTTTAAAATATCTTGAATTGTATTTTCTGAAACATGTACATCACCA
>CEPX01192276.1_pt1 | contig 11544 bp, 15 predicted proteins | sample 361361 | NCBI WGS metagenome assembly CEPX01 (sample SAMEA2619974, study PRJEB7988) | marine metagenome | biome: marine biome (ENVO:00000447); feature: mesopelagic zone (ENVO:00000213) & marine oxygen minimum zone (ENVO:01000065); material: "saline water (ENVO:00002010), including plankton...
ATAAAATGGCAGTAATAGCCCAAAAGGATTCAAGCACTGGAAAAAAGATAGCAAATGATAGAGGCAGCGCTATTTTTGATTGTCCGGCCTGCGGAAAGTCCAAGGTTGTAAGGAGTTTCAATGCAAGACAGATTTCTGTGAAATATGTTTGTCCTTCATGTGGATTTACAGGACCTAATTAATATGGCAAAAGTAATTGTTGAGTTTAAGATAATGCCTGAAAATGTTAATGTAGATCTTGAAACTGTTAAATCTACAGCTGTAGATAAGATAAAGGCTTTTAATGCGGATGTTCTTGGTGATATTACTGTAGAACCTGTGGCTTTTGGTATAAAGGCTGTAAAAATAAGGTTTGCTTATGATGAGAATAAAGGAACTACTGATGATCTTGAGAAAGAGATATCAAATTCTGATGGTATACAAAGTGTAGAAGTTCTTAGTGTAAGCAGAGCTATGGGCTGATTGTTTGTTCTCAAAATAGTGGCAAGAATAAAACTTCTCCGATTATTAATGTTATTATGCTTCCAACCAAAAATGATGGGACAAATGGAATCCCTTCCCTAACAAGAACTGATTTTATCTTTTGTTTTTTTAACTTTTCAATTGATTTTTTATCTATTCCATATGGATTTACCTCGTAGAGTAACTTTTTTCCTTTCATGACATCTTTGATTACCCAATCACCTTCCATAAGTTCAGACGGCTTTAGTTCTTTTTGCATGCAAGATATTTCTACACTTTTAATGCTAATAAAAATATATGGCATTAGTAAAAGGAACAATGCTATTATTCCACCAATAAGTTTAATTGGACCCGGCATAAAAATGAATGACGTAAGAACTAAAAGTATTGCCAATAACAGAATGATTACCTTTAATTTTGCTATGTTTTTGTCTGAATTTATTTTGGCATACTCTTTTTTGAATGCTTTCTTGTGTTTTACTGCAAGATAGATTGCATATATCGATCCGTAAATCGCTCCAATGATTAAAATGTTGAATATTAGGATTAGTGGAAACGGCAATGTGGATTTTAATGTTAGATAGGCTGGGCTTTTTGCAAATGCTGCGCCTGTAGATGCTATTAATTTTGTGTCTCCCCCTCCCCATTGTCTTGTGAAATACATCAAGCTCCCAAATGCGAAGAATATGGCAAATACTATGAGTGTTGATATGATGTGAGATGCATTTTTTTCTAATATAGATTCTATGGCTCTTGTTGATATAACAAAGAATAGGAGTCCGTAGCTAAGCCAATCAGGAATTTCTCTTGTTTTTAGATCTGAAATTGAGGCGAGAAGCAGTGTTATAAGAACTGCTACGACGATGATTATGTCAAACAGGCCAATCATAATTAAATCATTACAAGATAAGTTTATAAGCTTTTTAGGTTCTTTTGTATTTTATGGTGTCCATCATTGGGGCTGGACCTGTTGGTAACTATTTAGCCGGCAGATTGTCTGAAAAAGGTGTTGATGCTGATGTGTATGAGGAGCATAGAAAGATAGGTGCTCCTATTGCCTGCACCGGAATATTAACATCTTATCTTAAAAATTTAATAAAGGTCCATGATGAATATGTTGTGAATACAATAAATCAAACCGATGTCTACTCTCCCGATGGGAATAGTGTGAATATAAAACTCAAGAAAAATTACATTGTTGATAGAACTCTTTTTGATTCTCATCTTGCTGATGTGGCAAAATCTAGTGGTGTGAAGTATCATCTTAATTGGAAGTTTACTGGTCTTAGAAAATTAACTGGTACCGAGAGAAAATATCGCCTGCTGTTTCAAGATGGCAAAAAAGCAACTGATTCATGTATTATTGGAGCTGATGGTCCTGGCAGCGTTGTGGGAAGGAGTGCAGGAATATTCGGCGAAAGAAAATTTGTTGTGGGGCATCAGGCAAGAGTTAGAATGAAATCAAGAATAGATGCAAGTTTGGTTGAGTTCTATCTGGACAAAGGAAATTATATTGGCTGGCTTGTGCCTGAAAGTGATAGGGTTGCAAGAATTGGTGTTGCATCTCATAAAAATGTTAAGGGACATTTTGAGGATTTGATAAAGAAAAGACCTGGAAAGATTTTGGGTTGGCAGAGTGGTCCAATTCCGGTATATAATCCTGGATTAAAATATGAACAAGATGGAATTTATCTTGTGGGGGATGCCGCTACGCAGGTTAAGGCAAGCACCTATGGTGGAATAATTCCCGGAATGCATGCCGCTGATGTTCTTGTTGATGTTATTCATGGCAATAAACCTGCTGGGAGCTATCAAAAAGGATTGAAGGGTTCTATTGGAAAAAATCTTGGAGCCCATCTTCTTGTAAGAAAAATTATGAATCGTTTTACAGAAAAAGATTATAATGAACTGATAAGGATAGTTAGCCAGAAAAAGATTAGAGATTTAGTCTACAAACATGATAGAGAGTATCCTATTAAACTTCTTTTGTTGTTGGCTTTAAATGAGCCTAGACTTGTCAAGTTCTCCAAGTGCCTGTTCAAAAAAGATATTGATTAGTTTGTGGTTAATTAATATTCGGATATATTTCGTATTTCTCGGCAAAAATGATTAATTAAACAACACCTTAATTTTTTCTGATTGGTGATGCTTGAGAATATAGTCAATGGGGATTCTGTAAATGTTCTAGACTGGATGAAAGAAAATTATATAGCGACAGGTGGGGAATATATGATTAATGATGCGATTGGTGTTGCTGCTTCTTTTTTTGCTGGGTTTAATTATGGTGTAAAAGATGTGACAAGAGCAGCTTTTTTGGGATTTATAGCTGCTACCCTTCCAGAAACTACTTATTATGTTAGTGAAATTGTTAGAACATTTCCTTCTCCTGATAATTTTAATTTGATGGATGGTCTTAATGTTAATCTGAATTGTACTTGGGAACTTGTGAAGGATTATGCTCTTGTGAGTGCTGCTGCTTATGTTGGGAATAAGTTTGGTGTAATATTTGGTCATGCCCATCCTAATAACGGCTATTCAAGAAGTAATTCATCAAAAAACAATAGCAGTGATGCCAGAGACTGGTGGTAAAAAGGAATAGTGGCTTTTCAAAGTGTTTAGCAAGATTTAAATAATGCTTAGGACTTTTTTATGCAGAGGTGGTCTGTATAAAAAGAAGACAAGATTTATTGTACAGAAGAGGTCAAGCCCAGAATGTTTCTTATTTTATTATGATGATAGCCTTGCTTGTCATCTTATACATGATACTCCTCCCCCAACATGAGAAGGCACAGTTGATTGGAGGGCCAGGAGGCACGCCTCCTGGGGTCACAACCTTTCCAGGTGGTCAAGGGTCTGTTGGACCTGGATTCAAGAATTTGATGAGTGAAACTCCTGGATTGATGACTCCTTTTTTGTTTGAGATTCTTCAGAAACCTCTTGCTAGCGTGAATTTATTTTCTGTGGAAGATGTGAAGTATGAAAATTTAGCAGGAGCCTTAAATCTTGAAAGTAGTATATTCTCTTCTGATGAAGCTGAATTTACTTTTAATGTTGAAGATTTAAACAATCTCGAAGATATCAAGCTCCTATTTTTTGTTACAAGTCACAGTGGAGAATTAAGTGTTGAATTGAATGGGCTAAAAATACTTTCCGGTGAAATTACTAATGATCTACTCCCTGTAACTCTTCCTAAGTCTTTGATAAAATCTCAGAATAAACTTATTTTTAAAGTTAAGAAACCCAGTGCATTTGAGTTTATTTCCAAAAAATCATACTCAATGAAGGATCTTACTTTAATTGAGACTTACATGGTGCAGAACAATTTTGAAGTTAGACAGTTTGCATTGTCCAACGCAGAATTATCTGGGTTGAAGCGCATGACCTTATTTTATGTTATGAATTGTATGACCATTACTGAAAATGGAAGAATTAAAGTAGCGCTGAATGGAAACCTTATTCAGGATGCTTTGGCTGTATGTGATGCTGGTGTTGTAAGTATTGATTTGAATATTGTCGAGTTGGTAGAAGGAAGAAACACTCTAGAGTTCTTTGTGGATAAGGGCCATTATGTTCTTGAGAATGTTTTCATAGAAGGAGATTTCTCTCAAGAAGAATATGATAGATATTTCTTTATGATGCAAGTGCCTGATGTTCAGGCTGTAACACAGGGAGCAGAAATTACAGTGCAGGCTAAATTCCTGCATGATGGTCTCAGGAAAGCGGGAGCCATATACGTAAATGGATTCCCAGTTTATTTTGATACACATCTTGAGGAATTCTTGCTGGATGTAAGCGGCTTAGTGTATGAAGGCCAAAATGTGGTAACAATAATTCCAGAGACTGCTTTTAATATGGTGACTCTTGATGTTTTCATCTCTTAGGTGTTGAAAATGGCGGCTAATTTTAAGGATAAACTTAGAGGCGGACTGGAAGAAGTAAAAAAGAAATTGAAAAGAGTCCCTGCTAGGGATACTTCTTCTGCTTCTGCAGAAGCTGGACCTTCCAAAGCCTATAAGGCTGGAAGGGCAGTTGGTAAGGCTAGTAAATGGACGAAGAAAAAGGTAAAAGAATCTTATGAGGGTGGTGGTGTTGCTAGCAAGTTTACTTTTGGAAAAGTTTTGTGGATAGCTATACTAACTTTCGCTTGGTTCTGGTTTAGAGCATTGGGGCCTTTCATTATGTGGCCAGTGCTGATATTGATTGGTATGACTCTTCTGAAAATTTTTCTTGGAGACGATGCTTATAGTAAAATTAAAAAGCCATTTATGTCCATTGTTCTTTTGGCATTGCTTATTTATGGGGGATATTTTATGTATACGATTTATTCAACTGGCGTGTGGAAAGGTCCGGCTGCGGCTCTAGGGGAAATAGGTATTGAGAAAAGAGCTGGTGTGGCTAAGGCTGGTCTTGTTGATTACATCAAGAATCCTGAGAAGCTCTTTTATGATTATTACACTTGGAAGAATCCAGATATAGTGGAAGAGGAGCCGCAGAAAGGTATTGAATTTTCTGGCGTTGATGCGCGGAAAGATTTTTTTAATGAAGGAGAACCAGTTGTAATTTATGGTTCTGCTAAGGTGAGTTCTATGCTTGAGTCTGATGTGACGACTACTTTTGGATGTAATGTTGATGATGTTAATCTGAAAAAAGAAGGAAAGATGTCACTAAGAGGAATTGAAGGCAGTTCTATTACTGTTTATGCCGGTTATGATGAATTTGTGGATTTTATCTGCGAATTTGAGGATGGTTTTGAGATTACTTCTTTGAAGGAGGGTACAGAAGAGAAGACGATACAATCTTTTGTTGTGGATATGGAAGGCTCATATAAGGGTTTTTCAACAACGAGCGTATTGAAAATATATAATCTGGCCAATGAAAAACTTATGCAGTTGAAGGATCCTTTTGAAGGTATTAAAGAACCACTACTTGATAAAAATAATAAAATGAGAAGTCAATGCATCGCTGGTTGTGGCTTGACTAAATTATCACTGAAAACCTCAAAGCAGCCTTTGACGGAGATTGGAACTTATACTTTAGCTCTTAACTTGAAAAAAGATGTTGATTGGTATGGTGATGTGCAAAAACTCCAGAGTATTGAAGTTGGTTTTCCAGTTAATTTTAATTTAATTGGCTGCGAGAACTTTGGGGGGAATAATATTCTTGATGGTGGCGATAGTTATCTTCATAAACTAAATGAAAATCTGAAAGCAAAGAAAAAGGATGACGCCTCTGACTTTGTATTCTATTGTGATTTTAAAATTATTGAACCGAGAGAACTTATTGGATTTGATGAAGTGATGGTGAGAGCAACTTATGATTACATGATTGATAAAAAGAAAATTGTAAATATCTTAGAAGCTACTGAATTGGATGGTGAGAGTATTGAATAATAACTTTATTGTTCTGTTTATTGGATTACTGTTTGTTTTGAGTGGCTGTGCTCTACAAGGACCTGAAAAAATTGGTTTTGATTTAGGCGGTTCTGGAATTGGAACTGATGGGGGAACTAAAGTTTCTATCAAGGGACCTCAAAGAGGTGTTGTTATAGATTTTATTAATGGAATGCCCGGTAGTTCTATTTTTGGGGATTTTGTTGTTGGAGTAAACATAGCAAACTATGGCTCGGATATGGTTGCTCTATCTTTTGATGTTTGGGATACAAGCCCTCTTGAAGGTTTTGTGGATGCTAAAGATGTTTCAATGACTCTTGATTCAGCGTTAATTGAAAAAAATGTGTTCTACGGTCCAAGTGTGGAAATGTATAATTTTGGCGGACAGATATTCAATTATTATGGTGTGAAGGCGGGTGATAAAACACAATTCTTTGCCGAACTCAGATATGATATGAGAACAAACACAGAGTTTGGTTTTTGTGTGGTTAATCCTGGGTTGAGTGTTGAAAAAGAAACTACTTGTTCTGAAAAGGAAACGATATCTGGTGAAAGCAGACTTGGAATGTCTTATTCAAGGGATCCTGTTATTCTTAAGAGTGTAAAAAAATCTTTGATAAGTGGAGGAGGGGATGCGGTGTTCTTGACTTTGGAGTTTGTTGTATCTAATGAAGGTGATGGAGATATTGTGGATTATTTTATGCTTGAAAAATTGGAAGAAGGAAAGGTGGATTTTAATGTTGTAGGGATAAGTGATTCGATGGACTTTCAGTGTTTCTCTGATACTTCTCTTAAGAAATATGGTGCTGATACTTTAACTCTTCCTATGACTTTGAGATTAGATAAGAAAAGTGCGAATGTTAAGTGCACTACAACTATGAGTGTAACTGAGCCTTTGAAAAATGTTATACTTGGAGTAGATTTAGATTATGGTTATAGATATAGAACATCGACTGATATGATTGAAGTCAAGGGTTAAGTTTTTAAATAAGGGAGTGTTAGCAATAAATATGGGTTTTGGTAAAAGGGGTAATGGCTTGCTGATTGTATCCGTTTTGCTTATTATTTCTGTTTTTGTTTCCGGCTGTCAACCTAAGACACCAGAGCAATTGATAGAAGGACCTTTTGCTGGGGGATCTAGCGGGTTGAATTTTGCGTTTCAAGAAGGTGAACCACCTGCAACAGTTTTGGATAATGGCCAACAAGAATTTTTTGTAACGTTAGTTGTTAGAAACTCTGGAGAATATACTGTTCCTGCTGGAAGTGCAATTGCTTCTCTGAGTGGTGTTGATGCTGATGCGTTTGGTCTTAGCAGTTTAAATGTTGTGAGTGATGTTGAAATACAAGGCGTTTCAAAAGATGATGCATTTGTTATATCTGGTGCTGAGGAATTACTCGAGTTTCCTGTTGCAAGTTATGTTAATGATATTTTGGCTGGAAGTCTTTCTTTGACTTTAAGATCTGATCTGTGTTATGGTTATAATACTCAGGCTATCACTAATTTATGTTTGAAGAAAGATGTGTTGAAGGAATCTATTGAAGATGTTTGTTCTACAAACAATCCTTCAATGCAGGTCTATAATTCTGGTGCTCCTGTCCAGGTTGTGGATATAAGGCAAAGTGCAGTTGGAACCAATAAAATAAAAGTAACGTTTAATGTAGTGAATGTTGGCGGTGGATTGGTGTATCTTCCTGGATCATTTACTTCCACTTGCCAAGGACATGATGATGAAAAGGATATGCTTTTGGTAACCCTAACAAACCCACAGAATAATTTTGTTGCTGAATGCAGCGCTCTTGGAAAGACTAGCAGCGGGGATATAAGGTTAATTAATGGCAAGAAAGAAGTGAGTTGCACTATCGAAACTAATGATATGCAAGAGGTTACTTTCCAGGATCTCTTGGTTATTGATTTGAGCTATATGTACAGAGAGTCTGTAATAACATCTCTTGTTGTCAAGAATGCTCTTTGATTAATTTTATATAGCTATTTTGTCTTTTTTGGTTATGATACATAACATTATGAGGCTTAGGGATGAATATCATGATTGTCAACGCTGTCCTGAGCTTGTGAAGAATAGAAATTGCGTTGTATTTGGTTCTAAGCATATGAAACCGTGTCCTGTTATGATTATTGGTGAGGCTCCTGGGAGAGTTGAGGATGAGCTTTGTGAACCTTTTGTAGGCAAGAGCGGTCAGATATTGAATATGTTATTGTCTGAAATAGGACTCTCTAGTGATGGTGTTTTTATAACTAATACAATACTGTGCAGGCCACCTGAAAATAGAAATCCTAAGGTTGAAGAATTGGCAAACTGTAGGGGCAGGCTGGATAAGACTATTGAGCTAATAGATCCAAAAGTTATAATCACTTTAGGGAATTTTGCTACGCAATACGTTCTGGAGACTAAAGAAGGCATAACTAAAGTAAGAGGGAAGATTTATGAGAAAGATGGTAGAAAAATAATGCCTATGCCTCATCCGGCAACGCTTTTGTATAATGGTATGGCTGAGCCTATTCTTGATAAATTCAAGCAGGATTTTCAAACTGTTAAATCGCTTTTGAATGATAATTAAGCGAAACATTTATATACTGAATGATATATTCTAAGAAATATAGCTTGGAGTTATAATACAAAATGAGAACAACGATTGGTATGACATTTTTGTTTGTTTTTATGCTATCTATTGGTATTGCTGAAGCAAGTTTCTTTAGCGTTCCCTATTATGGTGGCAGCGGCCAGTCAAGCTTTAATGGTTTTGACAATGCAAATCAAAACTATGATGGATTTGCTAATTATAATCAAGGTTTCTCAAATAATGGTGTAGTCTCAAACCAGGTATTTACTGGAAATTCTGATAGCTTTTATGGAAATGGATTCTTTAATAGTAATTCTGGAAACCTATTGCAGAATGGCCAAGTGTCTTTGAATGACGGGTATTCTTTCACAAAAGGACCATGTGCAACTAAAACTGTTAATGGTAATTTTGTTGGCAAGTATAATGACTTCACAATAAGCGAAGAGATATGCGATAATATTGAGGGTGTGTTTTTTAAAGATAATATTTATAGTAACAGCATAAATAATAATCTGGCATATAATCAGGCTAATGCTGGAGCGACTGTGAATAATAACCAATTCACAGGAAGCGGTTTGCAGAATTCTTTTGACCTTAATGCAAATCAGTTTGGTTCTGGCAATGCAGGATATACTTTTGGTCAAGCCACAAGTTTTGGAAAAGGAACACAGATTATTTTTCACTAGTGATTCTTATCCTATATAACTGAATCTTTTTTTATTTTCTCTATCTTCTTTGCTATTCTTTTTAGGTTCTTTCTTTAACTCTTTTTTACTAGGGGACAATACCCCCTCTATATTCAAATCCTTTTCAATTATTTTTTCTTTTAGTTTGAGATTCAGTTTTTTATTTAAGTGTTTTATAATCTTTTTAGCTTCAGTTATACCAACATGATTTGGGTTCTCAAAAGTTTCTATTAACATTGTTACTGCGGGGATATTTCTTTTCCTTGCGAGTCCTGGAAGGATACCGGTCACCCCAACAATTGGACCTATGAATTCATGCAGTTCCCTTCCACTTCTTTCATTGGTTTTATATTTTTTCAGCATATTTTTATTATTTGCTGTAAGATAAATCTCTGGATTATTTGATAGGTCTTTCATAGCTATGCCTCCAAGGGTAATTATTTCTTCCCCTTTTGATTTTTCAAATGTATCCAATATATTATTACAAAATGAATAGCAGGATGATTCTGACTGGGGTTGTATATCTCCAGAAAGTAACATTATGTTCTTGCCATTAATCTTTGCTGAATAAATTTCCACAGTTGGAAGTTCGATAAGATTATCTTCATTCACAAATGCGTAGTGAGGGAGATCTTCTGAATTTATTTCATACACTTTTTTTGCATTTAATGCTCCTATGAGATATTCTACCGCTATCTTACCAACATTACCTACACCAGGCAAACCCTCGATTAAAATAGAATTTCCTTTTTTCATGCTTGATGTTTTGTTTAGTGTCCAAACCATTATAGACTCCTTGATTCTTTTTTTGCTAATCTTCTGTAATGTCCATATTTATCTTCCGGACTGTATTTTGCAGGTCTGGTAGTTGATGTTTCAGTTTTGCAAGATTTGCATTCGTGTTCTAAAGTGTAGTTCTTGCATTTTGGGCATCGCAATATCTCTGTTTTCATTTCTTTTCCTTTTCTATCTCAATTGTGCCCTTTTCCTTTTCTATTTCTTTTGATATTTTATCTATTATTTCCTCAACTTCATTCTCTGCCTGCTTTGGATTTAGTGAGCTTATTGTGACGCTGTATTTTGGGGCTGAGATGTATGTTAGCTTAAGATTATATCCATTCTTTTCTGCCAGTTGTAAAGCCTTTTTTATAGATTTTTTTATAGATTCTATTCCACTAGGTGTTGGACATGTTAAATTGATTATTCTTGAAACCTTTATCTCTTGTGGTTTTAATCTGGTTCTTATCATAGCCTCTAAATTTGTTGCTATGTTCCTTTCCACACCAAGTTTAGTGAGTGATAACTCTTCTGTTTCTGCTATCTCTTGGAAGCATTGTGATAGTGTTTCATACTCTTTTAGTATATCTTTTCTGAGATTCATATATAGTTTTTTGAAATCAAGTTTCATTTGACTTGCAATAGCCTTGATTATCTTTTCGCAGTTATCCTCAAGTTTCACTTCCTTAAGCTTGTTTAATTTCTGCCCTGTCGTAACTCTTCTTAGGGATAAATCTAGATTTTGATATTTTTCATTTTTTCTAAGAACTTTGCATACAATCTTTTTTCCTTCCCTTACGAAGTCTCGGATGGTTCTTATTCTTCCTGGAGAAATCTCAGAGATGTGTATTATTCCCTCTTTGTCTTGATACTCATCAAGTCTTACGAATACAGTTGTCTTGAGAATTTTTTTAACAGTGCACAATACAATTTCACCGTCATTTGGAAATCCGCTTTTCTTGAAATCTCTCATGAAAGTACCTCAAGAATCCTTGCTTTTATTGTTCCTTTTCCTCCAGTGGGTTCTGCTAATGTTTTTCCACAAACTAAGCAATCAACTTTTGAAGATGGCTTTCCAAATATTGTCTGTTCGTTTTTGCATTTGGAACAGCAAACTTTGATGAATTTGCTTATTGGTCCTTCTATTTTTTTTACCATTTTTCTAATACCTATGGTTTTTGTTTATAAATCTTAGCTTGCACAATGCTTATATATTTGGCCCATTTATAAACTGCTATGGCCACGCTGAGAGTGAAAAATGAGCCTGTTGGGTCCGCAACCCACAAGGTGATAAACATCCTTGCCATATCTCTTGGAATTTTAACAACACTAACACTATTTTACTCTCAGATGATTACTAGTGTTACTGGGCATAATGTTCTTGGTCAATTATATGGTGGCGCAGCACCTTTTGTACTCATATTAATGATAGTAATGCTTATAGCATTATATCTCAAACTTGTCAAGAATTGAACTAGGATTCTATTACTAGTTTTTTTGTCCTGAACCCCGAGGATTTTACATGTGTTTTATTGCAAACATTACATTTGAGACGAAAGTCTGACTTTTTTGATGCCTTTGCCCCGATTCTTTTCCCATTAGGCTTTCTTGAGAATTTACCCTTATTCCCAAAACCACTTTTTGCTGAG
>CEPX01072050.1_pt1 | contig 11533 bp, 13 predicted proteins | sample 361361 | NCBI WGS metagenome assembly CEPX01 (sample SAMEA2619974, study PRJEB7988) | marine metagenome | biome: marine biome (ENVO:00000447); feature: mesopelagic zone (ENVO:00000213) & marine oxygen minimum zone (ENVO:01000065); material: "saline water (ENVO:00002010), including plankton...
CGAAGACATTCGAGGTGTAGGTGGCTTTCCTGTCGATCCAGAACAAAAAGTAGTTGCACTACTCTCAGGAGGATTTGATTCTCCAGTAGCTGCCTTCAAACTCATGAAAAGAGGCTGTGAAGTAATATTAGTCCACTTTCAAAACAAAAACACATTGACAAAAGCAGTTCAAGACAAAGTGGAGCAATTAGCTAAACAACTATCCAACTTCCAACCAAAAACACAACTCTACATTGTCCACTTTGAAGACATCCAAAAGGATATTATCAAAGATGTTAAGGCTGACTACAGAATGTTAATCTATCGTTGTATTATGCTCCAAATAGCTGAAGGGATTGCACAAAAGCACAAAGCAAGGTTCCTAGTAACAGGCGATGCATTATCTCAAGTTGCATCCCAAACCATAAACAACCTAGAGTCAGTCTACTCAACTGTTGAGATGAGAATCTTTACGCCATTAATCGGCTTTGATAAAAATGAAATAATGAATATCGCTAAAAAGATTGGAACTTTTGATATCTCAAATCTTCCTTATGGTGACTGTTGTAGTTATTTTGTCCCTGAACATCCTAAATTAAGAGCTAGAAAAGATCAAATAGATGATATTCTAAAGAAGGTGAAGATTGATGTTGTTAAAGTGATTAAGGAAGCGAAACAAATATAAACAATATCTACTTAACTAAAAAGGACTTTGATTAATTATACAAAAACTTCAAAGTCCTTTAAGATAACTTTGAATAATATCAGATAGATAAAGTTATTCAAAGCTATCTATAGTTAACACATGAGGTGATTATAATGGCAGAACTACCAAAACTTGATTATGAATACGACGCACTAGAACCACATATAGACAAAGAAACTATGGAACTACATCATTCTAAACATCATCAAGGCTATACAGATAAATACAATGCAGCTGTAGAAGGAACTGATTTAGAAAAAAAAGATCCTGAAGAAGTCATTAAAGATCTCGCTTCTGTCCCAGATGATATTAAAGCAGCTGTCCAGAACAACGGTGGAGGCTTTGTTAACCATGCTTTATTCTGGAAAATGCTCTCACCAAATGGTGGAGGGGAACCAACAGGAAAGTTAGCTGAAGCAATTACAGCAAAATTCACTTCATTCGACAAATTTAAAGAAGAATTCTCCGCAGCAGCAGCAACTAGATTTGGTTCAGGATGGGCATGGTTAGTACTAAATGACGGAGAATTAGAAATTACCTCAACAGCAAACCAAGACTCACCTATCTCTGAAGGCAAAAAGCCACTTCTTGGATTAGATGTCTGGGAACACGCTTACTATCTTAAGTATCAGAATAAAAGACCTGACTACATAGAAGCATTCTGGAATGTTGTTAATTGGGGGGAAGTTGCTAGACGCTTTGAGAGTTAAAACCGTGCCACTCTGAGAGATTGAACGGAGTGAAATCTCTCAAATGTTGTACTAAAGTGTCGAGCTGATTTTACAGTCGATTGGGCGGAAGTGGGAAAGAGATTCGATTCATAGCACCTAACATTGAAATCAATACCGGAGTCTGTTCATTGGCATTTTTGTGAATTGTGCTACAAACTCTGAGCATGTCAGACGCTTCATACAAACCATCAATAGATTTAAGAAACGCTTGATCATATCGGTTCGGGTCTCCAGCTACAATCTGAAATTTATCTGTACTTCCAATCTCTGTTGGAAGATACTTCCTTAAAACCCTATACGCTTCGTCCTGCTCTTGCTTAATGTCTACCACTAAATCCCGAAATCTAGGAACCTGTTCTCTTAATTCTCCATCCCTCAAGATTGCATTAGTCTCTTCAACATATTGCCTAGGATGGACAAGCCCCAAGTCAATGGCAATTGACTCTCCATGTTCCAATAATGCCATTCTTTCTGTTAAAAGATCATCTGGATGTGGATCAGATTCAGTATCAAAACCACCAGCATAGCTAAACAGCCTTGTTTTAAGACCACTTATCCTCAAATAGAGTATATTTGCCTCTGTGTATTCAATCGCCCGATCATCTCCCATAATCTCACCCAAACTATGGTCATCATCTGGAAAGTGTGCTTCAAAAGTTTTTTCATAGTGCTCCTTAACAGACTTAGCAATATCAGTATATTCAACTAATTTTTCCAACATACCTTGCAATGCAACTGAAAAACGTAATTCAAAAGTCATACTATAGAGAATTAACCCATCATTTTTAAATATTTGTCTTACCCAAAGCTTTAAAAACCGAATTTCGTTCTAATCTATATGCAAGAACAACTCACAAAATCAGCAAAAGATGCTCTAACAAAACAAGCATATAGAATCATAGGATCCCATAGTGCTGTTAAAACATGCCATTGGACTAAATCTATGATTAGAAACAGGGGTGGTTGCTATAAACTAACATTCTATGGAATAATGTCCAACCAATGTATGCAGATGTCAACCAGTATTTCTTGCGCAAACAGATGTTCTTTCTGTTGGAGAGACTACAAATCTCCAGTATCAAAAGACTGGCGATGGAAAGTGGACGAACCAAATATTATCTTTAACGAATCAAAAGAACATCATCACAATCTCTTAGTTGGTTTCAAAGGTTTTGAAAAAAGAAACAAAGGAGCATACATTGGTTCAAACACAGTAAAGCACGTTGCTTTGTCCTTAACAGGAGAACCCATTGCATACCCGAAAATGAATGAACTTCTAACATTATTCCACAAAGATGACATCTCAACGTTTATCGTTACCAATGCACAATTCCCAGACGAAATTAAAAACCTAAACCCCATAACACAACTCTACATTTCCCTAGACGCTCCCAATAAATCATTGTTGAAAACAGTTGATCTTCCTTTGTTTTCAGACTATTGGGAACGACTAAACAAATCATTAGATCACTTAGCAAAAAAACAAGAAAGAACAACAATTAGATTAACCATGGTAAAAGGAATTAATGATAAAGACATGGAAGACTATGCTAAACTCATAAAAAAAGGTGACCCTGATTTTATAGAAATTAAAGCCTACATGCACGTTGGAGCTTCCATGAAGAGACTAAATAAAGATAATATGCCCCATCATAAAGAAGTGGTTGATAAAACTAAAGAGTTAGCAAAATATCTAGATGATTACGAATTAGTTTCAGAACATATCTCATCAAGAGTTGTTATGATGGCAAAAAAGAAATACAAGATAAAGAATGAATGGCACACTTGGATTGATTTTCCTAAGTTCCAAAAACTAGCTTTGGCAAAAAAACCATTCACTGCAATGGATTACACAAAACTAACTCCTAAGAAATGGGTTGGGATTAAGGGTAGGTATGAAGATACAGAAGCGGTTATGCAATAATTACGTAAACCTATGATATTGTGTTCCTGCACCAAAAAACAACTCTCTACCAAAAGTTAATACATACCTTTCTTCATGACCAAGTGTTAGCATAACATCTGCCATGGATTTATCAAAACTAAATGAAGGTGACCTGTCCACAGCTAACGTCATAGAAAATACACTAGTTCCATCTCGATCGTAAAGATGAAAATTCCCTGGGGTATCCACTCCAGAGGCTAATTCCTGATTAGTGTAGTCTAAAAGCATTTTCTCAACTACAAATCTGAAAATAGGTTCATCACTTATATCATAAAAATTTCCAACTTCTCGATGGGCTAAGTTATATCTTTCTTGCATTAATCCTGCCATCTCATACTGCTCCATGTCAATTGCTCTCTTCATACACTTATCTATCCCAGGCAATCCATCTGCCTTAAAAGGCAAACTATTATTGTTTTCTCTAGTATCATACCCAATTGTATTTGAGATAATCATGTCTAGTTCCTTCCGAAATTCTTTTAGGTCGATATAATCCCAAGCTAAAGCAACCCCACCCTCACCAAAATTAGGTAATCTAAACTCCTCTTCAGAATTAGGTAAGTCACTATATATCGAGGCACAAAGTCCATAGGCCCATTGGAAATTCTTATGCTTATATGCAACCTTTGCCATGGCCAAGTCCCTCATAAGGCGTTCCAATGTCACATTGGGAGAATCATCATCCTCTCCAGAAACAGTTCCCAAAATCCAAGCTATTCTTCTAATATTATCACAGTCCCTCAAAATTCCAAAGGGTTGGGTTCGGATATTTGTATAGTGTGCTGCTCGAGTGTAATTTGCCCTCCACTCTTCTTTTAAGTCATTCGTTTGATCATTAGATATTCTAAGACGAAAATTAGGATCCAATATTTTACCAAATCCAACCTGTTTAATAATTTCTACCATGAGCGATGGATGCGGTGCCAAGACATTCCCATCAGCAGCAATACTTTTTAATTCGTGACCTCTATAATGTATAGGATCACTTAATTTAAGTCGGTGCATTATACAACCTCACCCACCAAACAATACCGTTGTGCATCTATAATCTTCACCTTCACAATACTACCCAACTCTAACTTCTCCTTGACAATAACTTGTTTGTAGCTAAGGTTCCTTCCAATGCTTTGTTCATTCTTTCCCATTTCATCGATTAGAATAAAGCACTCTTTATTAATCCACTCTTTATTTCTTTCCAACGCAATCTCTTCAAACACCTCTGTCATCTTACGACTCCTCTCCTTTATCTTTTTGGCATCAATTTGCTCCATCATAAAAGCCTTAGTTCCAGGTCTTCTTTGAAATCGTGAAATATGGACAGCATCTGGCTGTGTATCCTTAACTAATTGCAAAGTATCCTCAAACTGCTCATCCGTCTCTCCAGGAAAACCACAAATGATGTCCGTAGCTATAGTAATCTCAGGAATTGCCTCCTTCAATCTACCTACAATCTCCTTATACTGCTCAGAAGTATACCTCCTCTTCATTCCAGCCAAAACCTCGTCATTACCTGATTGAACAGGTATATGCAGAAACTTATAGACTTTCTCCAACTTCAAAGCAGAAATCAACTCTGGCAAACATTCTAAAAGATAAGTCGGATTAGCCATCCCTACTCGCACATAGAACATCCCATCTAACTGATCTATCTGCTTCAGTAATTTAGGAAGACCAACATAGCCATTATCAGTCATATAGGCACCATTATCCTGCGAAGTTAACCAGATCTCTTTGCAACCATCCTTAACACTATTCCTAACTTCATTTACTATCTTGGATTCAGGATACGAAAAAGTATTTCCCTTTACCAATTTAGTAGAACAATAACTGCAAAAGTCATTACACCCTTGCAGAATAGGCACTATGCTCACAATAGGATTCTTCCGCACTCGAGGAAAGTCCAACTTAATTGGTCGAGCAAACTCTTGATGATCGACCGTCTGACCATTACTCAAGACTGCTTCATTAATCTTATCGATGTGATGTGTATTTACAATGCAGATATCACTTGAAATCCTCTTAATATCAGGAATTAACTGTAATGGCACACAACCTGCAACAATTACCTTTTTCCCTGGATTTTTATGTTTAATCTTGGTAATCTCACCCAAACAATGTCGCACAGAAGGCCCCTTTACACTGCACATGTTAAAGACAACCGCATCTCCTCTAGAATACTCCTCTGATTCCTCAACAGAATGTCCAGCTTCTTTCAACTGCCCCATCATCATCTCAGACTCAGCTACATTATTACTACAGCCGTATGTTTTTAGGATTACTTTTGCCATACAATCCAGAATACGCATACCTTTTTAAAAACTTGCTAATAAAACCTATCCATTCCTTTATACACCATCTTATGAATTTTTTCTTTAATCTTATCATCAAGTTGTCTAGCAGGACCATATCTATAGACTCTAGCTTTCACTCCAAAGAATCTAAAACAATCAGTCCTCACATGCTTTGCAGCCCTTCTCTGCATAAAAAACAACCAAGCCCACCAAGGACCTCCAGTAGTTAGAAACACAAGAGCTTTCCTTCCCTTCAAGAGTGGCTTTGGCATCGCTCCAATAATTGGCGCTGGAACATACTTAAAAGCAAAATGACTAACAAATACCTTATCGATAAAACCTTTCATAATAGCAGGCATACTCCCCCACCAGACAGGATAGATAAAGATCAACTTATCACTATCCAAAATCTGCTTTTGAATCTTTTTATTGACCTTACTCACGGTTCGATGCTTTGCTCCAGCTGTATAATGCTCTTTGGCATGCAAAACAGGATCATACTTCATCTTATACAAATCCAGAAAAATATGGTCTATCTTGTGTTTATGCAAATAAGTTAAAACATTATCCATAATCTCAGGACAATGTCCTTTAGTTGGAGGATGCGCATAGACAACTAAGGTTTGACTCAAAACAACTCACCCTTGGTTACTGCCTTTTCCAAACTTAATTTCCCATTACCATGCTGAACGACCAATAAAAAGCATGCAAGATACAATACAGCCAATTCTCCTCTGTTTACAATTGGGAATAATTCCAACCCCAAAACAAAACCAGGAAAATGTGCCTTGAAGTAAGCCAAAATCATTAACACAATTCCGCCACTTCCTGCCAACCTTGACCAGAAACCTAATAGAATGGCCAACCCACCTATTATTTCAGCCAACCCAACTATCCCCATACTACTTCCGAGAGCCATAGCTGGTTTATCTGTAAACCATCCTAAAACTTTCTGTGCACCGTGACAGAAGAACAGTAATCCAACTAGAATCCTAAAGACCACATAGAATTGATCATGATATTTTCCTAAATATTTTCCGATATACATCTTATCACCCTAAAAAGCTAACAACCCTACTCGTTAATAAATGTTTTGTTTGTTCTATTGCATGCATGGAAAGTTTTATATACAATATCATCTAAGAAAAGGTATGAAAAAATTAGTAACGCTCATACTCATCATTCTCCTAGCTACATTTGTCTACGCAGCTGGTTCAACAGCAGGTGCAGTACAAAAAATCGACAAAGACGGTAATGCAGTGATTAACTGTGAGGGATTTAGTGCTCCTAGGAATAGGATAAAGTGTAGGTTAGAGAATGACATGGATGCACAAGGTAATCCTGAGCCCTGCCGTGCTCTCACAACCACTAAAGCAGCTTCCTGCTCAAAACTCTACGCAGATGGACTACCTTGTTACGAAAAGACAGGTAAAGAAAAAGATGCCTGTTTTAGAACCATATCAAACGAAGGCAATTCTGCAAAGGACGACTACATTGTCCTGCTACTCTACGATCTAGAGGAATATGTTGAGGAAGGTCTAGAGGACGGAACCATTGGTATAGGTCGTGCAGCAGACTTAATAACAGAAATAGTTGAAATTAAGATTGCTGTCCTCAATAAGGCATCAAAAAGCTCAATTGCAACACAAGTCGCCAACCTAAGGAATAAGTGGCCAGGTGGAATCAAATGAAATGGATACTAGCATTAATAATCATCTTCACACTACTAGGATGTCAACCACAAACCTCTCAAGATTCTCCGCCTACCTATGATCTCCCTATAGATATTGAAGAGACACATGGCACAGTTGAAGAAACAGTAATCGAACCTGAAATTGAACCTACAGTTACTGAAGATCTAAATTCAGTTGCAGCAACATTTAATGCACTAGAAAAAGCGATAGAAGACCTACCATGAATGTAAAACGAGCAATCTGGATCAGTATTTTGGCTTATATTACTACTTTTATTGTTGGGATTATCACTGCAACTATTATGGGTATAGATCTAGAATCAGCATCCACACTACCAAGCAGTGTCTGGTTTGTCACCATTATCTTAAGTGCAGTTGTTATTGGAGCATTTAGTTTTTGGTATTTTAAGAAAGTAAAACCATCCGCAAAAGAAGGACTTTTGCTAGGAATTACCTTTATCATTGTAGGAACAGTACTAGATATCGCTATAATAATTCCCTACATTCTAGCAAGTGATTCACCTTCAGATATCATGGCCTACTACGCTAATCCAATGTTCTGGGTCTCACTACTTATAGTAATTGCTGCAGCAGCAGGCGTGGGTCACTATCTACAAAAAAAGAAATAATTATCCTTCTAGACATATCTTACAATCGTGAGGCAATCCCTTGTCCATCTTTTTATGCATCTTACAAACACTTGTTGCAGCTCTAAGGTTTACAACCAATCGATGCATCTCTTGCATAAGATGTCCCCCTTTTAGTATGTTGTCAGCAGTCTCAGATATTTTCTTTTTCTCAGCAGCATCAAACTGTAGCTCATTTCCCCGTTTATCAGAAAGATACTGAGAAATAGCAGCTTCGCTAATACCAAGAAGATCTGCAGCCTCTTTCTGAGACCTTCCTTTGCTGAGGAAAGACTTAGCCAACTCTCTCCTAACTGCAGGTATAACAAACCACACCTCAATCTCTTGAGGCATTGCTTTTGTAAGTGATTTTGCCATGACTAACGTATTGTGTAGAGGATATAAAAGAGTTTTGGAAAAAAGCGCCAGCGGTGGGAATATCGCACCCACGATTCTCACCACGAATGATTCGAACCCACACGACGGAACGTCAGAGGATTTCACCCTCTCACAATACCTTTATGTGACGCTGGCATTCGAAAGTTTTTTAAAGTTCTCAGCTATATAGTAGCTGGAACGTCAGAGGATTTCACCCTCTTTTTTTCTTTATTTTACTCTTTAATATCTCCTTGCCAAATAATTCAGTAGAATATCCGAGTTCTCCAGAAATTACTACAAGACTCTGACGAATATTTACGAGTAAAGCTAGGATTCTCGAAAATCTTCTGCCATCTCCAGATAAGAAGTATTTTGTCGTCGGTAAAACATAGGTATTCTTAAAACATAACCTTATGCCAACAAGTTGGCAACAGTTTTGTTTCTCACTTCGTTCCAAACAAAACCTTTAAAAAGGGTATATACTTAACAATTGTTAAGATGACATCAACTGAAAGTATAAGTAAATTCAGTATAGATAGGTCTACCTATGACGATGTAAATGAGGAAAAACTCTCATTCAAAGCAGCTCCAGGTCTCACAGAAAAATTAGTAAGAAAAATATCAAAAAAGAAAAACGAACCAGAGTGGATGTTAGACAAGAGATTAGAAGGGTTAAAACTATTCCACGAACTACCCATGCCAACTTGGGGCCCTAACCTATCCAAACTCGACCTTTCAAAGATACATTTCTACATGGAGCCAGACGCAAAACAAAATGCAAACAAATGGGAAGATGTTCCTAAAGACATTAGAAAAACATATGAAAAACTAGGCATTCCAGAAGCAGAACGTAAATCACTCGGAGGAGTAGGCGCACAATATGAATCTCAAGTTGTCTACCATAAACTAAGAGAAGATATCGAGAAACAAGGTGTTATTTTTCTAGATTGTGACGAAGCCCTAAAAAAATATCCAAAGTTAATGAAAAAATACTTTATGACTACCTGTATCTCACCAAAACTCCATAAATTTGCAGCACTCCATGCAGCTGTCTGGTCTGGTGGAACCTTTATCTATGTTCCTAAAGGAGTTAAAGTTACCGCACCACTACAAGCATACTTCAGGATGAATGCCATGGCAGGTGGTCAGTTTGAGCACACCTTAATCATAATCGACGAAGGAGCAGAATGTCAATACATCGAGGGATGTTCAGCCCCAACATACACTCAAAACTCACTCCATGCTGGCTGTGTAGAGATCCATGTCCTAAAAAACGCAAGAGCACGTTACTCAAGTATAGAAAATTGGAGCAGAAACACATACAACCTAAACACCAAAAGAGCTGTCTGCCAGGAAAACGCAGTCATTGAATGGGTAAACGGCAATATGGGTAGCAACACAACCATGCTCTACCCTGCTTCTATGTTAATCGGTGATAATTCAAAAGCAGATTTTATCGGGATAGCATACGCTGGAGAGGGACAAAACCAAGACACAGGTTCCAAAATTGTCCACCTGGGAAAAAACACATCCTCTACAGTAACCTCAAAGTCAATCTCTAAAGATGGAGGGATTACCTCTTATCGAGGATTAGTCTCAGTCAAAAAAGGTGCAAAGAACTCAAAAGTAAAGGTTGACTGCGACGCTTTGATGATGGACAATAAGTCTCAGTCAAACACATTCCCCTACATGGATGTCCATGAATCCACAACAGACATGGCACACGAAGCTACAGTAGGAAAAATCTCAGAAGAACAAGTATTCTATCTTATGTCTAGAGGAATTAGCGCTGAAACAGCCACACAGATGATTGTCACAGGCTTTATAGAACCCATTGTAAAAGAATTACCACTAGAATATGCAGTAGAATTAAATCGATTGATCCAATTAGAGATGGAGGGGTCTTTAGGATAATGTTTGCAAAAATACAAAAAGAATCACTGAGTAAATTGAAAAATGCAGTTTTGCCTACTGGAAAGTATGGGTTAGGCATTCTTATTAAGCCAACTCTAGATCTAGGCAAGGTGAAGTCAGCTCTACCGAAAGCTAAGATAACCATCAAGAGCAAAGAAGTCAAAGTATCTCAAGATTCACCAACAAACAAAGCATTCTTCTCAAAAACATTTATGGATAGTTCTTATGAAAGTAATTTCTTAACAGCACATGCAAATAATTTCATCCAAATAACCATTCCAAAAAATACTCAACTAAAAAAACCAATCGAGATTCACCAACATATCGAGTCAGGACCATTTATCTCTTTAATATTAATTAAGGCTGAAGCAAACTCAAAAGCACAGATACTCCTAAAGAAATCTGGAAAAGCCAATCTTGTGGCAGACGATACACGAATTATTACCGAGTCAGGCGCCAAAATAGACTTCATCACTCTACAGCACTTAGGTAAAGATGTCCACAACATCCAGAGAAGAAACTCTCATACAGGAAAAGACTCTGAAGTTAATTGGGTAGACGTCTGTCTTGGATCAGGATACACTAAATCTGATATTATTTCTTCACTACAAGAGCCAGGCGCTACCTCAAACAACAAAGTAATCTATTTTGCTAAAAACACGCAAAAATACGATATCTATACAGCTTCATTACATAATGCTCCAAACACCTACTCAGATATTGTTACGAAAGGTGTGTTAAACGACTCAGCAAAAGCTCTGAGTAGGGGTCTTGTCAAAATAAACAAGAACGCAGCAAACTCAAACGGCTATGAGACACAAGACGCTTTGCTACTATCAGACAAAGCAGAGGCAGATGCTATTCCAAATCTAGAAATACTGAACCACGATGTGAAGTGTTCCCACGGGTCAACAGTTGGACAGATTGATGAAGAGAGTCTATTTTACTTAATGTCAAGAGGATTATCCAAGAAAGACGCCACTGCAAAGATTGTTGAGGGATATTTTACCCCTGTTTTGGATATGTTTCAAGATAAAAACATTAAAGCAGAGGTACACAAAGCAGTTTTGGAGGGGTTAGCATGACATTAACCAAAGAAGTAGCAATCGAAGAGCTAAAGACAGTTGTAGACCCAGAACTACACATTGACGTCTGGACACTAGGACTAATCAGGGAGATTGATCTGAAAAGTAAAAAAGAAACAAAAATCACCATGACACTAACCAGTCCTGCATGTCCATACGCTCCTGTCTTGATGGACGCAGTAAAA
>CEPX01056941.1_pt1 | contig 11529 bp, 18 predicted proteins | sample 361361 | NCBI WGS metagenome assembly CEPX01 (sample SAMEA2619974, study PRJEB7988) | marine metagenome | biome: marine biome (ENVO:00000447); feature: mesopelagic zone (ENVO:00000213) & marine oxygen minimum zone (ENVO:01000065); material: "saline water (ENVO:00002010), including plankton...
TCGAACGGCTGTTCTATTGAAGCCCTTCAATCCATTCGGCGCATCAGTGATGATGAACCACGCATCCGTGTCCGTCAGGAAGTGGTTAACGGAAGAGCCCTGCGGAATCATACCCATGTTCCGAACGGCATTAATGTCGTTATCCGCTGTTCCTGGACGAAGCGTAGATTCCAAAAGCCTGTCAGCAGTGAACTGAAGTTCCTTAGGAATAATCAGCCTGTTGCCACTGACAGCAACTTTCAGACCGCGCTCATCGACGAAGCCAGCAATGTCAATGAGGGCCTGCTCAAGGCTAGTCTCATTGAGATCTGCCGCCGTTGATAACTCATTGCGGAAGGTGCTGCCGTTTACAAGAGTATGCGCCGTGGAGCATAGCTCAAGCCCATCACCTCCGGTGTATGAGCTATCGAAGGCGTTGTTGAGAACCGCAGCGGCCTTAACCTGCTTCGTCTGGCTCATGCTACGAGCGAGGGCCTTTGTGTACCGACTCGCGAGCCGGTCATAAAGGTTATCCTCAATAGCCTCCTCGGTAATGGAGAACGCCAACGCAATCGTCTCCATCGTGTAACGAGCCGTGTACACTTCCTGCGCATCATCGAACGACACCGCCGAGCCCTCAGACTTGGTGGGGGCGGTCCCAAAGCCCGAAAGCATCACCTCTTCCTCGAAAGCACGATCCGAACTCTCCATGGAGAAGATTTCTTCGTGCTCCCTGTCGTAGCGGTCATACTCCAGGCCGAACAATGCGTTTAGGCCGGGTTCCAACTCTTTGACAAGTTGTGCTCTGCTAATAGCCATTTCTCAACCCTCCTATACGCCGGTCGTTGAAACAGTGCCACCAGCGATAGCACCATTGGCGCTATTATAGTGGTTGTTCAACCTGACCAGAGCAGGGATGCCAGAAGCAGAGAAGTCTTCATTCATGGCATCTTCTTCCCAACCCAGAATACGCATATTAAGCGTGTTCGTGGTAGCGATAGTACTGATAGCCAAAGCACCTGAAGACTGACCCGTTGTCGTGCTCCCGCTTGTTCCACTAGAGAAGTTTGCGTTAGCAAAAACAGCGGCTCGTGCCGTTGCCTTACTGGTCCATGAGGCATCCGTTGCAATCGCAAAGATCTGCATCGGATCGTCTGCAACAAAAGCCCTCACAGGATGGTTACTATCCGCTCCCGATCCGGGCCAATACATACTCCACATAGGTTTCCCCGTGGTGCTTGAGACATACCTGCAACCTTGAAAAGAGCCAAGCAATCCAACAGTACCACCAGCCGCAGCACCCACAACATCAATATATCCCGTCGAAAGTGGGATAACCGGGGTGCCCTGGTAAATAGCGTTGCTATTGCCATTAGCGATTTCGTACAAGGTATAGCCCGAAACACCTGTGGAGTTGGAGTTTTGACCCATCTTTCCAACAGGTCGAAGCCCCCAGGCTCCATTGGTATTCGCCATATCTTATGCTCCTCGAAGCAAAAGGGTTGTAACAATAAGCCCTAGTTTCCTTTAGGACCTCCAAATGTAACACGCGATTGGCGCTCAGGCTTCTGAATCGCCATCGAATGATGCTGGGTCTCCTTCAAAAGATCGTTGTCGACTGCTTCCATTGCATCAGACTTCATCTGATTGAAGTAGTCGCTACGCTCTTCAACGATTTCAACAGGAATTCGAGCCAGCAACAAGCCTCCTACACCAAAGACCCCTTCATATCGCCCACCGTCAATAGTCGGCGCTTCGAACTCGGGGTACTCCTCCTTCCGGACCAACTCCCACCCTTCTCGCATACGGGCAGAGATGTTCTTCCGGTCGTCGAAGCCCCTAACCTCGGAACGTATCCATCGGTGGACATATCCTTCAGGGGGTGCGGGTGCGTCTAGCAAAGACGGGGGTGCCCAAGGCTTCCGACGCGGTTTCGCGTTGTGGACCTTCGACGTGCGGGGAGCCCGATCAATAGTTTCGTTTTCCATCTCTCGTCTCCTACCGTTTGTGTTTCGCGTACTCATCCAGAGGAACACCAAGCTTGTTCGCTATCGCAACTTCGCTTGGTGACAATCTTACTGTTTTGCGCCCATTAATGCTGGAGCGTGTGGCAGAGGCGACCGACTGTTGTGGTCGACGGCCTTCTGATACGGTAACCGGGACCCCTTCACTGAACTTGTGAGGGAAAGCTTCCCGTATTCTTTTGTCAAGCTCATTGTAATACGTAGGAGACTCCGTGTCAAACCCCTCATCTTCTACAAGAGTCCTGTGGATTCCGAACGCTGCAAACGTCATTGCATCGTCGTCACCGAACCAATCATTCTTAGAAGCCCAGTCTTCTGCCTTTGGATCGACCCGTGTCGGCATTTGTGGTTGAGTCTGTTGAGCCTGTTGCGCCGCCATCTGCTGCTGGGCGGCAATTTGCTGCTGCCATTGTGCTTGTTGCAGCTTCGCAGCCCTGACACGCTCTTCTTCGATAGCTAGTTGAGAGAGCTTTTTCTGAGCCTCTACCTGTGCTGCCGTATCATTTGTCGCTATGGCGCTTTCGAGGTCTTTTTCAAGAGCTTCGCTCTGCGTTGCAATACGGTCGCCATACTCATTGACATACCCCTGATCCAGATCCTGAACGCGACCTTTTAGCTGAGAATTCTCGGCTTGTATGTTTCGTGCATAATTAATCGCGGCTTCTCGCTGCCTCTCGGCCTCTCGTGCCTTCTTGGTCAACTTGTCGATGCGCCGCTGTACCTTCTTGCTATAATCATCGTGTTCAGTGCCGTCTAGAGCTACTCCAACTTCAGAATCTATTCCGGCAACAGTGGAAGGATCTATCTCTACGGAAACGGCAGCCCCCTCGGATGGGAGGTCTACAACAAGTTCGTCTTGTTCAGGGTTTGGCATGGGCATATCTCCATGTTAAAAATGCAGGATGTCTTCGGGATCCTGTATAACGGCTATGATTTCATCATCATTCAAAATGCGGACCTCGCCACCGTCAATCTTAAAACGAGCGCCCGCATATCGTCCAAACATCACCCAGTCCTTTTCCTTACACCAGGGACCGCTTGGGAATTTCTCAGTATCCTTGTAAGCCAGCAAGCCTGCTTTAAGAACATATCCACAGACAGTGGCAACGGATTCTCTTTCAATGACGGCGTCTGGTAAAAGAACGCCACCTTCTGTTTTTCCTCGGCCCCTATAAGGAAGAATCAACAAACGCCATCCTGTCGGAGACGGGAGACGTTCAAAAGAGCTGCTTTCCAGCTTCGTCGGATCCAGGGTGCGGTCCTTTGCTTCAACATATGCGTTATTGAAGTTTATAGGACTTCCCCCGCCGCTAATCTCAGACTTCTCCATGGCTAATCTGCCTTTTCCAAGATTTCTCTCAACTCCTGTCCTATATAATCCAAAGATTCGATGTTGCCAACCAATTGCTTGTATTCTTCAAGGTCTTTTATAGTGCCCCCGACCAGCATCTCGGCAATACGATCCCGCCGTTCCTTAATGGACTTGAGAAGATGTTCCGCAAGAAGGATGCCGTCCATCAGTCAAATTTTCCAGAGCAGCGCCGCCATGAGGGCAATCAAGGCCCCTGCACAACTGATAAAAATCTTCTCCAACCTTTTTATTTGACCAATGGTCTCTCTCCAACGCTCCCCACAAACAGCCTCATGCGTGGCTGGTCTCGCCTCTACTTCTTTGACCAAAACCATGTGCCGCGACCCTTATATATTAAATCTCCCGGCACAAAGACGGCGACCACCCGTGTACCCGGTGGAAATCATCACACAACCGTCGCACCAACTCTTTCTTCTCAGCGCGGTGTGCATTCTCGATTCTTATGATCGCAATCTGCTGTGCGTTCGCGCCAACCTGATAGACCTTGGCATAACGATCGTCCAATGCATACCCCGTGCCACCTATCGTCCCGATTGCGAGAACGACGGCTGCCGCTTGCGTAAGCGTGTTCATTTCCCTTTAGCCATGTAAGCAGTCATGCCCATGTATGCTCCAACAACGCCTGCCTGCCCTATATAAAACAAACCAAATAAGTCTGAAAGAGCTTTTATCCGACCGTCCGGGAAGATTGGTAGGAAAACCGCCGCCGTGAACACAATCATGGAAATCATCGACACCCACGCCATTCGACGCTGGGCGTCCGCTCTCTCATGCTTGTCAAGGGCCTCCCCCACAGATATCTCTGCGGCAGAGATGCTACAGTCCTTGTCAAGATCCAATTCTCTACGCCCGTCCTTTTCTCGTGTCTTCCGGGACACTTCTCCCTCCAAATACAATGCCGCTAACTATCAGACGCCGTCACCCAGTCGTGCCCCGCCCCAACCAGACAGGCCAATCCCGTCGCCGTCGTAAGGATAACCGTAAATGTGGCCCCTCCCGGAGATACATATACTTCCAGCAAAGCCTCTTCATTCAAAAGGCCAACCCCAAGCAGCTTTTCTTGGTGGGTCTTGAGGAGTTCAGCCACCAAGGGAGCCCTTTCCACGCATAAGAACTGCCCATATAGGGCCTGCTGCTTCGGGTACCCCTGGGGAAGTGACGCCCCAGGGCGCACAAGAGGCGCTCCTGAAGCATCGACCGAAAACAACACACCCAGAAGAGCCCCCAAAACGACGATCGTAAGAATCAAAAAAAACTTCTGCGGGGGCCTCATTTCTTTCCGTCCCCCAGTCCCAATCCCCGCACCGGCGCAACAGCCTCTTCATAATAGATGATGAGTTGCTTCTGCTGGTCAAGATATCGTTTGATTTCCGCCATGTTGAGCGCCAGTGTCTCATAGTCCCGCACACTGATGGCAAAGAACAAGAAAGAGCCGTTCTCCTTGATGTACCGGGCCTTGAAATCCTCGAAATTCTGCTCAGTAACCACGAACCACTTGATGTCGTGCAGGGTTATCGGCCGGGGCCGGGGCTGTGTGGGAATCACACGGTCAACTTCGACAGTTCTGACCTCGATCTTCTTTAGATCAGACCATGGCCCACAACTACTCAGCAACAGGCAAAGGAGTGCCCGCCTCAAAACTCTCAAATAGCCGCTTTGTTCCACGATTTATTCTCTTCTCCACCAAGCCGGGTTTCTGCTGACTCAACCGGGACAAATCATGTTTCTGCAATTTGCCAATAAGTTTATCCCTGTACCCGTTCGCCTGTTGTAAACGCAAGGAGAGCTTGTTGTTAAGTCTGAGATACTTCCCTGCATCCTCCTTGAGCGCCAGAATCGTCCGATCCTGGACCTTCTTCGCAGTCTCCAGCTTGGCGGAATTCTCCGTCAGTGCCCGTATGCGGGACTGCGTGTCCTTGTAATAATAATACCCCCCATAAACCGCCCCGCCAACCAACCCTACAACCAACCCTACAACAACGATGGCTGAATAAAGCCTTATCATCGCCCTAGATGACGCCCTTTTCCTTCAAAAGAACACCCAAAGCACCGATAATAACACCACCAAGAACGACAGCAGGCCAACTAATCAAAACGCCAATGCCGACAACGGCGGCACTGACTGCGGCCCAGCTAGATGGTTCCCTGGTCCTAGAAACAACCCAATCCATAACTATCCTCCTCAACAGATTTTGAAAGATCCACCACGTTCGGCGTCACCCATCCCGCGACTCTTCCCAGAAGTAGCCGCCCCCTTGGACGTATCCGGTGCCGGTTCATCCTTCGGCGCATTATAGGGCACAAACCCCTGGTCCTTGATGACAGAACCCTTGCGAATCACCCCTACAGAGCCATTTCCTTTTTCGGTCATGTCGACCTCCTGGTGTTACTGTTGTTGCCGCTGCTTCATAATCTCGCGCTCGCGAGCGGCATCTATGCGAGCGGCGACGATATCCTCTGCGGATTGTATCCTGTTTGCCCCAAGTTGTGCTGTTTGGGAAGCCTTTTCCTTGTCCAGAGCCAGACGGGCCTGATCCATCTGGGCCTCCGCTGCATCGCGTTGCGCCCTGATCTGCAAGTCCTGTTCCTTCAAAGCAATGAGAGGATCTGGTTGGTCGCCCCCGGCAATCTGACCGGAAAGTGCCTTGACCTCCTGCATACCTTGGGCAATCAAATCCGCGACCATGCTTTCAATCTCCAAAGCTTGCTGCTCGTTGGGAGGTTGCCCCTGTAGCTGTTGCATCATCTGTCCCGCAACCTGCTCTTTGGCCTTCACGGAAACGTGCTCCATGACATGCTTCTGAAGTTCCATGCCAATCAAGGGCATCTGCTGAATGATGCCTGAGGAACCAAAAACAAGATGCGCCATGATATGGGCGCCGTGGTTTTGACCCTGGAACACGGCCAACGGTAAATTCTCCAGCGATTCGGAGTTCTCGATAGCCGGATCCTTGGGCTCTGGTTCTCCCTCCTCTTGAGGTTTCAGAACGGCGTCAACGTCCTTGACCCCGATGGCCTTGTACATGCGCCGAAAGGCTTCATACAAGTTATGCAGATCCGGAGCCGACTGGGCCAGTTGCAACTCCGTCTGGGCCAGCGTAATCCGCTGCGCCATCGAAAAGATGTTGGGGTCCGCAACAGGAAGAACATCCACGCGGTCGTCGAAGTCCTGAGCCTTTATCGTGCGCTCGCCTCCTACAACGTTGTACGGATATTCGGGGGGCAGGTACTGACCGAAGACGCCCGCAAGAAGAAGAAACTCTTCCTTCTGCGCGTAGAAAAGCCGCTTGTGAATGGCGGACATGATCTTCGCGCCCTGCTCCAACAACGCAAGGGTGGTCCCAACAGGGGCCTCCTGATTACCATCGCCAACCTGAAGATTGGAGACCGCTGCAAATCGCTGCCCTGCTTCGACACAGAAGCCCATCAACTGAAACAAAGTCTGATCCGCGCCCTTGTATGGAAGCAGCATCAAGGAATCACGGATCGCCCCTCCCGGCGCATCAACATCGCGGAACTCGCCCGGTGACAATGGGTCGTCGTTATTCCGAATGCGGAGCCCCCGCGCCTTGAACCCGGCAGGCAGGTTGGACAACGTCCCGGCATCGATGAGTTGCCGCAATGCCGCCGTAGCCGTGCGACTGAGACCACCGATCATGTGGATCAGACCAAGGCCATAGAACCCGAAACCCGGCAGAAACTTGAAATGCACGAAATACTGGGTCTTCTTGCGCCCCTCATCGTCCGGACTGTAGTTCCTACGAATGCCCAGAAGCTTGCCATTGGTCTCGGAGACGGTCACGATGTACGGGAGCTTGATACCTGTCGGCTCGCCCGTGTCATCAAGATCTTCATATCCCTCGATATCCAGATCCACATGGCATTCCAGCAGCGTGATGTCGGTATCCAGATAGGATGGCTCGACACCGCTGATCTCGTCCATCTCCTCCTTGACTTCCGAAGGATCAGCCTGTGTTGCCGATACCTCAACGTCGCTGTAGAAACCGGCTAATTGCTTCTTACGAAGCTCGTTCTCCGATATCTGTATGACGTGCGTTACGTTTTCCGCCGTTTCCAGATCCGATGCCATATATGGAACGAGAAGATGTTCCGCCGGTACGAACCGGCTAACGGCGCGACCCAGGAATTCGTCGTAGTAGACCTTCTTGAAGGTCGAACCGGACAGCGGCAGGTAAAACAGCATCTGATCGAATTCCGGCGTGTACTCCTTCATCACGCAGGTGATCTGATAATTCATATAGTGCCGGACACGCTCGGCCTGATCCTCGGCCTCGGGCGTTACTTTTCCGATTATCTCCGTTCGAACCGGCCCTCCCGCCGGAAGCAGTTCTCCAAAAGCCTGTGCCTGAAACTGGGTCACCGCCTCGGCCAGAAGCGGATGGGTCACGCCCGTCGCACCACGGAACGGCTCCGACCGGTCCTCGTACTTGAACCCGAGAAGTTCAAGCCCCGTCCGGTAAGCATCTTCCCACTCCCTGCGCCCGCTCTTGTTGGCCTCATACTGCTCCATCAACTCCGAAGAAATTCTGCTGGAAACGCGGTCGTCCAGCAAATCAGCCAGATTGTCGTAGAAGTCACCCGTCTCGGGACCCGCCGCACGTGGATCAAAATCGACAACGACGCCGCCGTCATCCTCAAGCTCTATGTTGAGACCGGGTGCCGCGATGACCGTTTCATCGATCACGTCAACATCGACCTCCGGTCCTTCCTCAAGTTCCACGGGAGGAAGGCCATCCCTGCGCTCGACAAGGGAGCTTGTTCCGAAGTTGCTACGAGGAAGAGGAGATCGGGCCATCTTATCTACGCCTTAATGACATGATGCCGCCGTGACGTCGTCCGGGAGGACGCGGCATACCCTGCGGCATACCCTGCGGCATACCCTGCGGCTGCGTCAGCGAGGGAAACGAACTAAGGGTGTTCCGCAGAAAATCCGCCTGACCCGGCGGTAACATCATCATCGACACCATGTCGTTTAAATCCTGACGATTGGCCTCAATATATGCAGCAACGTCCTGCACAGACCCGCTTCGGGTCACATCAACAAGACCCTGAAAAATCGCCATGACGTCCGAAGCCACGCCAGCCCCAGCAGCGCCGCCGACCTCGGCACCGGAAAGACGGCCAAGGTTTCCTATGGCTTCTGGAAGTCCCACAGGGCCTGCCATGACTCCTCCAACAGGGCCTGCTTCGTCAGGGCCTGCTGTGCCATAAAGCCCTGGCGCCTCTCCTACTCGGGGAGAGGTTTCCATCAAGTCTTGGTCACTGGGTCCAACACCACCCTGAATCCGGCCAAGGTTTCCCACGGCTTCCACCAAGTCTCCATCCCGATAGCCGACAGGCCGAAAGCCCATCATACCGCCACCACGCATACCCAGCGACTGCTTGTATTGCTCCGCAGCCGCCATCCCTTGCGGCGTATATGGAAATTCACGCCCTGCTACGTTAGGCATTCCTCGTTCTCCTCTTCTTACGCTTCTTCTTCGCCTTGTCTACGCCCTTGATCTTACCTTTATTCTTTGATGCATAGAAGACCCTCTCCGCTTCCTTCTTCCCATAGGTCTTCTTCATGCGGGCCTTGATCTTCTTGCCCTTGCCAGTTAGTGGCATGTCAACGCCTCAAACCATATCTAACACCCGCCTGCAAATCGCTAGGTCTTCCATAGGGATTTTGCCAACCCGCGTGCGCCTTGAGCGTACCACCTAGTCCAAACGGATCCTTTACCATATAGTTTGCACCGAGATTCGAGGACGTGCCCTTGTCTCGAATGAAATCCATACCGCCTTGAAGGCCCAGCGTACCAGGACCAACTGGACCTTTCCAGCTTCCTCCAACGCTCGTTACATTTGGGGCTTGGTGCATGTACCGTGACTCGCCTTTCCCGGATGGGGATAAAGTCCTCATATACTTACGTGCGGCTTTAAGCGCAGCAACGCCACGACCAACAGGAAGCTCTACCTTGGCACCAGCCTCTTGGACCCTTCTGTCAAACCGCGTGTTCTCCATATGCTTGGAATGGGGTGCATCCCGAAGAAGTCTTCCGCTCCATGGATGACGACCTTCCCAACTCGTATCGGTGCGCTCTCCAAATAAGGTTGCAGGACCCGCTTTGACCGAGAGTCCAAGGGCCTTGGTCCGTGGATCCTCCGCCTTGCCATATCCTTCCGAGGTGGAATAGAACCCCTTAAAAGGACCGGCCTCTCCCGTAAGGGTATCCTTGACGCCTTCTCTGTTCATCTCCCTCATAAGCCTTAGCCTATCCGAAAGTAAGCTGCCCCCAAAATAACCAGATTCTGCGCCTTGTGGATCAAAGCCGACGCCACCTACAAGTTTCGGCAATTCCCCATGTTCCGGGACCAATTCGCCCTGCATCCCTACCCTAGAAGCCTCAGGGTCGGCAAAAAGACTCGTCGTCGCTACATACGGCCACAGAGACAAGGTTGTTGAAAGCGACTTTTCCGCAAACTTCAACCGGTCTCCGTGATTCCAAACGGTCTCCTTGTCTACCGTGCGTTCTTTTACGGCCATCTTTCCTACCGCGAAATACGGCCCGGAGAACGCAGGTTGGGCAAGTCTTTCAGTATCTCGGGAGGCATTATCTTTTGCAAAAGGGCCTCGAACCGGGCTACCTCCGGGTCCGTTCGGAGCCACCGCATTTCCTCCTGCTCCTCTTGGGACAGGCGCTGGAAATTCGCAGCAATGCGATCCGATAGTTCAGTCATCTCGTCGCCCTCTTAGCCACTGGATTAAAGTAACCTATCAAGCGCACAGTGGGATGCGTTATCCCGACCAGCATGAAATCAAGAATCTTGAGGCCCACCGAAAGGGGCTCCTTCCGGGTCCCACAGGTCCCGTGTCGAGACTTCCGATGCCACTAAAGAGCGATTCGAATTCTGGACGTACTGTAGCCATGCCCTAGCCTATCATCCTCCGGTCGTCGTACAAAGGCTTGTCTATGAAGCCGCCTGCGGCCTTGCTCAATTTCGGACCAAACCCCAGCTTCTCTGCACGAGATAAACGACTGGCTTCGTCCATAGGCAAGTCTTTCCGGTCCCGGCAGCGGGATGGTCTCGCCAAGGTCCTCGGGCGATATGCCAAGCCACTCCTTGAAATACTCGATACCCGGTTTGTCCATGCCGAAGGGGTTGAACTCGGTGCCTTTCAAAGACGGACCCGGAATGGAAGAACCTGCTCTAGCAGCCCCGAGAGTATCTGTCCAGTACTGCAAAGCTTCGTCCAGCACCTGATACTCTTCCGGCTCTTCAGAAGAACCCGAAATGACTTCGGGTAAATTAGGCTGGTCCGGGGGCGTGGTGCGGGGTTCCTGGCCTCTTAGCCGGTTGCCATAGAACTTCAACCATTGTTGCAGGTTGCCTCTGGGATGCCGCGCCTGAAACTCTTCGTTCCCCCCCGCAGGTTTTGGAAGAGATATAACCTCTAGAATATCGCTAAACGGAACAGGGCCCAGGGACCGCATCGAAGTCTTGCCAATGTCCGGGCCCCCCGCCGCCGGATCCGGCTCCCAATGATCACCACCGCGAAGCTTTACAATCGAAATGTCCGATGGATCAGAAATTTCGTCACGAAATTCCCACCCCATCTTGGAAGCCCACAGCAAAGCTTCTTCAGGATCTTGAAAAGAAAATACAGAAGGCTGATCTTGATACCGCTTCTCCGTCTCTGCTTTCTGCCAAAGACTTCCGGAAAGAGGGTCCAAGCCCCTTTTCTGTATCTCGGGGAGGTTCTTTGAGAACGTCACATGATAAAGCGGATCAGCCATAGTAGCTCCGGATGTAGGTGGACGGCTCCGTGTCCACCCAGTCGTCGCTCGGTAATTGTACGAAATTGCCCTGGCGATAACGCATCAGGGCCTGCGTGGTGCTGTCCACGAGATCGTCATACTCGCCGTGCGGAAATGCCGCACACTCCTCGATGACCTCGTCAGCCCAACGTTCGTCCGGTGCCCATATCATGCCGCTTTCAAACAAAGGCGAGACCGAATGGACCCGCGTCACTTTATCATTTCCCTTGCTCGGTGTAAAGTTGACAACAGGTATGCCCAACTGACGCAACTCATGCGTCAATGGCAACCCCGACGCCTTCGCCTCGACAATCACCGTCTCGGGCTCCCAGAA